>WNGG01003474.1_pt1 | contig 49176 bp, 48 predicted proteins | sample 5400661 | NCBI WGS metagenome assembly WNGG01 (sample SAMN13153372, study PRJNA577476) | soil metagenome | isolation source: 100 cm soil or saprolite under Garry oak tree replicate 1 | place: USA:California | collected 2016-06-15 | reverse complement strand
ATCGCGTTGGCCGTCGCCTTCGCGTCCATCCTCATCGTCTCCCCACCGGTGGCGGCCACCCAGAACCATCCGACGTGGACGCAGGGAGATTTCTGGGTCTATACGCGGACGGCCGGGAGCACGAGATCGACGATTCGAATCGACGTCTATGAGAAGACGACGTTGACGTTGGCCCTCGGCACCTACGAAGTCTGGCATATCACCACGACCACGACTGATTCGAGCGGGAACTCCGCGGTCGTGCACAGTTGGGTCCAAGACTCGAACCTAGGGACAGCGAGGACCACCATCAATTTCGGGATCTTCGGGACGGTCAACGTGACGTACGATCCGCCGCAAGCGGAAGCCGTATTCCCTCTCTCGGCCGGCGTGACAGCACGCTGGGGCTCCTCCTGATCGGCATCGGCATCGCGATCGTCGCCGTGATCGCAATTGCGGTCATCGTCACGATGCGCCGCCGGCGGGTCCGCGGGCCGCCTCAGCAGCCGCCAGTGGTACCCCCGCCGCCGCCCTGAGACGAGGGCCGCCGTAGGCGTTACATAGACGCCCGCTCGTCCAGGCCTCGTGGCCGGCCGCCCTTACGCTGCGATCGCCCTCGCGGTCGTGTCCGTGTCCTTCTCAGCCATCTTCATCTCCTGGTCCACGTCGCCCTTCATCACGATCGCCCTGTACCGGCTAGCTCTCGCCTCCCTGATCCTGGTGCCGTTCGCTCTGGCGAACCGGGCCTCCGTGCTGGCGCTTTCGCGGAAGGAGGTGCTCGGCATGATGGGGGTCGGGGCGATCCTCGCAACCCACTTCACCCTGTGGATCGGCTCACTGAAACTGCAGGGGGTCAGCGTGGGCGTCGCGTCGTCTGTGATCCTGGTCACGTCCCACCCGCTCCTCGTCGGACTGCTCTCCCATTTTGTCCTCAAGGAGCGACTGAACGCCTGGATGGCCCTGGGGATCGGGCTCGGTTTCGGCGGTGTGGTCGTCATCGCCTTCGCGGACTCGGCGGCCCGGAGCGCGAGCCTCGTCGGGGACCTGCTCGCCTTCCTCGGCGGGGTCGCCGCGGGATTCTATTTCCTCGCGGGCCGTCGGCTGCGCCAGCGAATCCCGCTCGTCGCATACGCGTTCGTCGTCTACGTGACCGCGACGGGGGTCCTGCTCGTGTATACGCTCACCCTGCGCGAGAGCCTCGTCCCCGTCGGAAACGTCCCGAGGGAACTCGCGCTCTTCCTGGCGATGGCCGTCATCCCGCAGATCGGCGGGCACACCCTTTACAACTGGAGCCTTCGGTGGATCCCGGCGCCCATTGTTAGCCTGAGCCTCGTCGGAGAGCCGATTGGCTCGAGCCTGCTCGCGTGGGTCCTCCTCAACCAGGTGCCGGGAATCGCGGTCGGGATCGGTGGAGCGCTCGCCCTCGCGGGAATCTATTTGACGGCGATGGGACAGGGCAACCGGGCGCCGCAGACGGCCGCCATCGGTGAGGTGGAATGAGGCGGCCGCATACCCCTAAGTAGAGGTATACATCGTGGAGACCAAACCCTCGATCCGGGCTCGCCTCCGCGCAAACTCTTGCTCGGCCCTCCGGTGGTACGCGGCCATGCGCCGGAGCAGCCCCGACCGGCCCTTCTCGGAATCCGCGCGACCGACGTAGTCCTCCCTTCGAACGGATCGACCGTTCTCGTGTTCGTAATGCCAGAAATAGAAGTATCGCCGTCCGTCGAAGTCGCGGACCCGAGCGCCGCATCCGATTTCCATTTTCATACCTCTAAGTAGAGGTATACTCTAGCAGGGTGAAGATGATTTCCGGGGGAGGTGGGCGAAAGTGCCCCAGCTTCATCCTGGTCAGCCGCCAGCCTTTAGATCAGCCCTTGGCCGAGTCTCCGACTGTCGGCTTTCCAGCGACCAGTCGGCTCGACCCTACCTCAGGGTCGCTTCCGACGGAGAGCAGTCCAAGCGAGGACCGCCACGATCACGATGACGGCCAGGCCCCCTGCGATCGGCAAGGGGACACTGGGCGATGCGGAGGTCGACGGCGCGATAGCTTGAACCGTGATCGGCGAAAGGGCCTTTTCCTGGGAGAATCCCGAACCATCCGTGACCGTGACCTTCGGAGTGAAGGTTCCGGCGGACGCATAGGAGTGAGTTACGGTCGCGCCGGTCTCGGTCTTGCCGTCGCCGAACTCCCACGAGTACGCATATGGACCGCCTGCGGCGCCCGTTGCGCTCGCGGCAAACGAAATCGCCTCTCCCGTGAGGGCCTGTGTCTTGGATGCCTCGGTCGTGATCGCGAGATCGGAAACCATCACGGTGACCGATTCCTCGCCCGTTCCGCCGACGGCATCGGTGACGATCACGGAAGCCCGATGCTCGCCCGCGGTCGCGTAGGAGTGGGTCACGGTCGCGCCGGTCCCCCCGGCGATCTCGTCGCCGAAATTCCAGACATAATTGAAACTACCCGTGCCTCCTGAGACGTGGGCCGAAAATGTCACGAAGGCCCCCGGGCCCGTGGAGGCGTGGTTCACGGAAACGGTGACGGACGGGACCGGATTCACCAAGACCGTCGTTGACGATTTCGAATCCTTCCCGGCGGAATCGGTGATCGTGCAGGTCGCGGTCTTCGTCCCGGCCGCCGTGAACGTGCGAGTCGCGGTCGAGTCGGTCCAATGCGAGCCATCGCCGAAGTCCCAGAAGAATTGATACGGGGGAGTCCCGTCGACCGGGATGCACGCGAAGGAAATCGCCATTCCCACGTCGGTAGCGGACGGCGTCCCGGAAGCCTGAGCCGTGACCGGCGATACAAGGTTCACCGTCACGCCCGAGCGCGCATTGTTCGACAACCTCGTTTCGTGCGGGACCGGAGAGGCTTCGACGTGAAGCGGGTAGGAACCTGGTTGCGCGTCTGCCGTATTCCAGAGGAACGTGATGTCTTGATCAGCCCAGGGCCCGAGGTCCGTCACGGTCGTCCTCCCGACCAATCCCGACCAAGACCGTTCCCGCGTATGCCGACACGTCGAACGTCTCGGACTGCGTCCCTCGATTCCCAACGGTCGTGTTGATCGTCACCGGGCCGCCCACGTCCCATGTGCCCGCCGACCCCACATCGGACGCGGACACGTCCACCACGGCCACATCATGGACGGTGGGGCGGGGGATCGTCCATGCGACCGCGTGGCGGGCGTTGGCCGTGAAGCTTTCGCCGACGGCCAGGCCGGTATCGCTGGCGGCGTAGGCCCAACTTTGGGTATCCCCCGCGAACATGCCGAGGTCATTCATCTGGCCATTTTCCCAGAGGAAGGCATGCGCCATCCCGGAACCGTTCCAGCTCCCGCCCACGATTTGGCCCCCGTTGTTGATCGCGTCCGCTTCGCTGTAGCCACCGCCGAGCGTACCGAGGTCCGTCACCGTGCCGTTGAACCAGAGGACAGCGTGACCAGGGCCAAGTCCGACGACCTCGGCCGCGTTGTTGATCGCGTACGCGCCAAACGTCCCGATGTCGGTCATCGTCCCGTTCTCCCACAGGAAGGCATGGAGGTCCTCCGTCGCGTTCGCCGACCAGCCGACGACCTGGTCCGCCTCGTTGACGCCATACGCGCCGCTGTAGTCGTAGGCGGGGCTGCCCCCGAGGGACCCGAGGTCCGTCATCGTGCCATGGTCCCAGAGGAACGCGTGATCCCATCCGGAAGCCGTGCGGCTCACGCCGACGATTTGACCGGCCTCGTTGATGGCATGCGCTTCGCTGAAATCGCCCCCGAGGGTCCCGAGGTCCGTCATGACGCCGTTCTCCCAGAGGAACGCGTGGTGCGTTCCTCCGGAGGCGGGCGTGCTCCACCCGACAATCTGGCCCGCGTCGTTGATGTCAAACGCCTCGCTATCGCGACCTCCCAGGGTGCCCAGGTCCGTCATCGTGCCGTTTTCCCAGAGGAAGGCGTGAGCTCCCACACCAACGGCTCCGCCGCTCCCCCCGACGATCTGACCGTCATCGTTCACTCCGAGAGCCATGCTTGTGACGTCGTACGGGCTCGGCAGGAAACGGAGATCCCGCATGGGATACTTCGGAGGAGGTGACGGGGCGATACGCGGGAGCGTCCAGAGGACCGCATGAGCCTGATCCCCGCTGAACCCGGCGGCTTGGCCGTCCCGGTTGATCCCCATGGCCTGGCTGTAGGTGTCGTTGGGCAGAGTCCCGAGGTCCGTTGCCTTCCGCTGATACCAGAGGAACCCGTGCGTTTCTCCGCGGGCCGCGCCATAGCCGACGATCTGGCCGGCGTGGTTGATCGAGCTGGCGCTCCCCCAGCCGAGATCCACCATCCCTCCGTTCTCCCAGAGGACGGCGTGTGAACCGCTCGCTCCGACGACTTGACCCACGTCGTTGATCCCATTGGCCCATCCCGGGCCGAGGTCCGTCATCGTGCCGCTTTGCCAGAGGAAGGCGTGCGTATCGCCCGACGCGTTATCGCCGGCCCCAACGACCTGGCCAGCATCATTGATCGCGTTCGCCGTGCTGAAGGATCCTCCGGGGAGGGTCCCGAGGTCCGTCATGTTGCCCTGGTCCCATAGGAACGCGTGTTGCTGGCCCGTTGCGTTGTAGCTCCAGCCGACGACCTGACCTCGGTCATTGATCCCATACGCCCCACTTTCGGTGCCACCGAGCGTGCCGAGATCCGTGGGAGTACCATTCTGCCACAGGATGGCACGCGCGGGCCCGGAAGCGGTGTAAGCATAGCCGACAACCTCGTCCGCGGCGTTGACACCATAGGCGAAGGTTTCCGTGCCTCCCAAACCAGGGAGAACCTGGAACGTCCCGTTGTTCCAAAGGAACACCCGGATCACCATGATCCCGGAATCGGACCCGATGCTATACCCGGCAACGTGGCCTGCATCATTGATCGCCGTGCCCCAGCTGATGACGTCCCCGGGAGGCGTACCGAGGTCGCGAATCGGGTAGGGCGGCGGTGGTTTGGTAAAGACCGTCCACAGGGCGGCGTTGACGGAGCCCGAGGCCGCGTTGCTCCCTCCGACGATCTGACCCAAATCGTTGATATCACGGGCCACACCGCAGCAGCCACCGAGGGTCCCGAGGTCCGTCGTAGTCCCATTCTGCCAGAGAACGGCGTGCGTGATTCCGGATTGGTCGACGCCGGTGCCGACGACTTGACCGGCCTCGTTGATGCCATATGCATAGCTTGTGTAGCCACCGGAAAGTGTTCCGAGATCCCTCATCACTCCGCTCTCCCAAAGGAACGCGTGGTCGGAGCGGGAGGCGTTGACGCTGGAGGCGTATCCGACGACCTGACCCGCGTCGTTGATGGCGTGTGCCTCGCTATAACTGTACCCGGGCAGGGTCCCGAGGTCCGTCATGGTCCCATTCTGCCAGAGGAACGCGTGCTCGCTGCCATAATTCGGGCTGCTGCCCCCGACAACTTGTCCCCGATTGTTGATCGCAAAGGCGTTGGAGTATGAGGCCACTCCCAGATTTCCCAGATCCGTCATCGCGCCGTCAGCCCAGAGGAACGCGTGGTACGTACGAGAGGAATCGAAGCTATAGCCGACGACCTGTCCTCCGTCATTGATACCGTACGCTTCGCTGTAATAGTCCCCTGGCAGCGTCCCGAGGTCCGTCATCGTGCCGTTGCTCCAAAGGTACGCATGCCATTCTCCCGAGGCGTTGTTGCTGATGCCAACGATCTGGCCCGCACTGTTGATGCCGTTTGCGGCGCTCTGGTCGCCACCTAGAGTCCCGATGTTCGTCATGGTCCCGTTCTGCCACAGGAACGAATGGCCGCCTCCGCTCGTCCCGACGACCTGGCCAGCGTTGTTCGTGCCGTACGCAAAACTCGTACTGTCGCCAGGGAGTGTTCCCAGATTGCGCGCTCGAACGTCTGCCGACGTGATCGGCACCGCGATCATGGCAGCCGCGAGCAATAGCAACAGCGCGATGACCGTGCTCCTCCACAGGCCTTGGGCCGGCCTGGTTCGAAGTTGCCGCGACAACAACACATTGGAATCCCGTGCGACGTGGGGTCCTCTCGAAAACTCCACCTACCGTCCCTCCAGGGAAGGGTGGGGCAGCCCGAATCAGTTAAAATAAGGGGGCGCTTAGAAGTGATGAACCGGTCGGAGACGATCGGGTACCCGGGTGGGGAGGTAGCGTTCTCCGCGACGACAAATCAGGCAAATCGCCACCGATTCTGCGTCCTGGGTCGAGCAATCCCGAGCCGCGTTTCTTCGCGACGCGTGGCGATCAGACATCCTCCGGCCCGCGTCCTTTCCGCTCGAACTGCTTCGCGTACAGGTCCCTCAGTCGGGCATACGTGTCCACGTCCCCCGGTCCCTTGTCCTCCCGAATCCGCACGATCCTCGCGAACCGCAGGGCGAACCCGCTGGGGTAGTGCGGACTCCGCTGGATCTCGTTGTACGCGACCTCGACGACGACCTCAGGTCGGACGTGGAATCCCCACGGCTCCTCGGAGGTCGCGAGGCCGCGAAGGCGTTCTGTCATCGTCTCGAATTCCACGTCCGTCAGGCCCTTGAACGTCTTCCCGATCATCTGGAACCCGCCCGTCGACTCATCCCGCACGGCGAGCCAATAGTTGGACAGCCATCCCTCGCGGCGGCCGCTCCCCCATTCGGCGGCCACGATCGCCATGTCCAGGAGATCCGCGGGCTTGATCTTGAACCACTTTTTCCCGCGCTTGCCGACGGAATACGTCGAATCGAGCGCCTTCGCCATGAGGCCCTCATGGCCCGCGACGAGGGCCGCCTGCAGGAACGGCTCGATCTCCTCCTTGCGCGTTGCGATGCGGCGAGCCGTCAGATACTCCGACGGGACGAGCCGCTCGAGGGCCTCCCAGCGCACACGATAGGGCGTGTCGATCAGCGTCTGCCCGTTGAGATGGAGCAGGTCGAACAGGTACAATTTCAGGGGGATCTCCTCCCGGGCCGCCTCGATCCCGTGGACGCGTCGGAAGCGTCGCATGAGGTCCTGGAACGGAAGAGGTTTGCCGTCCGCGTCCACGGCGACGACCTCGCCCTCCAGGAGAAATTCGGAGGCAGGGAGGGACTTCGCGATCGCGACGATCTCGGGCAGGCTGTCCGTGACGTCGCTCAGACGGCGGCTGAAGATGCGGACCCGGTCGCCCTTCCGATGGATCTGGATTCGAGCGCCATCGAGCTTGTACTCGACCGCGGTCTGGCCGCCGTGCTCGGCGAGGACCTCGTCGAGGTCTTCCGCCATCTCGGCGAGCATCGGTTTCATCGGGGCGAGCAGGCGCAGGCCGCGGGACCGGAGGCCGAGCGCTCCTTCGAAGAGTGCGATCTCCGCGACGAGGCCGAGGTCTCCCAGAAACATGTGGGCCGTCCGAACGGACTCCGCGTCGACGCCGGCGGCGTCCGCGATTCCCTCGAGCATCACGCCCTCGTTCACGCCGATCCGCATTTCCCCGAAGACATTTCGCAGGAGAACGTCGCGCTCCTCTTCCGAGGCGCGACCGAGCAGGGACTCCAGAAGCCGACGACGGGCCCTCGTCGAATCGGCCCCCCGGGCCTCCGCGATCTGCGCAAACATGTGGGTGGCTTCCAGGATCGTCAGGGGCCGGGGGACTAAGGTGGCCTGCTTCGTCCCCGTGAGGGCCTTCTTCAGGGTCGCCCATCCGACGTTCAGAGCGCGCGAATCCGACTCCGCGAAGATGCGACCGATGATCAGGTGGACCGCCGGGGGAACCTCGTCTCGGCGGAGGGATTTCAGAAAGGCGGCCAGGAGGGCGCGCTTCTCGAGGCGCTTCGATGTGGCCTCGAGCTTCGTGGTCAGCTCGGCGAGGCGCGCGAACGGAGTCTCATCCGGAATCGGCGACGTCACGGTGAATCCGGACCATCCGACGCGTCCGGTTTCAAGGTTTCGCCCACGGCTTCGGTCTTCGACGGCCGTCGGGAAAGGTAGAACGCGGCCAGGGCCCCGACCATGAGCGCCCCGCCCAGGACCTGGATGCCGCTCAGCGACTCGTTCGGGAACAGATAGAGGGCGACGAGGATTCCCCACAGCGCCGACGTCGGGAGGACGGCGCCGGTCCGCATTGCGCCGATCGTCCGGAACGCGTAGAAGAAGAGGACGGAGAACACCCCGACCGCGCTCACCGCGAGCAAGACCAGGACCGGCAGGATGGGCAGCGGGACGGTGACCGGTGTTCCCGTGACGACGAGGATGATGGCAAAGGCGGTGGCGCCGAACAGGAGTTGGATCTCCAGCAGCGAGACGATGGGGGTCCGACGGAGCAACACCGTGCTCGTCGTGTTGCTCACGCCCCAGCAGACGGCGGCTCCGATGAGCATCAGGTTCCCGATCAGGAATTGGAGGAACTGGACGTCGCCGAATCGCAGTTGAGTGGCCACGATGAACGCGCCGACGGCGATGCCTCCGAGGGCCACGTATTCACGGCGCGTCGCCCGCTCCCCGAGGAACGCATACGCGAAGAGCATCGTGAACAGGGATTCGCTGTTCGACAGGAAGACGGAGTTCGACGCGGTCGTCCGCTCGAGGCCGTAGAAATATACGATCGGGCCCAGCACCGCGCCGATGAAACCCGAGAGCGCGAGCAGCTTCCAATCCGAGCGCGCGATCCGGAGACGCCGGAGGCTCGGCAACAACGTGACCGCCGGAATCAATTGAATGAGGAACGAGATCACAAAGGGGTGGACCTCGTTCACCACGAGTTTCGAGAGGCTCGGCCAGACGCCGAAGAGGACGGCCGCCATGACGATGGCGAGGTAGCCGCGGGTCCGCTGCGGAATTTTCACGGATCACCGCGCGGACAACGGAGCAAATCTCTTAGAGATTCCGGGGTCGCAAGGCTTAAGGCCGCCTCGGTGGTTTTGTCGCTCCGGTCCTCTGGGGGTGCGAGGAACAGCGTGGTCGATGCCCTCCACATAATCCGTGACGACGGCTCGGCAGACCCCGGTCTGGACCCCGGGTTGTCGGAAGAGGACGCCGTCCGCTTGTACCGTGGGATGAGCCTGCAACGGATCCTCGACAACCGGATGCTCGCGTTGCAACGCCAGGGCCGGATCGGTTTCTACGGTCCGTCCCTCGGCCAAGAAGCGGCCATCGTCGGGGCCGCGATGGCCATGGAAGCGGAGGACTGGATCGTCCCTCAATACCGCGAACCGGGCGCGGCGCTCGTCCGCGGGATGCCGCTGAAGGAGCTGTTGTGCCAGCTCATCGGGAACGCGGAGGATCCGGTGCACGGCCGCCAAATGCCTTGCCACTACGTCTACCGGAAGGGGAACTACCTCTCGATCAGCTCCCCGGTCGGGACACAGATCCCGCATGCTGTCGGCATCGCGTGGGCCATGCGACTCCGCGGCGAGCCGCACGCCGTCCTCGTCTTCTTCGGAGATGGCGCGACGAGCACCGCGGACTTCCACGCCGCGATGAACTTCGCGGGCGTCTTCCGAACGCCGACCGTGTTCCTCTGCAACAACAACCAATGGGCGATCTCCGTCCCCGTCGCGAAGCAGACGGCCTCGGCCACCCTCGCGCAAAAGGCGCCCGCGTACGGGTTCGACGGCATCCGCGTTGACGGGATGGATGCGCTCGCGGTCTTCCGGACGACCCGCGACGCCGCCCGCCGGGCCCGGGAGGGCCATGGACCCACGATGATCGAGGCGGTGACGTACCGTCTCGGCCCGCATTCTTCGAGTGACGACCCGTCTCGGTATCGGGATGAATCGGAGGTCGCCGCGTGGCGCGCGCGGGATCCGATCGCCCGATACCGGAGGTATCTCGAGCATGCCGGCTGGTGGGACGACGGGCGAGAGGCCCGGCTCGAGCAGGAGATCGGAGACGAAATCACCCGGGCGGTCCAGGAGGCGGAGCGCGCCCCGGCCCCCGCGGTCGAGACCCTCTTCACCGACGTGTACGCGGACATGCCCGACCACTTGCGGGATCAGCGGGACGCATTCCTCGCTCCTCGCGGGAGGTGAGCGCACGCCGAAGAAAGGGCCCGCCGCTCCCGTGTCCGCACCGTCATCGGCCACGGGGCTCCAGCGGGCGCACGAGCTGTTCAAGCAAGGCCGCGCCAAGGAGGCCCTCGCCCTCGTCCGGCCGCTCCTCCAACGGAAGGGCGAGGTGGACGGAGACGCCTGCGCCCTCGCGGCCGCGTGCCTGGGTGCGGAGGGCGACTATGCCGAGGCAGCCCGGGTCGACCGCCTGCTGTGCGACGCAGACCCCGACAACCCGCAGGGCTGGAACAGCCTCGGGTACGACCTGTTCCACGCGGGCGATCTCGACGGGGCGCTCGAAGCGTTCGAGCACGCGGTTGGCTTGGAGCCGACGCGCGCGAGCACGTACTTCAACTTGGCGCGCATCGCCGCCCGGATGGGCGACAAGTCCAAGGTGATCGAGCACTTCGCGAGGGCCGTGGAACTGCAACCGGATCTCCGGGACCGGCTCGACGAGGACCCGGACCTGAGGCCGTTCAAAGACGATCCGGACATGCAGGGGCGCCTCCCGGGCGGGACGCCGACCGAGGATCCCTACGCGGAATACTACGCCACGAGGTCGTGAACATGCCGGCGATGACGATGGTCCAGGCGATTAACAATGCGTTACGCGAAGAGATGCGGCGGGACGACCGTGTGATCGTCCTCGGTGAAGACGTCGGCCGGAACGGCGGCGTCTTCCGGTGCACGGAGGGCCTCCTGGACGAGTTCCCGGACCGCGTCTTCGACACGCCCCTCGCGGAAAGTGGGATCATCGGCACCGCGATCGGGATGGCCTTGTACGGCCTGCGTCCGGTCCCGGAAATCCAGTTCATGGACTTCATCTACCCGGCCTTCGACCAAATTGTGTCCGAGGCCGCCAAGATGCGGTACCGCTCCGGAGGCCAGTTCACCGTCCCCATGACGATCCGCACGCCGTTCGGAGGCGGGATCCGCGGCGGCCACTACCATTCCCAGTCGTCCGAGGCGTACTTCTGCCACACGCCCGGGTTGAAGGTCGTCGTGCCATCGACGCCGAAGGAGGCAAAGGGGCTCCTGACCGCCTCGATCCGCGACCCGGATCCGGTCATGTTCCTGGAGCCGAAGAAACTGTACCGGTCCTCCCGGGAGGAGGTCCCGGAGGGAGAGGTCCTCGTGCCGCTCGGGGAGGCCGCGGTGCGTCGACCAGGCAAGGACGTCTCGCTGATCGCCTACGGATATATGGCGCAGGTGTGTCTCGAGGCCGCGACCAAGGCCGCCGCGAAAGGCGTCGAGGCGGAGGTGATCGACCTTCGAACCCTGGTCCCGCTCGATGAACCGGCGGTCCTCGCCTCGGTGAAGAAGACCGGCCGCGCCGTCGTCGTGTACGAGGCCCCGCGGACCGCCGGGTTCGGAGCGGAGATCAGTGCGATCCTCGCGGAGAAGGCGATCGAGTACCTCCGCGGTCCGATCGTCCGCGTGACGGGATTCGACACCCCGTTCCCGTACGCGCTCGAAGACGTCTACCTGCCGAATTCGGACCGCGTCCTCGCGGCGATCGACAAGGTCATGACGTTCTGAGTCCGCCGAACGGCGTCGTCGAGGTCACATCGCGCGAGCGGATCGCCGGAAGGCGCGGGATGCGGACAGCAGATAGACGAATATGATGGCGACGACCCCGAGGGTCAACAACGAAGTGAGCGTAGTACCGGACCCCGCGTTCGACCGTTCGTATACTTGATATCCCAGGTAGACGAGGGTCACCAACGTCGCGACGAGGGCGACCCCCCATGCCCAGGGCCGCATCATCAGGAGGCCTCCGCCCGCGATGCCCAAGGCGACGCCGATGAAGAAGTAGAGGATGCCGTTCAGAATCAGTTCGGTTCCGGAAATCGGCGTCCCAGGGATGAGGAACGCAAGGCCGACGAAGAACGAGGCGATCCCGATCAGGACCATGATGAGAGCGGCCAACGAGACCAGAGCGCCGAGAACCGCGATGCCGACCGGACGGCGCATCCAGCTCCCCCTCAGAGAAAGGAGGAGCAGGACGGGAATCTCTCCGGCGCGAAGCGCCGGGCACAAATCACGCCCACCGGTCTGTGCCACTCCTCCACGTCCCCACTCCTCCCCAAAGGGCATTGGACGGTGCCCATAAAATGATTCGCCTCGAGACGGGAACGCACACGCGTGGACGTGCAAAATGTTAAGACGATTGCGGTCTTGCGACGGGTGTCGAAACGAGGAAACAGATGGCCCGCGAGTTCAAGCTCCCCGACATCGGGGAGGGCGTCCACGAAGGCGAGGTCGTCAAGTGGTTCGTCAAGGAAGGCGACCCGATCCAGGAGAATGATCCCGTCGTGGAAGTGATGACGGACAAGGTCACGGTCCAGATCCCCTCGCCGGTGACGGGCAAGGTGCTCCAGCTCCGCGCGAAGGAAGGCGAGGTCGTGAAGGTCGGCGCGACCCTCGTCGTGTTCGGAGAAGCGGGGGAGGCCGCTCCGACGAGGCCCACGGCTCCCGCCCGGCCGACGGTCCTTCCTTCGGCGCCCGCGAAATCGACCGCACCGCCTCCTCCGCCCTCGACCGGGGAGGCATTGGCCGCGCCGGCCGTGCGGCGCCTCGCGAAGGAGCTGAACGTGAACCTGGGCGCGCTCCGGGGGACCGGCCCGCAAGGGCGGATCACGGAGGACGACGTGCGCAAGGGGGCGCAGACGCCCGCGATGACGCCCAAGCCCGCGACCTCCTTGGCCCCACCTGCGGCTGTGTCGGTGCGGCCGGCGCAGGGCGGCGAGGAACGAATCCCGATCCACGGGCTTCGCAAGCGGATCTTCGAGAAGATGGCGAAGTCCAACGTGACCGCGGCCCATTTCACGTACGTCGAAGAAGTGGACATGTCCCAACTGGTCCACCTGCGGGACCATCTGAAAGAGACCGCGGAACGGAAGGGCCTCAAGCTCACCTTCCTCCCCTTTTTCATCAAATCGATCCTCGGTGCTCTGAAGGAATTCCCGACGTTGAACGCGTCCGTGGACGACGAACGCGGCGAGATCGTGCTGAAGAAATACTACCACATCGGGATCGCGACCGCGACGGACGAAGGCCTCACGGTCACGGTCGTCCATGACGCGGACAAGAAGGATCTGTGGGGCCTCGCGAAGGAACTCGAGCGACTCTCAAACGCCGCGCGCGAGAAGCGGCTCGCCCTCGAGGACGTGCTCGGCTCCACGTTCACGATCACGTCCCTCGGGAAGGAAGGCGGCATCTTGGCGACTCCGATCATCAACTGGCCTGAGGTCGCGATCCTCGGCGTCCACAGGATCGAAAAGCGCCCGGTCGTCCGGAACGACCAGGTCGTGATCCGGGACATGATGTACCTGTCGTGCTCGTTCGACCACCGCGTGATCGACGGGCATGTCGGGGCCGCCTTCGTCCAGAACGTCCGGAACTCGCTCGAGCACCCCGCCCTCCTGTTCGTAGGCCTCGAATAGCGCGATGACTCGGGCGTCCCGTCGAACGCCGTGCCGGCATCGCCGACGCAAAAAGGATATGGGCTGCGCGTCCCTTCGCACGCCGATGGTCCGCCAGGTCGACGTCCTCGTCATCGGGGCGGGTCCTGGCGGCTATCCGGCCGCGATCCGGGCGGCGCAGCTCCAGAAGCGGGTGCTCCTCGTCGAACGGGACAAGCTCGGAGGCGAATGCCTGAACTACGGATGCATCCCGAGCAAGGCGCTCATCCACACGGCGAACCTCGTCCACGCGATCGAGCGGGCCGCCGAACGAGGGGTCGAGACGGGCCCGGTCAAGGTGGACATGGCCCGCCTCCAACAATGGAAGAGCGGCGTGGTGCAACGCCTCTCGAATGGAGTCGGCCAACTGTGCAAGGGGAACGGCGTGGACGTCCTGGCCGGACACGCGTCCTTCACGGGGCCGGACCGGGCGACGGTCCGGACTCCGTCGGGCTCCGAGGAAATCGCGTTCACGGATGCGATCATCGCGACCGGAGGACGGCCCTCCGACCTCCCGGCGTTCCGGTTCGACGGGAAGCGGGTGCTCAGTACGAAGGAGGCGCTCGAGCTCCCGCGGATCCCCCTGAACCTCGCGGTGATCGGAGGCGGGATCTCCGGACTCGAGATCGGGACGTTCTACGCGAAGCTCGGCACCCGCGTCGTCGTGATCGAGATCCTGGATCAGATCCTCCCGGGGACCGACCCGGAGGCGGCCCGGATCGTCGCGCGCCGGCTCCAGAAGCTCGGGATTGAGGTCCACACGAAATCGCAGGCCCGCGGATGGCGCGTGGACAAAGACCAGACCGTCATCGACGTCCTGACCCCGGAAGGCCTCATCGCTCGACGCGCCGACTGCGTCCTCGTGACGGTCGGCCGACGACCGAACACGGACGAGTTGAATGTCGACCGGGCCGGGGTCGAGTTCGCGCCGCGAGGATACATCAAGGTGGACCGCCAGTTGCGCACCTCGAACCCGCACGTGTTCGCGATCGGCGACGTCGTCGGGCCCCCGTTCCTCGCGCACAAGGCGACGAAGGAAGGCCTCATTGCCGCCGAGGTCATCGCGGGCCATCCGGCCGAACTCGACTACCGCGCCTTGCCGGCGGCGATCTTCACGGATCCGGAGATCGCGACGGTGGGACTCCAGGAACCCGAGGCGGCCGCCCAGGGTCGGAAGGTCCGGATCGGGAAGGTGCCCTTCGCCGCGATCGGACGGGCCCTCACGACCGGCGAGTACGATGGCTTCGTGAAGCTCCTCGCGGATCCCTCCTCGAACGCGCTCCTCGGCGCGACGATCGCCGGACCCGATGCGAGCGACCTCATCAGCGAGCTCTCCCTCGGGATTGAAATGGGCGCCACCATCGCGGACATCGCCCTGACAATCCATCCCCATCCGACCTTGCCCGAGGCCATCATGGAGAGCGCGGAAGCGGCCCTCGGCGAGGCGATCCACGTGTTGAACCGCTGAGACCATGCTGGCGACGACCGAAGGCGAGCGTCCGATCGTGATTGCCCGGGACGCTTGGTTGCTGGACCTCGGTCGTCGACCGTACCGCGAGGTGTGGGACCTCCAGAAGGTCCTCGTCGACCGACGCGCGGACGAGCGCATCCCGGACGGACTGATCCTCGTCGAACACGAACCCGTCGCCACCCTCGGCCGTCGTGGGAAGCGGGAGGACGTCCTCGATCCAGGCCTGGACATCGTGGAAGTGGAACGGGGCGGCGAAGCGACCTATCACGGGCCCGGCCAGCTCGTCGGCTATCCGATCCTCCAACTCCCGGACCGACTCGAAGTGAAACGGCTCGTGACGGACCTCGAAGAGGTGCTCCTCCGTACCTGTGCCGACTTCGGGATCGACGCGACCCGGGAGGGACCCGAGCGGGGCGTCTGGATGGGGGACAAGAAGATCGCGTCGATCGGGCTCGCGGTGCAACGGAGCGTGACGTTCCACGGCTTCGCGCTCAATGTGACGACGGACTTGCGGGAGTTCCTGAAAATTCGGCCTTGCGGCCATGACGGCGGAATCATGACCTCCCTGGAGAAATGCCTCGGACATCCGATCGATCTCGAGGACGTGAAAGCCTCCGTGATCGCGCACTTCCAAGGCGTCTTCGGCTTCACCCTGCGCCGCGTGAACGTCAGCGAGCTTCTGCCGGAAGGGCCGGCGGGCCGGCGACCCCGCCGCCCTTGAACGCGTCGAGTTGACGGATCATTTCCGGGACGACCTCGAACAGGTCGCCGACGATCCCATAGTCCGCGATCTCGAACAGGGGCGCCTTCGGGTCGATGTTGATCACCAGGATCTTGTCCGACTCCTGCATTCCCGCCAGATGCTGGACCGCGCCGCTGATCCCCACGGCGATGTAGAGCTTCGGCCGTACCGTCATCCCGGTCTGTCCGACCTGGAGGGTTTTCGGGACCCAACCGCTGTCGACGGCCTTCCGGGAAGCCGCGATCGCCCCTCCAAGGCGGTCCGCGAGGTCCTGGAGCAATTGGAAGTTCTTCGGGTCCCCGAGGCCGTAGCCGCCGCTCACGACGATGTCGGCCTCCTCCGGGCGGAGGCCGCCTTCCTTCGTGAACTCGTCGAACTCGAGGAGTTTCGCATCGAGGTCCTGCGGCGACAGTTCCACCCGTTCGTGGACGATCTCGCCGCGACGGTCCGGATTGTGCGGAGGCGCCACGAACACGTTCCTCCGGACGGAGGCCATTTGCGGCCGGTGCTTCTTGCACAGGATGTGGGCCAGGCTCTTCCCCCCGAAGCTCGGTCGGATCATGTCGAGGTTGCCTTCCGCGTCAATGTCAAACTTCACGCAGTCCGCGGCGAGCCCGGTCTCCAGGATCGCATGGAGCCGCCCTCCGAGGTCCCGTCCGTTCTTCGAGGCCCCGAACAGGACGATCTCCGGCTTCTGCCGCCGGATCAGCTGGGCCATCACCTGCGCGAACGGCCGCGAACGATAGATTTCCAACATCGGATCGTCCACGACGATCACACGGTCGAGGCCGTACCCGATCGCTCGTTCCGCGAGCGCGTCGACGCCGTGGCCGGGCAGGATCCCGGTGAGGAGCGTGCCCCGGAGATCGGCGAGGCGTCGCCCTTCGCCGATCAGCTGCGTGCTCACGTCGCGGAGCCCGCCCGCCCGTCCCTCCAGGAACACCCAGACCCCGCGGAAATGGGACTTGTCCTCGAGGACATGGCCGTCCGTCACGGGGCGATCACCCGGTCTCGAATCAGAGCGTCGAGGAGGGCGCGGACGGCTTCCTTCGCGTCCCCGGAGAAAATCCGGCCCGCACGGGGTGGGAGTCGGATCGTGTCGACCTTGGCAACAATCGTCGGAGAATTGAGCAGCCCGACCTTCTTCGGGTCGATCCCGACGTCAGCGCAGGACCAGTGGACGATCACGCCGCCGCGCTTCACTCGGATCTTTCCCGTCAACGTCGGCGAGCGGGGCTTGTTGCACCCAAAGTTCACGGTGCAGAGGGAGGGCATGTCCGTCTGCCACCATTCCGTGCCATCCTCGGCGGTCCGGCGCGCGCGGATCGTGCCGTCGACAATCCGGATCTCGGACACGTAGGTGATCTGCGGCAGGTCCAGATGGCCCGCGATCCCCGGGCCCACGTGACCCGTCGATGCGTCCGTCGTCTCCTCTCCGGTCAGGATGAGATCGTACCCGCCGATCTTCTGGATCGTCTCGCTCAGGGCATACGCGGTCGGCACCGTATCCGATCCGCCGAGGATGCGGTCCGTCAGGAGGACGGATCGGTCTGCCCCCATGGCCACGGCCCGCTCCAGGCTCTCGTCGAAGGAGGTCGGTCCCATCGAGAGCACGACGACCTCGGCCGCGTGACGGTCCTTCAACGTGAGGGCGATCTCCAGGGCATTCGCGTCCGGCGGGTTGATCTCGCTCGGCACGCCGACCCGTTTCAACGTCTGCGTGACCGGATCGACCTGGAGTTCCTGGGCCTTCGGAACCTGCTTGATGCACACGATGATGCGCATCGGGCGCATCTCGGCCGGAGGGCCACTCACATCGATCGGGCTCCCTGCAACAGGTCGAGGAGCATCTTCAGTTTCGGGACCTCCGCCGAGGCCGCTTGCTCCAGGACGGCGTCCACGAATCGTTGTTGTCCGGTTCCGTCCACGGTATAGAGCCGCTCCGCGATTTCCATCAACATACGCGGGTACACGTCGAAGAGGCGTTCGTTCTTCATGTAGAGAGGTGCTCGCCGGAACCGCTCGAGATCCGTCAGCACGTTGCTCACGCGAAGAAACCGGTCGTAGGCAGCGAGGTTTGCCGCTCTCATGCTGCCCGCGGCGCGGGCCGCCTCCGCCGCCTCGCCCGCGGCGATTCCCGAAGCAATCGCGAGGTCGACGCCACGAAACGTGTATCCGTTGTTGATCAGGAACCCGGCGGCGTCGCCCGCCACGAGGACGCCGTCCCCCCAGAGCCGGGGCATCATGCCCGCCCCGAGTTCCGGGACCAGGTGCGCGCTGTATTCGACCACCTTGCCACCTCGGATCCATCGCTGGACCGCGGGATGCAAACGGAACCGATTCTGCACCTCCTGGATTTCGACCTTCTTGCGGGACAGGTCTTCCGAGGACACGACGAGGCCGAGGGAGATCGTCGATTGGTTCGTGTACAGGAAGCCCCCGCCGCGGAGACCCAGGGAACTTTGGCCGGCGAACACGAACGCGGCGCCCTCCTTCTCCCCGAGTCCGAACCGTTCTTGGATCGTCTCCGCGGGCAGCTCGATCGTCTCCTTCACGCCGACCGACACTTCGCGCGGTTCCAGGTCCGCCTTCAGGCCCGCGGCCCTCGTGAGAATCGACGTCGCCCCTTCCGCGATCACGACGACATCGGCACCGACCCGGTCGTTCGGGGCGACCATCACGCCGCGGACGTAACCGTCCTCCTTCCAGAGGTCGTCCACGCGGATTCCAGTCACGAGGGTCGCGCCCGCCTCCTGGGCTTTCTTCGCGAGCCATCCGTCGAACTTGGCGCGGACCGCGGTGAAGCTCGCGGCCCGGCCTTGCGCGAGCTTCGTCGAATCGTAGGAGATCCCGAGGGACGCGTCCTCGGTCAGGAACACCATGTTCTCCCGGACCACGTAGCGCTCGACAGGACAGTCCTTCGCCCAGTCCGGGAGAAGGTCTTGGAGGGCCCAGGAATAAATCCGCCCGCCGAACATGCCCTTCACGCCCGGCGACCGTCCCCGTTCGACGAGGAGGGTCGAGAACCCTTTGCGCGCCAAGGTCAGCGCGGCCGAGGAGCCCGCGGGTCCCGCTCCGACGACGATGGCATCAAAACGCTCCACGGTCTCCCGCTTCCCGCCTCGGAAAAGCGGGACGGGTAAAAGTCTTTCTCCGAAAGGTCAGGGAGGACCGATCGGCCGCAGCTCGAACTCGCAACGTCCGCGGCCTTGGGCGGCGCACGCGGTCTCTTCACAGAGCACCTCGCGCTCCAGCAGGCTCCGGCCGAGCCCCGCGATCCATCCGGTGAGGAAGTGGCACACGGGTTTCTTGGACGCGCCATAGGCCCGGGCGAGAGGACTGTTCGTGACGGCGAGGACCAGGCGGCCGTTCTCCGGGTCGAAGAGGGAGATCTCCAGGCGACCCCAACCGAGGAGGGCCGAGGCGTCCATGAGCCGTCGCGCGTTGGCGAGGGTGAGCGGAGCGCGCGTCGACACGATCGACTCGAACGGATTCATCCCGTCCCGAGCGCTGCGTTCTCCGGAGAGGTACAGGATGCCCTTCGAGGACCCGCCAATCGTCTGCTCGAGCTGCCGTTGGATGTTCACGATCGCCTCCGGGCGGACGATGACCGACGGGACCTTCGAGAAGCGGAGCACGCCGGAACGTGTGTCGGGTTCCAAGGCTGCGACAAGGAATTCCTTCGCTCGGTCGGGAGAGAGGGTCGATAGGTCTTCGGCCAGATCGATCGTCGAAGCCTTCCGGTCACGAGCGGGCATGGGGCGAACCCTTTCCGTCGCCGAATTGCGCCGGACGAGCGCGGCGATGCCGGACCAATCCTATAGAAGGTTTCCCCTTGGTTGCCTCCGCTGATAACGTGGCCCTCCACGGGCCACCAACCCTTTATTACCGGTTCCCGGTTTCGACGATGTTCCTTATGCCGGAACCTCCGAAGGCGGACGCTTCGAAGCCCCTGACCGTGGACGAGCGCGTCGGCCTCGACCGATTTGAGTTTGACGAGGAGCCGTTCATCACGGTCGACACGGACGTGTGTCGCACGTGCGAGACGAAGCCTTGCCTGTACGTGTGTCCCTCGAAGGTCTACCGCCTGGAGAAGGGCGCACTGGTCTACAACACGGAAGGGTGCATCGAGCTCGGCGCCTGCGCCGTCGTGTGCAAGCACATCGGGAAGGATGCGATCCACTGGAGCTACCCGCGCGGTTCCTACGGAGTCGAGTTCCGGTTCGGCTGACGCGATGCGTGCGAGGGCTCAGGCTCATAAGCGGAGTCGACGATAAGATGGGAGTCATGCTCGCGGAGCGGAAACCGGAGTGGCTCCGGGTCCGACCCCCGGCCGGCGACAACTACGGTCGCCTGAAGAGCCTCTTCCGCTCCTTGGACCTGCACACTGTCTGCGAGGAGGCCCATTGCCCCAACGTCTGGGAATGTTGGGGCGGAGGGACCGCGACGATCATGCTGATGGGGGACACCTGCACCCGCGGCTGCCATTTCTGCGCGGTGAGATCGGGCAACCCGCATGGAGCCCTCGACCTGGACGAACCGACGAAAGTGGCGATCGCCCTCGCGGAAATGGACCTCACCTACGTCGTGCTCACATCGGTCGATCGCGACGACCTGCCCGACGGAGGCGCGGCCCACTTCGCAAAGACGGTGCGGGAAATCAAGGCCCGCCGTCCCGACTTGCTCGTCGAGGCACTCATCCCGGATTTCCAAGGAGACCTCGAGGCTGTGCGATCCGTCGTCGACTCGGGCGTGGACGTGCTCGACCACAATGTCGAGACGGTCGAACGCCTCCAGTCCGTCGTGAGGGATCGCCGCGCGAACTACGCGCAGAGCCTTCCGAACGTGGACATCCTGACCTTGGGTCAATATCTACGACCGAGCGATTGGCATCTCCCCGTGCAGGAGTACGTTCCGCCGGAATCCTTCGACCGATTCCGCGAGGTGGGCGAGGCGATGGGCTTCACCTACGTCGCCGCCGGACCGCTCGTCCGATCGTCGTATCGAGCCGGCGAATTTTTCCTGAAGAAGGTCATTCGGGAGCGACGGCGAGATTCGCGGGAGTGAGACGACGACCGAAGAAGGCATGCTCCGCATCGTCGACGTAGACGGGACGTACGACTCGAAGATGGAACCGAAGCTCCCGGCGGAGGTCCTGAAGACGGCGTACCGCCACCTCGTCCTGGTCCGAACGCTCGACACGCGAATGCTCTCGTTGCAACGCCAAGGTCGAATCGGCTTCTACGTGCCGAGCACGGGAGAGGAGGCGTGCCAGATTGGGAGCGCGATGGCCCTCGAGAAGCGGGACTGGGTCTTCCCGGCCTACCGCGAGCCCGGGGCCGCCATCTGGAGGGGATTCCCCCTCGAGACGCTGATTGCACAGGCCTACGGGAACGCCCAGGATCCGCAATATGGCCGTCAGATGCCGAACCACTTCGGATCCGCCAGCATCCACTACGTCACGACCTCGAGTCCGGTCGGGACGCAGATCACGCAGGCTGTCGGCGCGGCCTGGGCTGCGAAGATCCGCAAGGAGGACTCCGTCAGCCTGACGTACTTCGGGGACGGGGCGACGAGCGAAGGCGACTTCCACGCGGGGATGAACTTCGCCGGCGTGTTCAAGGCACCGACGATCTTCTTCTGCAAGAACAACCAGTGGGCGATCTCGGTCCCCGTCGCGAAACAGACCGCGTCGAAAACCCTGGCCGAGAAGGCCCGGGCGTACGGCATGGACGGCGTACGCCTCGACGGCAACGATCTCCTCGCGGTGTACGCCGCCACGAAGGCCGCCGTGGACAAGGCGCGGGCCGGTGGCGGTCCCACGATGATCGAGGGCGTGACCTACCGGATGGGCCCGCACTCCTCGAGCGACGATCCGACCCGATATCGTCCGAAGGAAGAGGTCGAGGCCTGGGCCCGGCGCGACCCGATCGATCGCATGCGGAAGTACCTGGAATTGAAGGGGCTCTGGTCGAAGGATCGAGACGACGCGTTGCGCGCCGAGCTCGACGACCTGGTTCAGAATACGATCAAAGAAGTCGAACGGAATCCTCCACCTCCGATCGAGACGCTCTTCGGGGACGTCTTCGCGGACATGAGCCCGCAAGTCAAGGAGCAGATGGAGGCGTACCTGGCCTCCGGAGAGCGGCGTCGTCCGGAGGTCTTGGACAAGTTCCCGCTGTGAGCCTCATGGCGGACCCGATGCGGGAGGAAGCCTTCACCCTCCGTGACGGGCGGACCGTGTTGGTGCGGCCCGGCCAGATGGACGACGCAGAGTCCACGATGCGCAACGTGAACCGCATCGGCGGAGAACAGGTCTACCTCATGCTCGAAGAGGTGCCAAACCTGAAGGAGGAGCGACGGTGGCTCTCCGCCTTCGACGGCGAGCGCAACGTGCTCTTCGTCGCGGTCGCGGACGGGGAGGTCGTCGGAGCGGCGGATTGTCACGCCGGGCCCTTCCCAAAGGACCGCCATGTCGGCGGCATCGGAATCGCGATCCAAGACGGCTGGCGCGAGGGCGGCCTCGGCCGCCGGATGATGGAACGCGTGTTGGAATGGATGCGTGCGCGGAGTTTCGCCAAGGCGGAGTTGGCGGTCTTCGCCACGAACCATCGCGCGCGTCGTCTGTACGAATCCCTCGGCTTCGTCGAGGAAGGAGTCCGCCGCCGACATGTCCGGATCCGGGGCGAGTTCGTCGACGAGGTCCTCATGGGCCTTTGGTTCGGACCGGAGCACGCGTCCGCGGAGCCGTGAGTCATCCTTAAGTGGCCGACCTGTCTTGCGACCTGGGGAGTTTTACATGGCACCACGCGCGAAGCGCGCACCGACGAGAAAGAAATCGACTCGCAGACCAGCCCAGAGAAAGACGCAAGCGCCCGCGAGGCCGAGTGGGATGCGTACCGTGACGCCCTACTTGGTGATCGAGGGTGCCTCGAAGGCGATCGAGTTCTACAAGAGGGCCTTCGGCGCGAAGGAGATTGACCGGTCTCCGATGCCCGATGGCACCCTGATGCACGCGACGATCCGGATCGGGGATTCCGTGATCATGATGTCCGATGAGTTCCCGGGCGGCGATTCGAAGAGTCCGACGCATGCGGGGGCGACGACCGTCAATCTGCACATCAACGCGAAGGACGTCGACAAACTTTGGAACCAGGCCTTGAACGCCGGCGCGAAACCGACGTTGCCGCTCGAGAACCAATTCTGGGGGGAACGATACGGCAAGCTGCAGGATCCGTTCGGCCACATCTGGTCCGTCTCGATGGCCGTCAAGATGAGCGAGCAGGAGAAGGAAGCGAAGCGACAAGCGGCATTCGCGATGATGGGCGGCGGCGAGGCGTCGGGCTCCGAGAAATCATGGACCTGATCGGACTCGGAATCTAGCTTTATACGCGCTCTTCGCTTGCACCGGCCCGTGACCGAGGAAGCCCTCCTGGCGAGGGACGTCCGGAAGGTGTACCGGAGCCGAAAGGGGCCGGGGGTCGAGGCGCTCCGAGGCGTGTCCCTCTCCATCCGTCGCGGGGAGCGAGTGGCCCTCCTCGGCCGGAACGGCGCGGGCAAGACGACGTTCCTGCGGATCGTCTCCACCCTGTTAATCCCGACGTCCGGGAAGATTCATGCTTTCGGCTTCGACGTCGTCGATGAACCGGAACGCGTGCGACCCCTCATCGCGGTCGTGCCGCAGGAAGGGAAGCCGTTCTTCCACCTCACGCCGCGTGAGCAGGTCTACTGCTACCTGCGCGCCCGAGGATTCGCTCGCGAGACCGCAAGGACGCGCTCCGAAGAGGCGCTCGCGAAGATGGGGCTCGAGGAGGTCGGTGACCGTCTCAGCGTCACCTTGAGCGGCGGACAGAGGCAACGCGCGATGGTCGCCACGGTGATGGCGACGGAGGCGCCGCTCATGTTCTTGGACGAGCCGACAATCGGGCTCGATCCTTTTGCGCGACGAGCCGTATGGGACATGCTCCGGGAACTCACGCGGAAAGGATCCACGGTCCTGCTCACGACCCATTACCTCGACGAGGCCGAGGCGCTCTCCGAGCGGTTGTACATCGTCGAGGAGGGCCGCGTCTTGTTCGAAGGGACCGCGGAGAATGCGAAACGTCAGATCGGTGGCACTTTGCGGGTCTCCATCGAGGACGGGGGCCACCAACGGAATCTGTTCGAGTCCTTCGGCCAGCTGGTCGAAGAAGGGAACGCCCTCTACGTGATCACAGGGCCCGAGCGGATCCACGAGATCATGGACCTCGCTCTCCGGAACCGCCTGTCGGCGACGGTCGGCCCGGTGACCCTCGAGGAGGCGTTCCTGACCATCGTCGGCCGATCGATCGACGCGGAGTGATCGCATGGCCCTCGGACTCCGTTGGTCCGGCTCCGGCGCCTTCTTCGCAACGGAGATCCGCGTCCAGCTCCACGAATGGCTCGCGATCGTGACCGGCACGCTGACGCCCGGTGCCCTGATCGTGTTCGTGGCCATCCTCGCCGCGGATCTGTTGCCGGTCACGCTGATCGGCGCACTCGTCTACTCGATGTTCCTGATCGGCCAGCGGGTGCTGAACGAGGCCGCGTACATCCGGATCGACCACAAGCTGAACGAGCTGTACCACGCGAGCCCTCTGTCCCCAGAAGGATATTTCGTCGGAATCGCGGGAGGAATGCTCGTCGCCTATCTGCCGCCGAGCTTGGTCGTCCTCGGCATCTTGGAACTCATTCACCCGCTCGGCCTCGTGGCGGGCCTCACACTCGCGGCGTGCCTTCTCGCCGTGTGGGCGGTCTCGTCCACGATCGGGTACGTCGTCTCGACCCTGTTCAAGGACATGAAGACGATCTGGCCTTACTCGGCGCTGCTCACGAACCTGTTCGGCATTCTGCCGCCCGTGTTCTATCCCTTGAGTAAGGTGCCCATCGAGTGGCGGTCGCTTGTCCTGATCGTTCCGACGAGCGCCGCCGCGATCCTGGTGAACGCGGCCGCTGGGCTCGAGCCGGTGACTCGGCAAGAGGCGACGGTCGCCGCGGTCGCTCTCGCTGTCGAAGCCGTGTTCTTGTTCGCGTTCGGAATCTACTGGGCCCGGAGGATGGCCCGGGAGCGTTGACCATGGCGACCGACGTCCAGCTCCGTTCCCAGCCACAACGGGGGCGCGTGCTCCCCGCCTGGGCCTGGATCGGATGGAGGTGGGTCTGGCGCAGTCCCGCCGCGGCCATCGTGCCTCTCCTGCAGCCGTTCTTCTTCCTGTACTTCCTCTCCGTCATCGCGCCGCCGAAATACTTCCCGTTGCAGGTCGCGGGTGCGATGCTCTTTTCGACGCAAAACATCGGCAGCTGGTGCCTGTCCGATTCCGCGGTGTTCCGGATCGAGCTCCGGCTTCAGGACATCTTCGTCGCCTCGCCGCACGACAAGGTCCGCTACCTCTTCGGCGTCGCGTTCTCGAATCTCATCCCCGCGATGCCGGCCCTCGTCGTCCTCGGGGTCATCCTGGCGAACGTGACTTACGTCTCCCTCGGGGGATGGCTCGTGCTGATCGTGTGCATCCTGACGATCTGGGTCCTCTATTCCGCAATCGGGATTGCGGTCTCGAGCCGGCTACGGAGCCAGCGGGAAGTCTGGCCGGTCGGCAACCTGCTCTTCACGTTTCTCGGGATCCTATCGCCTCTCTACTATCCGATCTCCATCCTCCCGCCCGTCTGGGGAGAGGTCGCGCGGCTTTTGCCCGCCACCTACGCCGCCCTGCTCGTCCAAGGGGCCCTCGGCCTCGGAGGCCCCGCCAACCTCGCGGTGGACGGAGGGCTTCTGGTCCTTTCCACCGCCGTGGGCCTCGTCGCGGCGTGGTGGCTGTACGAATGGCGGGAGCGGTAGCCTAGACGCTCCGTTTCGCGATCTTCGGGATGGCCGCGGCAATCGCAGACCCGACTTCGCTGCAGCGGGCCTTGCCGCCGAGATCGTATGTGAGCGCCTTGCCCTCGGCCAGGTGGCGCTCGACGGCCGTCTCGACCGCGGTCGCGGCCTCCCGCAAGGCTGCATCCTTCTTCCTTCGGCCGAGCCAGTCGAGCATCATCTGCGTCGCGAGGATCATGGCGATCGGATTCACCTCGTCCTTGCCCGCATGCTTGGGGGAGCTGCCGTGGATCGGTTCGAACATCGCGTGCTCGTCGCCGATGTTTCCGCCCGCGGCCATCCCCATCCCGCCTTGGAGGACAGCCGCGAGGTCGGTCGCGATGTCCCCGAAGACGTTCGACGTGACGGCGACGTCATAGGCCTCCGGCGAACGGAGGAGCCATTGCTGGAACGCGTCGATGTATGCGTAATCTCGGTGGACTCCTGGATAGTCGGATGCGACCTCGTCGTAGATCCGCCGGAAGAGCTTGCATCCCGCCGTCACGTTCGACTTGTCCACGCACGTCACGCGGTGCGTTTCATCCGACGGCGCTCCCTTGCGCCGCGTTGAGAGATCGAAGGCGTATCGAATCACTCGCTCCGCCCCCTTCCGTGTGATGATCCGCGAATCGACCGCGAGCTCATCGATTCCGCCGCGGGAGAGAAACCCTCGGGCGGGCGTGTACAGTCCTTCCGTGTTCTCCCGGACGATCACGAAGTCGACTTTGCCCGGCTCCCAAACCTGCTTGAAGTGCTCGTGGACCTTATGGAGCACGTTCGGGTAGAGCTTCGTCGGTCGGACGTTCGCGTACAGATCGAGGCCGAACCGCAGGCCGAAGACGACGCCCACGCCCGCGAGATCGCCGTTCGGAAGGGAGACGTCGGGAAGGCCGACGGCCGCAAGTAGGATCGCGTCTGCGGCTTTGCAGGACTCGAACGCACCGTCCGGCCACTCGGCCCCGGTGTCCATGTAGTACTGACCGCCCGCGGGAAAGGGGAAGGTGTCGAACGAGACGCCGAAGGAGTCCTGGACGGCCTTCAGGACCTTCACGGCCTCACGCATGACCTCCGGTCCGGTCCCGTCGCCGGGCAGGAGGACCAACGTGTAAGCCATCCGGCCGCGAGAAGGAGAGGGCCAGCATAAGGGTTCGGAACGTGAGCGCGTTGGGGATCCGCAGGCCGGGACGGACGAGGAAAATCCTCGGGAACTTCGCCCTGCCTAGACGCGCCCCGGCGGGCGTCCGCGGGTCCGAATCAGGCTTCGCGATCGGATGCGATGAATCGGTGGGATCGTTATCCGAGGACCCCGGCCCAAGCGCCTTAGGCTTCCCAGCGACAGATGAAGGCTCGCAGTCCCGCTGTTCCCACATCCACGTATTCGGCGCAATAGTTGTAGTCGCCCGTCGGCAAGGTCATGAACGTATTATTCTGAAGCTGCACGGCACCTGTCCGGGCGGAGCAGTTTCCGGTCACGACGCTGCCGCCCGCGTGGAAGATCCACAAGCTGGAGTAGGGTGCCCGGAAGCCCTGGTCAAGGAAAATCGGCTTCGCGGTGATGGACGAGCCTGCGACCGTAAGCGCACTCGAGCTCGTGCACGAGAACGTGATTTGCCCGCTCGAACCGATCGTCACAGTGGCCGGACTCGCCGTGGGCGGATCACAATTCGGGGTCATGGTCTGCGCGACGTTGACCGCGGGCATGTGATGGTAGAACAACGTCACGGCGATTGCGGTCCCGATTCCCACGGACACAGCCACAAGGAACGTGGCCAGAGCCACGACCGTCCGGTTTCTCCTGTTCATCTGCACTCCCTCCCCCGCTGGACTCGATGAATCGTGAGTTTCGTTCGGCCCCTCGAGCCGAAACTCCCCCGGAAGAATGTGGCCGAGGAGGGCTTATAGTTTTCGCCTCGTTGCAATGATGGGAACGACCGGATCCCATCTGTTTCGATGCCCGTGGGGTCTCGGCGGCCGTCGCCCCCGGCACGCAGGCCAAGCCATTTCGTGAGAGGGAGCGGTATCGCGTCTGATAGCGGGTCACGTTCGGTGCAGAGCCAGCTCGGCCCGAATCTTCGCCACGAGGCCGCCCGCCTCCAGGATCTCGAGCACGTTCGGCGGGAGCGCATTGAAACGGTCGACGCCACCGTCCGGAAGGTGGACCTCACCTTTCGCCATGTCGACCTCGATCACGTCCCCGGCGTTCACCTTTCGCCGCAATCCCGGACACTCGAGCACAGGGAGTCCAAGATTAATCGAGTTACGGAAGAAGATCCGAGCGAACGAGTTGGCGAGGATCGCGGACACGCCGAGCGTTTTCAGCGCGATCGGGGCCTGTTCGCGGCTCGATCCGCACCCAAAATTGTCGCCGGCCACGATGAGGTCCCCGACCTGGACGGTCTTGGCCCAGGCCGGATCGACGGCTTCGAAGGCATGCGACGCGAAGACCTTGGAATCGGTCGTGCCCAGATACTTTCCCGCAATAATGTGGTCGGTCGAGATATCGTCCCCGAACGTCCACACGCGGCCGCGGAATTGCCGTTGCATTCGGAGGCAAGAACCCGACCTGGACGAATAAACCTAGTGTCCTTGAACGGACTTGACAAAACCCCACGATCCATCTCGCGCGGAACGGAGTCAGACTTTTCGCGGGTCCGTGATCTCTCCATGGATCGCAGAGGCGGTCACGGTCCAAGGCGAAGCGAGATACACCTGGGCCTGCGGCGACCCCATCCGGCCCGGGTAGTTCCGGTTCGTCGAGGAGATGCACACCTCGTCTCCCGCGAGCGTGCCGAGGTGTCCGCCAAAGCACGGCCCGCATGTCGACGACGTGAACGTCGCCCCGGCATCCATGAAGATTTCGATGAGGCCCTCCTTCAGGGCCTGTCGATAGATGATCTGCGACGCGGGCGTGATCTGGAACCGAACGCCTCGGGCGACCTTCTCCCCCTTCAGAAGTCCCGCGGCGATCCGAAGGTCCTCGATGCGGGCGTTCGTGCAGGAGCCGAGGAAGGCGACATCGATCTTGGTCCCCTCGACGTCCTCGACCGGTTTCAGATTCGCGGGGTTCGAGGGACACGCGACCTGCGGACCCATGCCGTCGACCTCGAAGGAGAACGTCTTCGAAAAGGCCGCGTCTTCATCGGAAGCGATCGGATGGAACGTGCGGCCCGCGTGGGCGAGGTATTGTTTCGTGACCGCATCCGCCTCGATCAGTCCCACCTTCGCTCCCATCTCCGTCGTCATGTTGCAGAGGACGAACCGTTCGTTCATCGGGAACCCTTCCACGGTCGATCCCGTGAACTCGACGGCCGCATATCTCGCTCCATCGTCCCCGGTCGTCCCGATGACCTTGAGGATCACATCCTTTGCCGTTGTCCTCTCCGAGAGCGTCCCGCGGATGTCCACACGCAGCGTCTCCGGGACGCGGAGCCAGAGTCGTCCGGAGGCCATGACGGCCGCGGTGTCCGTCGCCCCGATGCCCGCGGCGAAGGCGCCCACGGCCCCGACCATGTTCGTGTGGCTGTCGCTCCCGATGATGAGGTCCCCCGGTTGCGCATAGCCCCGCTCCGCGATCAACTGGTGCACGATTCCGTGATCCCCGACGTCGTGGAATCGCTGGATGCCTTGTTTGTGACAGAAGTCGCGGATCGTCTGGTGCATCTTCGCGATCTCCGGGGTCGGAGGAGGGACCCAGTGGTCCAGCGTGACGACGATCTTGGTCGGATCCCACACCGCGGTCGTCCCGATCTCATTGAATGGCAGGAGAGCCATCGCGAGCATCTCGTGCATGTATAGCAGGTCGACCTCCCCGTCGATGATCTGACCAGGCCGGACCACGTCTGCGTGGCTCGCTCGCGCGAGGATTTTCTCCGAGATCGTGAGTCCGGGCATATTGCAACGTACCTCATTCCCGGAGCGGCTCATAAAGCTGGCTCACACGGAGACGAGATGCCGCTACCTCCCGCCCGCGAGTGCCGGGACCAAGGCTAAATGCGACGGGGCACTAGCTCGGCCGTGACGCCTCGGTTGTTCCGAAGCGCGGCCTTCGCGATGCTCTGCGTCATCTGGGGGTCGACGTGGCTCGCGATCCGCATCGGGTTGCAGGGCGCGCCTCCGTTCCTCGCGGCGACCTTGCGATTCCTGCTGGCCTCGATCACGCTCGCGGTGCTGGCGATCGTGTTCCGCTCGAAATGGCCTGCGAACCGGACGGAGTGGGCCCTCGTCGTCTTCGTCGGGCTGGTTCTTTTCACCGCGGACTATGGACTCATCTACTGGGGCGAGAACAACGGGGTCGAGAGCGGGCTCTCCGCGATCTTGTTCGCGACGCTGCCGCTGCAGACGGCCCTCGTCGCGAACGCGGTCCTTCCCGGCGAGCGGTTGACGGTCCAGAAGCTCGCGGGAATCGGTCTCGGTTTCGGCGGAATCCTCTTGATCTTTCGCGGGCAAATCGGGACGGCGGGATTCGACAAGGCGTTCCCGATGCTCGCGATCGTCCTCTCTGCGACCTGCGCCGCCTTCGCGACCGTCGCCATCAAACGTTGGGGCCATGCAGCGGACCCTGTCACGTTCAATGCGGCGGCGATGGCCGTTGGGACCGCGAGCCTCGCGGTGGTGTCGCTAGGGGCTCGCGAACCCTGGCGCGTCCCGTCTTGGCCGGAGGGCATTGGAGCGATCCTGTTCCTTACGCTCGCAGGTTCCGTCGTCACGTTCGTCACTTGGCAATGGCTCCTCAAGACCGCGGAAGCGACCTCCCTCTCCTTCGTCGCCCTCATCACGCCGATTACCGCGGTCCTGCTCGGCGCCGGCGTGGGGAACGAAAAGTTCGATGCGATCGATCTGATCGGTTCAGCGATCGTGCTCGCGGGCATCTACGTGTCCATCTCCCGCCGCGTGGCGGGCCTGGGTCGCGCCGTCGTCGGCCGCACTGCTCCGGCCTCCGATCCCGTCGATCCGCCGGGACGTCAAGGCTAGCCGGAACCTCGCGATTTCGGCTGCTCTCGGACCGCAATTCCAGCCTTCTCCGCGAGGGATCGGAACTCATCGTCGGTCACGCCGCGCTGACGGTCCACGCGTTCGCGGAAGGACCGGATGAATTCCTGTTGGTCCTTTTTCGAACGCGCTTCGGAAAAGTCTTTGATCAGCGAAACGAGCCGGAGAACCTGATCCGGTGTCGCTTCGACCCCGTAGGACCGCAACTTTTCCGCGACCGCAAGGGACCCCGTGTGCTTCCCGAAGACGAACGTCCGTTGCCGTCCGATCCGCTCCGGCTGAATCGGCTCGTAGGTCGCGGTGTGCTTGATCACACCGTGCGCGTGGATCCCGGATTCGTGGGCGAACGCGTTGTGTCCGACGAGTGGCTTCGCGACCCCGACCGGGATGCCGCTCAGCCGTTCGACGAGCTGAGAGAGTTCGTAAAGGCGGGCAACTTCGATTCCCGTGTCATATCCGTACAAGGCCTCGAGCGCGAGGACGAGCTCCTCGAAACTTGCGTTTCCCGACCGCTCACCGAGTCCGTTGACACAGGTGTGGGGGACCTGGACGCCCTCCTCAACCGCGGCAAGGCTGTTCGCGACCGCGAGGCCGAAATCGTTGTGCCCGTGGAACGAGAGCTCGGTCGGCACGAGCCGTTCTTTCAGCTGTCCGAAGAACCAGCGGATCCCCGGCGGAGTCATCACGCCGACCGTGTCGCAGACCACCGCACGGTGCGCGCCGGCATTCGTGCACGCGTTGTACAGGTCCACGACGAAGTCCAGGTCCGCGCGGAACGTGTCCTCCGTGACGAACGAGACGTCGACGCCGTGGGCGACCGCGTACTCCGTCTCTCGGACCGCGACTTCCTTCACCTGCTCCCGTGTCATCCCGAGCTTATGCCGGATGTGCAGATCGGACCCGGCGGTGAAGAGCGCGATCTCATCGACCCCGCAATCGATGCACGCGTCGACATCCTTCCGAACGGTCCGAGCGGCGGCCATGACCGTGGCGTCCAGCCCCGCATCCGCGATCGCGCGGACACCCCGGGCTTCCTCCTTCGAGACGACGGGGATCCCGACGTCCATGATCGGGACGTGGATCTCATCGAGGAACCGCGCGATCTGGATCTTCTCCTCCGGCGTGTACGCGACACCCGGGGTCTGCTCTCCGTCCCGCAGGGTCTCCTCCCAAATGCGGACCCCCTTGGGGATCCGGCCCGCGAGGCCCGCTTCAATCAGGTAATTGTGGACGAGGCGTTCCTCCGGGATGGCCGCTCCCCCTTCGGGTACGTTTCGTAGTAAAGCCCGGTCACACCTTGAAGGTCACGCGTCGTCGGGTTTATCGTCGCCGCGGCGGTTCGCATGCGCGTGCCGCGGCCGATCAAGACCGGCCTCGAATTCGAAGCCGCGTTCCCGGTGAAGGGGCGTATCCTGCAGGCGATCATGTGCGAGTGCGAGGCGGAGGGCGAGATCCGGATTCGCGTGTCCCGGGACCCGAAGAAAGGGTGGTCGTACGATCCTAAGGACCCGAAAACCTACATCGACATCCATGCGTACGACCCGCGCGACACGTACGCGAAGGTGCGCCCCGGCGAATGGGCGGACGGGCGGGTCGTGTGCTACGGGTTCCTGAAGCGGGTGCGGGCGCGCCGCATCGAGATGCTCGGGTCCGTCCTCGAGAGCGGCACGCGGCTCACCGGCGCAGTCCATGTGGACGGCGCGGTCGAAATCGACTTCGGATTCTTCCAGACGATCCTCGCATTCGAGGACGACGCGCAGCGGCGGAAGATCCTCAAAGAGGCCGGCTTGAGGGACCAATCCTTTGTGGCCACCGACGTCGGAGTGGACATCGAACTCAAACGGTGGGGGTCCCGGGAGACGGTCCTGAGGAAGACCTGACGAATGCGTCATGGGCCGGCGGCTAGGCTTTCTTGCGCAGTTTCGCCATCGTCTCTTGGTACTCCTCGGACCACAGCAGTTGGACCGCGTGCTGGGACTCCAGGAGAAAGCGATTCCGGTACGGTTTCTCGTCCCCCTCCGTGAGGGCGCGTTTGATCGCCTTCACCGCAGATCGGGACTTCTTCCCGAATAGCTCCGCCAAGGCATGCGCCTCGGGAAGCGCGTCGCCGGGCGCGCTCAGGTGGTCCACGATGCCGAGGCGCAACGCGTCGAGCGCCGTGAGCGCCTTTCCCGAGACGAGCAACTCGAGCGCGTTCGACCGACCCACGATCTTCGACAGCCGCGCGGTGCCGCCGTGACTCGGCATCCAACCGAGATCGGCCTCCGGGTGGGAGAAGATGGCCGTCTCGTCCGCGATCCGGATGTCGCAGGCGAGGGCGAGTTCGGCCCCCGCTCCGCGGGCCATGCCCGCGATCGCGGCGATGGTGGGCTTCGTGAGGTGCTCGAGGGCCCAGAACGAGTCCTGCCCGCGGGTCACCCATTCCTGGGCCTCCTTCGGCGGCAGTTTCGCCCACTCCTCGATGTCCATTCCCGAGGAGAAGACGAGGCTGCCCGCGCCAGCCACGACGACGGCCCGGATCGAATCGTCCTTCTCGAGTTCCGGGACGCGGGACATCAGGTCCGAGACCATGGAGAGACGCATCGTGTTTCGGGGAGGGTTCTCGATCCAGAGGACCGCGACGCGTCCTCCCTTTTCGATGCGCACGCGGGGCGTGGAGGGCATCTAGGCCAGCAGCGGATGTCACGGAGATAATCGTTGCGTACGCGGCGCCGGTCCACACCCTTTTTCTATCGCGCCACCGATACTGCACCGATGCGGGGGACAGCCACGTTGGAGAGGCCGTGGTTCGCCCGATGGCCCGCCGACCTGCCCCGGTCCCTCACCTATCCGGATGTCCCGGTGCAGGACTTGCTCCGTCGGGCCGCGGGACAGCACGGCGACCGACCTGCGGTCACGTTCTATGGAAAGACGTTGACGTATCGCGACCTCGATGCTGCGGTCGACCGGTTCGCGGCCGGTCTCCGGACGATTGGCGTTCGCGCCGGCGACCGCGTGTCCCTCCTCCTCCCGAACACGCCGCACTTCATGGTGGCGTTCTTCGCGGTCCTCCGAGCCGGCGCGATCGTCGTCCAGACGAATCCGATCCTGACCCCGCGGGAGCTCGAGGTCCTGTGGAACGACGCGGGCGTGGAGACCGTCGTGGCCCTGGACCTGTTCTGGCACAACCTCTCCAAGGCGAAGGCCGCGTCCCGGGTCAAGAGGGTCGTCGTCTGCGACGCCGCGGAGTTTCTCAAGACGCCGCTGCGACAGCTGTATCCAATCAAGAGGAAGAAGGAACTCCAGAAGGCTGGCCACTGGCCCCTCACGATTCCGCGAGAACCGTGGATCCATCGGTTCGCGGACCTCGCGAAGACCCGCGCCGATTCGATGCAGTCTCCGGCGGATCCGGACGATGTGGCGGTCCTGCAGTATACCGGCGGGACGACCGGGACACCGAAGGGCGCGATGCTCACGCATCGGAATCTCGTCGCGAACGCCATGCAAAGCGCGGCCTGGTTCGTGACGGGGGCACACGGTCCCGAGCGTGTCCTCGGCGCGATCCCCCTCTTCCATGTTTACGGGCTGACTGCGGTCATGCTCCTCTCCATCGCGAAGGGGGGCGAGGTGATCCTATATCCGAACCCGCGGGACATCGGCGCCATTCTCAAACTGATCGACAAGACGAAGCCGAGTCTCTTCCCAGGCGTCCCCACGATGTACATCGCCATCCTGCGCCATCCGAACGTGGCAAAGTACGACCTCCGTTCCGTGCGCGTGTGCGTGTCCGGCGCGGCACCGCTCCCAAACGAGGTGCGGAAGCAGTTCGAGGCCGCGACCGGCGGACGAATCGTCGAAGGCTACGGCCTCACGGAGGCGTCCCCCGTCACGCACTGCAACCCGATCAACGGGATCGTGAAGGAATGCATCGGGATCCCATTCCCCGACACGGACGCGAAGCTCGTGGATCCGGAAGACGCATCCCGAGAGGTCCCTCCGGGGGAGGTTGGGGAACTCGCGGTCCGCGGTCCGCAGGTGATGAAGGGATATTGGAACCATCCGGAGGAGACGGCCGCCGTTCTGCGGAACGGATGGCTCCTGACCGGCGACATCGCAAAGATGGACGGGGACGGATACTTCTCCATCGTGGACCGCAAGAAGGACTTGATCCTGTGTTCCGGGTACAACGTGTATCCGCGGGAGGTCGAGGAGGTCCTGTTCATGCACTCGGCGGTCGCGGAGGCGGCGGCGATTGGTGTCCCGGACGCGTATCGCGGCGAGTCAGTCAAGGCCTTCGTCGTCCTGAAGGAAGGTATGCGCGCCACGGAGGACGAGATCGTCGCCTTCTGCAAGGAACGCCTCGCGGCCTTCAAGGTCCCGAAGGCCGTCGAGTTCACCACCGATCTGCCGAAGTCTCTCGTCGGAAAGGTGCTTCGCAGGGAGCTGCGTGAACGAGAGCTCGCGAAGCCGAAGGCTGGGGCCTAGGACTCCGGTGTCCTTGGACGGCCTGGGTCGATGCGGTGTTCCTTGAACGGCCACGGGGCTCATTTGTGTTCGAGGCTAACCGGGAAGGATATGCCCGAGACCCGGTCGTATCCTCCGCGTGTCCGACCCAGTCCGGGGTAGCCATGTCACGCTCCATGGGGAACCCGACCGGACCCGTCGCCTCCGCAGGACCGTGTGGGTCCTCGCGCTCGTGTTCGTGGGCGCTTCGCTCGGGGGAAGCCTGTGGGCCGGCCTCTCCATTCCGACTGGACCGGGGGACCATATTCATGCCATTTCGGATCAATCGACGGTCGACCCCTTGCTCCTTCCGACCCCGCCCTCGGCCCCGCAGAATCTGCAAGCGGCGGCCGGAGACGGCCAAGTGACCCTCACCTGGGATCCTCCTTCCGACGACGGCGGAGCCCCCATCCTCCTGTACACGATCTACCGCGGCACGTCCCAGGGCGGAGAATCGTTCCTGATCACCGTCCCGCTCGTCACGACGTACATCGATCTGACGGTCTCGAACGGGGTGACATACTATTATCAGGTCAGTGCCACGAACGCCGTCGGGGAAGGTCCCATGTCGAACGAGGCTTCGGCGACACCGAGCCCTCCGGCCACGGTCCCGGGCGCCCCGCAGGGGCTGGGGGCGACCGCGGGGAACGCGACGATCGCCCTCGCCTGGTCCCCGCCCTCATCGGACGGCGGCTCGCCGATCACGAACTACCGGATCTACCGAGGCACCTCGTCCGGCGGTGAGTCGTTCCACGTCGAAATCGGGGACGTCCTCGCGTATCCCGACACCGGCCTCACGAACGGGGTGACGTACTACTACCAGGTGTCCGCGGTCAACGCCGTCGGGGAAGGTCCGATGTCGACCGAGGCGTCCGCGACGCCGACCGCGCTGCCCACGATGCCGGGCGCACCACGGAATCTCCAAGCCACTCCGGGGGACGGGCAGGTGACCTTGACCTGGCAAGCGCCTTCCGACGACGGTGGGTCTCCGATCCTCCTGTACACGATTTATCGCGGCACGACCTCGGGCGGAGAATCATTCCTGATCGCGGTGCCCGTGGTCACCACATACACGGATGCGAACGTGACGAATGGTGTGACGTACTACTACCAGGTCAGTGCGACGAACGCGATCGGGGAGGGGCCACGGTCGAGCGAGGTTTCAGCGACTCCGAATCCCCCGGCGACGCCGCCGGGTGCGCCTCAGGGACTCAGCGCCGCGCCGGGAGACACGACGGTCTCCCTCACATGGTCTCCGCCCGCTTCGAATGGCGGCTCGCCAATCACGAACTACAAGATATATCGAGGAGAAACCAGCGGCGGCGAAACACTCCAGGCGACGATCGGGAACCAACTGTCGTATGCGGATACCGCCGTTACGAACGGCGTCACGTACTACTACCAAGTCAGCGCCATGAACAACGTGGGAGAAGGCCCGCTGTCGAGCGAGGTTTCAGCGACTCCGAATCCTCCGGCAGGGCCACCCAGTGCGCCTCAGGGGCTCTCCGCGACGCCCGGCGATGCGACCGTCACCTTGACGTGGTCCGCGCCGAACAGCAACGGCGGTTCGCAGATCACGAATTACCTGATCTATCGAGGCACCTCGTCCAACGGCGAGACGCTGCTGGCGACGATCGGCAATGTGCTGACGTACACCGACACCGCGGTGGCGAACGGAGTGACGTACTACTATCAGGCTAGTGCGGTAAATTCGGCCGGGGAAGGTCCCCGTTCGAACGAGGCGTCGGCGACTCCGAGCCCCCCTACGACGCCGCCAGGAGCTCCGCAAGGTCTCGTCGCGACAGCCGGCGATGCCACGGTCACTTTGACCTGGTCGGCCCCGAGCAGCAACGGCGGCTCGCCGGTGACGAATTACAAGATCTATCGAGGAACGATCAGCGGCGGTGAAGCGCTGCAAGCGACGATTGGGAATGTCCTCACCTATTCCGACACCCCGGTGACGAACGGCGTGACGTACTACTACGAAGTCAGCGCGGTAAATTCGGCCGGGGAAGGCCCGCGCTCCAACGAGGCTTCGGCCACCCCGGTCGCCTCTACGACCACCCCAAGCGCGCCGCGAGATCTCGGTGCCGTCGCGGGGGATGCGACGGTCGCCCTCGCGTGGTCGTCTCCCTCTTCCGACGGCGGGTCCACGATCACGAACTACAAGGTCTATCGGGGGACGATCTCCGGGCAACTCTCCCTCCTAGCCACCCTTCCCAACGTCCTTTCGTACACGGACTCCGCCGTCACGAATGGGCAGACGTACTACTACAAGGTCACCGCCATCAACGCGGTCGGGGAAGGTCCGCGGTCGAACGAAGCGTCCGGGACGCCGACGTCCAGTCAGACGGTCCCGAGCCCCGTGGCGGGACCGAGCGTTCCGGACGCCCCGCGGAACCTGGTGGCGACCCCCGGGAACGGCACGATCACCCTCACCTGGTCGCCGCCCTCCTCCGATGGCCGGTCGCCGATCACGGGTTACAACGTGTACCGAGGGACGAACAGCGGCAACCGGTCCTTCCCCGTCCCCCTGGGCAACGTGACCACGTACACGGACCCGGGCCTCACCAACGGGCAGCGCTACTACTACGTGGTGACGGCCGTCAACGCCATGGGAGAGGGCCCGCCGTCGAGCGAAGTCTCCGCGAAACCGGCGACCGTCCCGGACGCTCCGGGTAATCTCCGGGCCATCCCTGGAAATGGGATCGTGACGATCCAATGGTCCGGCGCCGCGAATAACGGTGCCCCCGTGACGAATTATCGCGTGTATCGGGGTACGGCGTCGGGTAGCACATCGTTGCTCACAACGGTGGGCAACGTGGATACATACACCGACACAGGGGTCGCGAACGGTGTGAGGTACTACTACCGCGTCGCGGCGGTGAACCACGTCGGCGAGGGACCGAAGTCGAATGAGGCCTCGGCGTCTCCGACCGCAGGTCCTTCGGTTCCGAGCGTGCCTCAGAATCTCGCGGCCACGGCCGGGAGCGGCGTGGTCACGTTGCGATGGTCCGCTCCAGCCACGGACGGCGGCTCTCCGATCAAGAACTATACGATTTATCGTGGTGTCTCCCGAGACAACCTGGCGGTCCTCGCTCGAGCGAGTGCGCTCTCCCTGTTCGACGGCGGCCTGACGAACGGCGTGACGTACTACTATGAGGTCGCTGCCGTGAACTCCGTCGGAGAGGGCCCGCGGAGCCCCCTGGTTCCCGCGACGCCGAAGGCAGCCGGCCCTGGAACGGACACGACCAAACCCTCGATCCAAATCCTTTCCCCTGTCGCAGGGGCCAGCCTCCCCGCGGGACCGACGGTGGTCACAGGAAACGCATCGGACAACGTGGGACTCGCATTGATCGAGGTGAGCACGGACGGGCTGAATTGGAGCAAAGCTTCGGGGACCGCTTCGTGGACCGCGACGATCAACTTGACGGAGAGAGACGACACCATTCACGCGCGCGCGACGGACGGAGCGGGAAACACCGAAACGGCGACCGTGACCGTCACCGTGTCCGCGGATGGGGGACCCTCGGCCGCGGGGAGCGACCTCCCGCGATCCCTGATCGTCACCGCGGTCCTTTCCTTCGCCGCCGCGGCGGGAATCGCCTGGTTCCTGCTCGACCGGCGGCGGAAAGAATCGAGGCGGCCCCTGGGAAGCCGCCGGTTCCGGGTGGGCCGCCGTCCCTAGTTCTGATCATCCTTCCTCGGCGCCGCGAAACTCGTCCTCACGGAATCGACCTCGAGGAACCGTCCGAGGTATTCTCCCTCTGCCTCCACCTGGTTTCGGACCTTCGATGACAAAGTTCCAAACGGTGCGACCCGGATGAGGAGTCGACCTCCTTTCCGCTCGTCCTGCCAGACCATCAGAGTGAATCTTGGATCATACTTTGCGACGGGGGAGTCCGCACCTGCCAATGCTCCGAAACCTTAAGGCGAGCGCCGGATTCCTCCGCTCTCGGCCCGGAGGCCAATTGATGGGGAAGATCGAACGACCGAGCCTCGAGAGCCTGATCATGGACTTCACCATGTCGCTCACGCGCAGGGCGACGTGCAAGCGTTTCCAGGTCGGATGCGTCATCACCTCGGAGGACATGACGCAGATTTACGGATTCGGCTACAACGGGACCGCGAAAGGACTGTCCCATGACGATTGTCGCGCGGACCAACAAGGGCTTTGTGGCTGCGTCCACGCGGAGGTGAACGCCCTCATCAAGGTGCGAGCCAACGATCCCCGTAAGGTGGTCTTCGTCACCGCCCAGCCTTGCATCACATGCGCCAAGGCGATCGTGAATTCGGGCGTCTCGAAAGTCTACTACCGAGCGACCTACCGTTCCGACGAGGGCCTGGACGTCGTTCGAAAGGTCGGCATCGACGTCGAACGAGTCTAGGCGGCGTGCTCGTTTTCCGAACGTCAATCGACGAGCCTCTTCAGCAATTTTCGAAGTTGTGGGCTCCTCTTGACCTCCTTCGCGAGAGCTTCCAAATTCTCCTCTCCGATGATCAGGGGCATCCGGGCGAACGACCCCTTGTGGTACGCACAGAATCGAAGGGACCTCGAGCCATCCTCGAACGCGAGGAGTTGGATCGTCGGTTCGTGAAACGGCGTGACCACGGAAGCCTCTTCGGCAATCACGCCTCTTCCCCAGTGTAGGTCGAACGGCCGCGGTACCTTTCGCAGGGACATGTCGGATCCCTCCGGTCCTGCAAGCGCGGGTCGGCCTTGACCTTTCCGAGGTTTCTCGTCAGAGCCAAATTCCGAGGATCGCGCCCATCAACAAGTAGGACACGATCGCGAATCCTTGGTTGATGCCGAGGAGCTTGCTCGAGCGGCCCTCGAAGATCGCGCCGGACACGCCCGTCGTCATCAGGAATCCGAACCACACCAGGAACCCGACCACGATGCCTCCAAGGACTCCGGCCGGTAACCCGACGTTGGCCTGACGGCCATATTCAAGGAACAGGGCGAGCACGAAGGACGCGATGAACGCGCCGACCAGTCCCGCCACGAACCCTTTCGGCGCCTGCTTGCGCATCGCTTCCTTGTCGGCCTCGGTCTTCCCGAGGGCAGCCATCCACGCATTTCCGAACACGGGGCCCGCGTACCAGATGCCGCCGATCACAAAGCTCAGAATCGTCGATGCGATCACGGCGATGAAGAAGTTGCCATCCAACATGATTGCCATGCCACTGCCCTCTTCGATCGCGAAGTTCCCGGGAGGGAAATAACTTCCCGGCAACCTTCATGAACGGTCTTCCCGCTCACTCGGTGGATCCGCAGACCGTGTTCGCGGATTGCGAAGCTTTCCTCCGCCTCAAGGCCGTACCTGGACTCCGCCGGGGCTCGGAACGGACCCGGGCGCCGGGGTGGTCCGCGGGGCGGTAGTAGGGGCGCTCGCCTCCGTCGTCGTGGGAGCCTTGGGAGCTTTCGCGAGGAGGTCCCGAATCACCGGCGTGTACGGATCCACGAGTCCTCCCGCGAAGCCGCTCTCTCCCAAGCGGATCACATCGGACTCTTGCAAGCCTCCGCCGATGTACAGCTCGAGGTCTAATCCCTGGAGCGTCTCGAGGAGGGCGGGATCGGGCCCGAGCTCGGTCCCGAGTCGGCGCAAATCGAGCACGCAGACGGACGTGAAACCGATCGATCGGAGACGGCTCACTACCTCACGGAGATCCGTGCGGCCCTCGCGTCCGCTTCGCCACACGACCTTGCCGTCCCAGTCGATGCACGGGAGGACGTCGGTGGAAAGGGCGTAGAGCCCGGTGAACGCGTCGACGGAGGCCAACGTCTTCGTCCCCACCGCTCCACCAGATGCCGCGTGACCTCGAAGTTCGGATTCGCGCGGTTGATGCCGGCCAGGTCGAGCAGGAACACGCGCGCCGCGTTGTATCGCGGTCCGCCAATCGCGTCCCAGTACTCCTGGAACGACGCCCGGTACGCGGTCGGATTCAGTTGGCCGTCCTGCCAACGCACGCCCGTGACCGTGGCGACGCGGACAGGCAGATGCTCGAGGATCCTCAAGGCGATCAGAGGGTCGGTCTGGACCGGGAGGATCGGAATCGTGAGGACTCCCTTCTTGGCGGCGCTCGGCTCCGCGGCCCACAATCCCTTCTTCTCCCGTTCGAACTGCGCCCGTGCGTCCTGCGTATCGAAGAAGATCGGAAGCCCCTCGTGGCCGCACGCGCGGCACACGAACGTGCGGCTGTCGCTATCGATCCCCGCGATCGGCCCCATCACGAGGAGTTTCGGATGGACCTGCCCGCTGCCGCAGTGGCCGCACGCGGCAAAGTCCTTCGGTCCGAAACGGCTCACCATGGCGGGCCTCAGTCCACGCGGATGACCTTCACCCGTTTGCCGATCCAATCCGGAGGCAGGTACACCCGCCCGGAACTGCCGCTCTTCGCGACGACCTTCTCGACCATCTCCTGACCGAAAACCTCGAACTTCGCCTCCTTGCGGGCGCGCGCCATCTTCGGAACTCCCCCGGCCCTTGTACGCACGGTGGACGGATAAGGCTTGCGCGGATACGACTATCTTGTAGCTATGAATCGGCGAGGCAAGAATCATTACGACGCCGCCGCATGCGGACACAGCCATGGCAAAGACGGCGCAGAAACCCCCCGCGGGATCCTCGTTCGAGCTGTACGCCCGAGCCATGCTCGACCACTGGCTCGGGAAGAAGGTGATGGTCGAGTTCGAACGAGAGGACGGATACCGAAGCGGGTCGAAGATCGACAGCTACTTCACGCCGCCGAGCAAGTGGCCGCGGATGGAACGGGAGGCGATCCGCCTCGTCCGCGGACGCGTCCTCGACCTCGGTTGCGGCCCTGGGCGGCACGCGCTGTTCCTGCAGAGGAAAGGCTTCGACGTCGTCGGGGTGGACGCGTCCCCGACCCAGGTGGCGCTCGCCCGGATCCGAGGCCTGGCGAACGTGTATCCGGCGAGCGTTCGGCGGTTGCCGCGGGGCTTGGGGACCTTCAACTCCGTCCTCATGCTGGGCAACAACCTCGGTCTTGCGGGCGACGTGCCCCACTTTCGGCGGTTCCTCCGCGAGCTTCGGGGCATCACCCGAAAGGGCGGGCGCCTGATCGGAAACAGCCGCATTCCGGGGACGTGGTCGGAGGACCACCTGCCGTACGTGAAGTGGAACGTACGCCGTGGACGACCGCCCGGACTTCTCACGCTGCGCGTCCGGTATAAGGGCCTCATCGGAGATTGGTTCGATCTCCTCCTCATCCCTCCGGAGGAACTCGCGCGCCTCGCCCACGAGACGGGTTGGGACCTGGAGCGCGTGATCTGGGAGGGCGGATACCAACCCGGGGACTACGTCGGCGTCCTCGAGCGACGCTGAGCCGACGTCCGGGAAAGGTTCATCCCTCCCGACGTGCATCGCAACAGTCGGCATGGCCCTCCTCGACCAATTCCGGATCGAGGCCCTCCCGAAAACGTGGGCGGACGAAGGGAAGCTCTGGCAGGAGAGGTACTTCCCCGAGATGCCCACGGTCTTCGACCGGCCGAACTGGGACCGTCACTATCCCGAGACGCCGATGCCCCGCCTGAGCGTGATCATGGCGAAGCGGGACGGGTTCGCCGGCTTCGCGCAGAAGGTCGTCGGGAGCACCGCAGCGACCGGGGACCTTTCCGGGCGCCTCTGGACCGCGGACAAGATGCCCGACGCGCAGTTCATGACCGCCCTCAAGATCATCCGCGCGCAGGCCTCGACGGAACTCGGATCGATCCAACAGCACCGCATGGTGTACGAGCAGTTGGACCGCGGCTCCCTCACGGGGTTCGACAAGGAAATCGTCGAAGGCATGCACCGGACGGATCCGACGGGTCACCAGCTCGACACGATCTCGTTCTCCAAGAAACGGGTGTGTGTCGAGGAGCTACGACATCATATGCAAATGGCCGGCGTCCTGACCTTGGATGAGACTTTCGACAAGGCGCGCTGGGGCCGGCACTGGGCCACGGAGACCATGGAGGAATTGTTCGCGATGAAGCCGGGCGAGCACGTCCTCGATGCGTTCAACATCGAATTCAAGAGCCTCATGGACTCCGCGACGTTCATGTCGTTCATCGACCGCGTCGGCAAGTTCCAGCTGGAGATGCAGCACCATTTCCTGTACGGGCCCATGGCCCTCTCGATGCCGTGGATGCGGTTCCTGGAGGAGTCGTACCACCTCGCGGCCGGGGAGACGCTCATGAAGGCGATCGCGGTCGCCGGCATCCTGGACGGGGGCAACTTCGGGATCGAGGACCTCCAGCAGACGCTGAACATGTGGTATCCCCGAGGGCTCGAAATGTTCGGGTCGGAGCTCGGGGGAGACCTGGTGAAGGGCGTCTTCAAGACGTTGAAGAATGGAGAGGCACAGGCGATCTACATCGACGAGGTCCGCGGGAAGGTCCGGGACGTGAATGTGGCGATCATCCAGGCGAAGGCCCATTGCAACCGCGAGGAGGCGGAGGCGATCCTGCGCCGGATCACGGAGAAGGGCGAGGACGGGCACGGACTAAGCAAGGACGATCTCGTTTTCCTGCCGGACCGGAGGTTCTTCCGCATCCGCGGCCTCGCGGAGTTCGGCGACTATCGGATGGCCGGATCCGATGCCGCCGGGGTCGGTTACGTCTATCTGCCCTACGACGTCCACGGCAACGTCCTGACGGAGAGTGGAAAGCCCATCGAGCGCGCCGCGTATGTCGACTATCTCCGGACCGTCCTACCAGACCGGTACATGAGGAGCCGGCATTGGGACTTCGTGAAAGAGGAGTTCCTTTTCAACGAGAAATGGGGGACGCCGGAAGCCGCACGCCACGGATGAAGGGCTAGCGTTTATTACGGCCGGGCACCTTGCAACGGAGGAGGCCGTGCGATGGACCTAACTTACATTTCGCTGGAGAAGAAAGACCGCGTCGCCGTCGCGTGGATGAACAAGCCTAAGGCGAACACGTACGACGCGGATCTGATGCGAGACCTCAGCACGATGATCGACGACGTCCGTTTCGACGACGACATCGACGTTTGCGTGCTCGCATCGAAACTGGATGGCATCTGGTCGGCGGGCGCGGACATCAATCTCCTCGCTTCGTCGACCCCCGACTACAAGGCGATGTTCTGCCTGAACTGTCAGGAAATCCTGAACAAGATGGAGAGCACGCCGAAGCTCTTCATCGCCGCGATCGACGGTCACTGCGTTGGCGGTGGCCTCGAGATCGCGATGGCGACAGACCTCCGCGTCGCCTCCGATGGCGCATGGCGGGTCGGATTGCCGGAGGTCACGCTCGGTGTTTTGCCCGGAACCGGGGGCACGCAGCGCCTCCCACGGCTCGTTGGGAAGAGTCGAGCGATCGACCTGATGGCGACAGGGCGCATGATCACCCCGAAAGAAGCCCTCGACTGGGGCCTGTTCAACCGCGTGTTTCCGCGGGCGAAGTTCTGGGACGAGACGATGGCCTTCGCGAAGGGGCTCGCCTATCCGCAGCATTCCGGCCGGGCGGTCGGGCTCATCAAGAGGTCGGTGACGGAAGGGACGGAGATGCCGATGTACGAAGGCCTCGCCCTCGAGCGGGAATTGCAGAATCGCCTCTTCGCGATGGCGGACGCCAAAGAAGGATTCCGCGCGTTCCTCGAAAAGCGCGCACCCAAGTTCCAGGGCAAGTGATTCCGAACGTCGGGCCATGGAAGCGATTTCCCGATCCCCGGCGAGTTAACCTTGTTTAAGGTTGATCTGGAAGCGAGGACTCAAGTCGCCCCGTGGCCTTGCCCCGCCGCATCCCATGAAATTCGAGACGATTCTCGTCCGCTCTCAGGATTCGATTGCGCTTGTCACCCTGAACCGCCCGGACAAGCTGAATGCGATGTCGATGGTCCTCAAGGAGGAACTCATCCGCGCCCTCCGTGAGCTTGATGCGGACAAGGCGACTCGCGTGATCGTAATCACGGGGGCGGGTCAGAAGGCCTTCACCGCGGGGGCGGACATCCACGAATTCCACGGACGCACCCCGATGGACCAGTGGCGCATGTACGAGCATGGCACCCTGTACGACGCCGTGGACCGAATGTCGAAGCCGATCCTCGCGATGATCAACGGCTATTGTTTCGGCGGCGGACTTGAACTCGCGATGGCCTGCGACATCCGAATCGCCTCGAGCCGCGCAACCCTCGGACAGACGGAACTGAACATCGGAATCATTCCTGGCGGCGGCGGGAGCCAGCGGCTGTCCCGGCTCGTCGGCCTCGGCAACGCGATGAAGCTCACCCTCACCGGCGATCGCATCGACACCGCCGAAGCCCTTCGGATCGGGCTCGTGGACGAGGTCGTGCCGAATGCGAGACTCGAGCCCCGAACGTTCGAGATCGCGGGCAAGATCGCCGCTCACAGTGCGCTCGCGGTCCGCCTCGCGAAGGCCGCGATTCGCGCGTCCACCCGACTTCCCCTCGATCAGGGCCTCCGGTACGAACAGACCCTGTTCGCCCTCGCCATGGCCTCCGCGGACAAAGAAGAGGGCGTGCAGGCCTTCCTCGACAAGCGCGAGGCTCAGTGGAAGGACCGCTAGGATCGCTTTCGCGGATTTCATTCGGCGTTGTCAAAGACGATAACCACGTGAGAGGCCTCTTAACCGGTCGGCCGCCTCGTTTTGCAGCCATGTCCGTCTGGTCTGGCCTCGCCGCAGCGGGCGTAGCCATCACCCTCGCCTTGGTCGCCTTCGGCCAACCCGTGTGGGAATACCAGAGGGCGGATTCGGTGTCCCGGGAGACATGGGACTACCGGCCCTTCAGCGCGGGCCAGACGCTTTACAACAACACGACCGGTGTGACGACCTTCCGCAACTACACGTACGACCAGCTCGCCGGGCTGCCTTCCGGGCGGGCCCAACCTCACATGGCGAAGGTCTTCGCCGACTATCAGAGCTTCATGACCCTGGCTCTCATCGCGGGAGCGGCCGGCATCGCCCTCAGCATCGTCTCCAAGTGGAGGAAGCTCCGGGGCATCTTCGCGGGCATCGCCTTTCTCGCCGCGGCGGCGCCGATTCTGTACACCATTTTCACGATCGCCTTCGCCATTCCAGACGCGGCGACGAGCGATGTGAGTTCGAATATCCGGGAGTTCTCCGGCTCCATCCGAGGTTCCGTGAGCGAGGTGTGGGGACAGCGGATCGGCTGGTACCTTCCGATGGGCAGCGGCCTCGCGTTCGCATGGGCGTCCTCCGATCTCTGGCACCTGCGACCCGCAAGAAAGCGGGTCCCGACGAAGATCGAGGTGACGTTGAAGCCCGCGTCGTCGCAAAGTCCTGCACATCCACCGCCGCCTCCGCCGCCCGTCGAAGTCGCGAAGGTCGCACCACCCGAACCGATGATCGAAGAGGTCTTCGTGATCGGTTCCAACGGCCTCCTGGTCAAACACATGTCACGAACCCTGATGACGGACAAGGACCGGGATGTGGTCGGGAGCATGATCTCGGCCATCTCGTCCTTCGTCCGCGAGGCATTCTCGGAGAGGGACGGCGAGGTGCATGAGGTGAGCCTCGGAGATCACCGGTTTGTCATGTGCAACGAGGCGGGACTCGTCGTCGCGGTCCTGGTGACCGCGGGTGAAACCGAAGCCATCGTGCACCGCCTGCGCCATCTGCTCACGGTCCTTCGCGACCGGTATGGCGAGCGGCTCGCTCAGTGGCAGGGCGAGCCGATCGAGGGGATCGAGGACGAACTTGGGGTCCTGTGGGACCCGTACCACCTGCCCCCGCCCCCGGTCGCATGAGGTCGTCGCGGCGGATCCCGCCGGACGAGCCTGGGACAGATATTTATGGGTCGGAAGCCTCCGGCCGGGGGCCGCACGCCGGGCGTCGCGGCACTCATAGACGGTCCTTTCCATGGAACGCGCGATCATCCTCCTTTCTGGCGGCATCGATTCGGCGGTCACGTTGTGGTGGGCGAAGCAACAGGGCTGGGACATCCGCCCTCTGACGTTCGACTATTTCGGGCGACCCCGGCGCGAACACGACGCCGTGTTGGCCCTTACCTCGCGGATCGGCACGGGGCCGCTGCGTCGCGTCGACTTGCCCTTTCTGAAGGAAGTGGACGACCTCCGTAAGGAAGGCTTCGAGAACCGCCGACTCCTCGATTCTCCGGAGGGGTACATCCCCGGTCGGAACCTGATCTTCTATGGCCTCGCGGGCCATTATGCCGAGCTCGATGCCGTCCGATATATTGTCGGAGGCCACAACGGGATCGATCCGGAATCGTTCCCGGACGCGAGCCCGAAGTTCTTCAACTTCCTCAACAGCGTCTTCCATCTGAGCCTCTGGTCCTACGATGCGTCCCCCGTCCAGATCCTCGTGCCGTTGAGCGGGAAGTCGAAGGACGATGTGATCCGCATGGGCCTCGAAATGAAGGTCCCCTTCGACGTGACTTGGTCGTGCTACTGGGACCGCGACATCCACTGCGGCACGTGCGTCTCCTGCCGCGAGCGCCGGGATGCGTTCGCCAAGGTAGGCGTCGAGGACCCGGTCGCGTACGAGGCCTGACGCGCGACTGGCGCAAAATCTAAGGAGGGCGGCGGGTTTCCCCGGCCGCTTGTACTCGACCCACGTTCGGTCGGTCCCCGCGATTCGTTTTTTGGAGGAAGGCAGCCACAACGTGAAGATGAAACCGCTCATCGGTCGCGAGGACGGGGCCCGAAAGACCGCGATGCACGAGCTCATCATCGGAAAGGGCGGGTACTCCGCGATGCATCGTCACGAATGGGACCACCAGCTGGTCGTGACCGAGGGCCGGGGGATCGTGATCCTGGACGGCAAGAAGATCCCTCTGCGACCCGGCGTCGTGTTCCTCGTGCAATCGAACGAGATGCACCAGTTCCTGCAGCGGGGAAAAGGCCCTCTCCACTTCCTCACCGTGACGCCACTCTAAGGGCCGCAGGCCAAGCTTTATGGCGGTCGTGCCTTTCGTCGGGAGCGGATGAAACTCGGAGTCACGGAATACATCGATTGCGCGCATCACCTCCCGGGCCACGAGCGCTGCGGTTCGCTACACGGCCACACATACCAGGTCGACGTCTTCATCGAGGGGGACCACAAGGGCGGCATGCTCCTCGACTTCGCCGATCTCAAGAAGACCCTGCGCACGATCCTCGCAGACTACGACCACAAGGACTGGAACACGTTCATCGAGTACCCGACGGTCGAGAACATCTGCGAACTGATCTCGAAGCGGATGCACGACAAGATCCAGTTCCCCATGCACGTGCGCGTCTGGGAAGGCCACGGGAAGTGGGCCGAACTCTGAGCGCAGCCTGATAACCTCCGAGAGACTTCGGCGGTCTATGTCCGATCTCCTCGAGGCGATCGACGCGGAAGCACGCGGCGACTTCGCGAAGGCCCTCATCCACTACACGAAACTCACCGCGTCCGGCTCCCCCCTCGACCGGATCGGCATCTTCCAAGCGCTCGCACGGTGTGCGGAGAAGCTGGGGCGCTTGAAGGAGGCCGGCGCGTGGCGACGGCAGGCCGGGCAAGCCTACCTCACCCTCAAGCAAGGAGAAATGGCCGCGGACGAACGGAACTACCTCGCCCTCGTCGAATACCGGAACGCGGTCCAGGATCTTCATGGAGACCCGTCTCTCGGAGCCGTTGCGAAGGAATACGCCGCGGTCCTGAAGGATAATTTCGCGGGCGGAGCGGAAGGCCTCACCCACGAGGGCCTCTTCGCGGGGGCTTTCTTCCGGGTGCTCGGGGACCACCTCACGGCGGCGAAGTATCTGTTCGACACGGCCGAGGCGATGAGCGAGCAGGCGTCCTCGACTGGGGACGCCGACCTCCGCGCGACGACGATCCTCGCCTACGAACGGGCGATGGAATCCGCGACGAAGGGCGGACGGCCCGACGTCGCGCGCGTCGCGCAGATGCGGGCGTACGACCTCAAGCAATCGAAGTGAGCACCGATGTGCACCCTCATCGGGATCTGGAAGTCGGTCCCGGGCTACGATCTCGTCATCGGCATGAATCGGGACGAATCCGCGAGCCGAGCCGCGGACCCTCCCTCCCTGATTGAAGGCACGCCGGTCATCGTCGCCCCAAGGGACCGCAAGGCCGGCGGGACGTGGATCGGCGCGAGCGGGACGGGCCTCGTCGTGGCCTTGTCGAACCGGCGCGGACGCGCGTCCGCCACGGCCCGTTCTC
>WNGG01000346.1_pt1 | contig 49249 bp, 39 predicted proteins | sample 5400661 | NCBI WGS metagenome assembly WNGG01 (sample SAMN13153372, study PRJNA577476) | soil metagenome | isolation source: 100 cm soil or saprolite under Garry oak tree replicate 1 | place: USA:California | collected 2016-06-15 | reverse complement strand
TGTACCATTATCCAGTAAGTAGGGCAATGCATAGCTAACCCGATGTGCAAGTTTTTTGCCACCGCTCTGAATAGCGTTCATGCTACTTGGGACTTTCTTCATGAGATATGTTACAATGTAGCCAATGCTTGTTGAAGATCGAAAAAAGGAACGTTGAGACTAGTATCAGAAGCAGAAAGAGCAACCATGAAGACACTACGCTGGACTTTACATGACCTGGAATTATTGCCAGAAGACGGTAGTCGATACGAGATTATTGATGGAGAGTTGTACGTGGCAAAACAACCGGATTGGGAACATCAATTAGTTTGCTTTCAGTTGGCTTCCCTACTTCAAGCCTGGAGTGAACAATCGCAGCTTGGTCTGGTCAATCTTGCGCCCGGTATCATTTTTACTGATGATAACAATGTTGTTCCTGATGTGGTGTGGATTAGTCATGAACGATTGAGAACCGCGTTACAGGCAGATAGAAAGCTACATGCCTCTCCTGAAATTGTGGTTGAAGCCCTTTCTCCTGGTTCAGAAAATGAGCGTCGTGACCGGGAAATCAAGCTCAAATTGTATTCACGGCGCAACGTAAAAGAATATTGGATCGTGAATTGGCGAGAGCGAAGCCTTGAAATCTATCGACGCGAAGATGCGGTATTGACGCTGAATAGGACACTTGACGAGACTGATGTACTGGAAAGTCCGCTGCTGCCAGGGTTTCGCTGCAAAGTGAGCCAGTTGTTTAAGAACATTTGAGGGCCAGAGTAAATTCGACTCGTAGAGAATTTTTCGGCTTGGGGCTACAACTACGGCCATCGCTACGGGAGCCCAAGCCTTTTCTCGTCTGGCCGCCGCTGTGGCTACACGAACGAGGATATACGCACTGCTCACTTTGTGTCCAGCGGAACCCCATCGGGGACGAACGTCGTGCTGGTGCATGGAGAGTGGGCCGAGGGCACCAGTTATAGCAAGGTCATCCCTCTGCTGCAGGCCTGATTCTTACCCACATCTTTTTTGGCTCGCTTGTAGAGCGGAACGAGATGGTAGAAGGTGTGATACACCTGCGATATGACGCGGGCTTCATAGGCCATTTCACAAAATCCATTTGTGAAATGTGGGTAAGAATCAGGGCTTGAGCCCGGGGTTCCTGACTTGATGCCCTCTATCTTTAGATTTTTTTTATTTACCTACCACATGTTGTATCACATGATGAGCTTCAAACACAAGATGTAGTTTAGAGAGTCAGGGCTTTTTGGTGTACCCGTATTACCGTGAAAGCGTGCCACACAGGAAATGCAAGGCTTCCAAGGGATGCGCACAAAAATGGCGCATCTGAGAAGCCACATTGCGAACCTGCAACCAATCCATTAAAGCGAGGACCCCCCCATTGAGTGCCGCCAAAGCTTGAGGAGCACCGGGAATTCGGACCTGGCATGCATCTTCCCGCTATCTGTGACATCACGGCGCCAATGAAGTCGATTTTCGATGCGCCAATGGGCTTGTTGCAAGGCCAGCAGGCGCGAGGCGTTGGCTTTGTGGCGTGGCAGATTAGTCAATCCATAAACTCTCTCCTCACGTTCTTTGTCTCCTTCTTTGACATCTCGTCGTAAGCGAAAGACTTGTGCCACCCCAGCCCACTCGGTCTCAAACCAGGCATTCATCTGCTTACTGGCCCACAGTTCGTGGATGCGCGAGGCTCCCGTGCCCTTTGTGTACGCTTTTGGCGTCCTGCCACTCCTCTTGCGAGTCCTGGGGATCGTCAAAGAAATCCACCAGGTTCTCATACATCTGGGCTGATTCTTTTTCACGAGAGGCAGGTCATACCCCTTATACCCATGCACACAGGCGCACCAGGTCTTTTGTGTATGCATGGCATCGGTACTGATGATGCGTCCTTTCACCAAGGCCGGGTGGACCAGTGCCGCAGCGGCACTGATCTCATTTTCGCGGGCTCTGGACGGCTCGTTGCGTCAAGACGATCCCACTTTGACACGCGATACAAGGGATAACGGGTGAACCGAGGGCTGTCCCTCTCGCTCGTGTCCGAGCGTTCCGCGTAGAGTTTTGCCATCCCTGGCCACGTGGGTCAGTCTCTCTTCGTGTGGGGTACTATAAAAGATTGCGTAAATATGCGATAATAGTCCCATTATCATCAAGAAAGACAAAGGGGAGTGCTTGCCTTTGGGGGTAGGTCTCCATTTGTAGTGGATATAGATACTTGCATGCTGGATATTATTACCACGCTGGCGGAGGCGTTTCGCGCACAGCATAAACAATTATATATGGTGGGAGGGACGGTACGGGATGTGCTGCTGCATCGGGAGCAGGGGACGGATGCGGATATGGCGACGGATGCTCGACCGGATGAGATTAAGCAGATCGTGGCTCCGACACAGCCGAGTGCGATGGTTCTGGTGGGGGAGCGGTTTGGCACGGTGCGGCTGCACTATGGGTCGGATATTATCGAGATTACGACGTTTAGGAGCGAGCAGTATAATCCGGAGTCGCGTAAGCCGGAGGTGTGCTTTGGGACGAAGTTGGAGGATGATCTGCTGCGACGGGATTTTACGATCAATGCGATGGCACGCGATCCACTCAATGGGCATATTATCGATCTGTTTGGGGGGCGGCAGGATTTGGAGGCGCATATTTTGCGGGCGGTGGGCAACGAGCCAGATAAGCGGTTTGATGAGGACCCGTTGCGCTTGCTGCGGGCGGTGCGTTTTGCGGCACAGTTGGACTTTACGATTGAGGCGGAGACGCGGCGTTCGATGATACGACAGGCAGATAAGTTGCAGAAGATCAGCCGCGAGCGCATCCGTGACGAGATGAATAAGTTATTAGTGTCGCCCCATCCGGCGAAGGGGTTGGATCTGCTGGTGGAGTTGGGCTTGATGCAGTGGATTGTGCCCGAGGTGCTGGAACTGCGCGGAGTGAGCCAGCAGCCAACGCGGACGGTTTCCTCGAAGGATGTGTATGTGCATGTGTTGCGAGTGGTGGAACGTTCGTCGCCACGGTTAGTGACACGTTGGAGTGCATTGTTGCATGACATTGCCAAGCCGCGCACGAAGAGTGTTGAGGATAATAAGGTGCATTTCTTTGGGCATGAGGATGTAGGGGCGTACATGGCACGGGATATTTTGAAACGCCTGCATTGTGATCGCGATTTTATTGAAAAAGTGTCGCGCATCGTGCGCCTGCATATGCGAGCCAATGCCTATACTCATGATTGGACGGATGGAGCGGTACGGCGGCTGATGCTGGATAGCGGGGATGTATTGCCCGATCTGTTGGATTTGTCGCGAGCTGATATTACCAGCTATCGGGCCGAGAAGGTTTCGCGAGCGACGGCAAGGGTGAGCGAGCTAGAAGAACGCTGCCAGCGATTGAAAGAGGAGGCCGAACGGGTGCCGCTGAAGAGTCCGTTGGATGGTAACGAATTGATGAAGATGTTTGACCGTCCACCGGGGCCATGGTTGCGGCCCATTAAAGATCATTTGCTGGGGTTAGTGATCGATGGTGTGTTGTCGCCAGACGATAAAGAAGAGGCGGCAAAGATTGCTAGAATGCTGATCGAGAGAGAAAATCTATGATTGAACGCTCACAAAGGTTTAAGCTGGGAGGATAGAACAATCATGGCGAAGATAAATAAGCAGGGGCCCAAGGGTGAGACAAACAAAAAGGATACAGGTACGGGACAGCGTGATGCGATGGTTACACCTTCGCGTCCAGTGAGTGCTGTAAAAGGTAATAAGATGGCAGGCAGAAGCAATCGTCCACGGGTTGGCGGGACAGCGCTGCCGGGGGCGAAGGCTACCCAGCCGAAGCAGGTTGGTACTACCAATAATCCACAACAGCAGCAGTATGAGAGCATGAACCGCGATATGCGTCGACGCATGGAACACCTGGGGACCGCTCCTGATCAGAATAAAAATTCGGCGGTAGAGCAGCGGAGGAAGAAGCTGGAGAAGAGAAGGAGACGGATAGAGGAGCGTCGACAGGAGGTCAAGAAGGTGGCGGCGACCGGGCCACGCAATATTAGCCTGGGACGCCGCAATACCTATTTCTTGATTGCTGTAGCGGTGGTGATTGTGATTGTGATTGTGTTGGCAGTGCTGGTAAATCTGCGTATTTTGTAAGCGGCGATCCTTATGCCACGCTGATAGCTGGAGCCAGGTCTGCGCTCAGCATGAGTTCCAGGGCTGCTACGACCTGTGGATCGAATTGGGTACCGGCACAGCGTTGCAGTTCGCGCAATGCCCAAGCGGGATTATGGGCTTTGCGGTAGGGACGATTGGTGGTCATGGCACTATAGGCATCGACAACAGCGATGATGCGTGCGCCGAGAGGAATAGCTTCGCCTGAAAGCTGATCTGGATAGCCATGGCCGTCCCAGCGTTCGTGATGACTGCGAATGATAGGGGCCAGTACGCGCAAGCTGGGCATACGGCTCACCACATCGGCTCCTATGATGGGATGTGTACGCATTAATTTCCACTCTTCCTCTGTCAGGGGAGCGGGCTTCTGTAGTATGGCATCGGGTATGGCAACTTTGCCCAAGTCATGGAGGCGACCTGCGAGACTTATCATGCGAGCTTCCGTTGTATCCAGTCCCAGAGCCAGAGCCAGTTGTAGAGCTAGTAGTGCTGCATCGCTGGTGTGTTCACCAGTATAGGAATCGCGTGCCTCAAGCAGCATGGTCAACGAGTCTACTGCTCCTGTTAGAGCGGCCTCTTCGCGTGAGCCATTGCGCTTCTCGGCTTCCAGCGAAACCGTTGTTGGGTCTGAGGCTGAGCGAGTTTGGTTGCGTCCCAGTTTCTTCGCGACATACATGGCGAGATCAGCGGCTGCAACCAGAGCGGAACGGTCCAGGGCATGGTTAGGGTAGACGGCGACCCCTAAAGAAGAGGTCAAATGCATGCCACCGCCCGCTGAGAAAATGTGTGCGGCAATGGCTGAGCGTATACGCTCAGCGGTTTTCAGGGCGGCCTCCTCATTTGTCTCAGGCAGAAGTGCGAGAAATTCTTCACCACCCCAACGTCCGATGATGTCTATATTGCGTAAGCAAGAGCGTACCACGACTCCCAGTTCACGTAGGGCGGCATCGCCTGCAGCATGACCGTAGCCATCGTTGAGAGCTTTGAAATGATCGAGGTCTACAAAGAGGACAGCACATGGATGATGGTAGCGTTGGGCGCGTTCTAGTTCCTGCTCGAGGGCAGTGACCAGGGCGCGGTGATTAGGCAGTCCGGTAAGAGGATCGGTGACTGCGAGAGCGGCCAGTTCATCATGTGCGGTCTGCAATTCGTCGCGAGCTTGGCGCAAACCTTCACGGGCACCGTCGAGTGCGAGAGCAGCCTCTGCAACTTGAGCTTGCATGATATTGAAACTGAGTGCCATGGCGCCGATCTCATCACGCGAATGCATGACAACAGGTTGAATATCCAGACGGGCATGTGCCTCGTCGATTCTGCCTGCTTCGAGTGCCTGCATGGCGCGTGAGAGGTCGGCAAGGGTGCCAGAAGCCAGGTGATCGGCAGCACGGGCGACTTCGGCAACGGCATGAGCAATCATGCCGGGTAGGACAAGGCCAACCGTTACTGTGAGTAAAGCGACAGTTACAAAGATGTCTTGCAGGGCGGTATTATAAGCGGCCTCCTGTACGTTTAATCTGCTCACAGCGAGCAGATAGCCACCGCCATTAAGGATCAATACCAGGAGCATGGCCCCTGTAAGTTTAATATGTAGCGAGCTAAATGAGATTTTTTGACCTGTACGTCGTCGCTCTTCCCAACGCCGCAGGGCATAGAAGATGGAGCCTGAGTAGGCAAGAGCCAGGCCCGCCAGTACGGTTGGTAATCCGAATTGTTCGAAACCGAGTATAGTTGAGATACCCCATATGGCGGCGGCGAGCAGGCCGAGGACTATCGTCCCACGTGGGGCGCGATAGGGGCGTGCCATCTCGGGTGCATCACGTCGTAAGAGCCATACAGCCACGTTGGGCAGTCCAATGCTGATCAGATAGGTCAGATTGGCTGCGGCGATCACCCAGGTGGGGTCACCGGTAAGCAATAAGAGGATGGCCATGCCAGCAGTTATCAGGGTGGCCACCCACGGTGCGTCGGTGCGAGAGCGGAGGGCCAATACACGAGGAAGGAGACCATCCTCGGCAAGTTGTGCCAAGGTGCGTGCGGCTCCGGCCAGTGGTTGCAACGTTCCGTGGAACATATTAAACATCATAAACCAGATGGCGGCAGCATGGGCTGTGTTGCCCAGCAAGGGAACAAAAGTAGGGTTCAAGGTTTGGGCAAGATCACCGGCGAGGGGAGTAGGGCCAAGAACGCCGAGCCAGACGATGGGCAGGAGTATAAAGAAGATGGAAGCCATGAAGCCACTAGCAAACATGGCGCGAGGAACGTTGCGAACGGGGTTGATCGTTTCGCCAACGTGACAGGTGGCGGCTTCAAAGGCTGGTGCGGCAAAGCCCACCAGATAGAGACCTGCCATGGCACTAGTGAGTCCACCGAAGAAGCCAGGGAAGGGGGTAATCAACTGAAAACTGGTGGCCTGCTGCCAGTTAACATGACCTGTCAGGATGGGGATAAGTCCTGAGAGAAAGGCCAGTGAGGCTGAGGCTGTGGCGATGGGAATAGCCAGGCGTCCTACCCAGCGCACACCACATAGATTGACCAGGGTGAAAAAGAGCACCAATACTATTGCCAATAGAGGTATGGGAATGCTGGGAAGGTACCATTCGGAGATAGCGGTGGCCGATAAAATGGCTGTCAGGCCGCAAGTAGGAACCCAGCCCCACCAGTAACAAACACCTGTGAGGTTAGCTAACACCGGGCTGTATGGTCGAAACGCCTCTGCACAGGTAGCAGCGATACCCCCAACACGATTAGGGTACATGAGCACAAGTTCAGTCCAACCAAAAGCGGCAGCCCAACTGAGAAGGAGGCCGACAATTAAGAGAGGTACTGCCGCACTCCCCTGGCCCAGTATGAGAGCGCCGATCAAAAATAGGCTCTGGTTGCTGCCTCCCATAGCTAATGCTGTTGTACCTATCCAACCAAGTACACGCGGATGTGAATGGGCAGTATGACATGCACAAGGGGCTTGACTGCATTGAGAGCAAGGGAGGGGTGAATCATCAAGGGGTGCCTGTTTCCTGGATAGTACTCCCTTTATGGGTGTCCGGATATCTATCGCACTGAGTTTCATTATATAGCTTCTCTTTCTTCTACAAGCCGTTTTGGGATACGATGGACTGTTGTGTATGGCGTATCCAGCGTTCGGTGTCTTGAGCAGGTAAAGGACGCGACATATAGTAACCCTGAGCAGTATCACAGGAAAGCCTTGCCAGGAGGTGGAAGGTATCCACATCTTCCACGCCTTCGGCTACTACTTGCAGGCCAAGATTGTGTGCTAAGGTGACGGTAGAGTGCACGATGGTGGCATCGGTTTCGACATGAGTCATGTGTTGGACGAAAGAGCGATCGATTTTCAACTCGTCAACGGGTAAGCGTTTGAGATAGGCCAGAGAGGAATAGCCAGTACCAAAGTCATCGATGGAGATAGGTATGCCGAGGCGAGCAAGGCGCGTTAGCACGTCGAGCGAGCGGTCGGTGTCGGTCATGATCGTGCTTTCAGTCAACTCGATGCGCAGGAGGCGTGGTGGAACGTCATACTCTCGCAGGAGGGCAGCGATCTTGTTGGGCAAAGTTATTTCGCGCAGGTCGTAGGCGGACAGGTTGACGGCGACGCTCAACTCGATTCCGGCGCATAGCCATTGACTGCACTGGCGGATGGCCGTCTTTAATACCCAATGAGTGAGGGGGGCGATGAGGCCAGTCTGTTCGGCCAGGGCGATAAACTGATTGGGTGGGATGAAGCCGTAGGTGGGATGCTGCCAGCGTGCAAGGGCTTCGACGCTGTTGGATTGTCCAGTTTTGAGGTTCACTTTAGGCTGATAGTAGAGAGTCAATTCGTCATGATGAATAGCGTGTCGCAAGGCTGCGACGAGGGTCAAGCGGTGCGAGCTGTCCTGTTCATTGTGAGTGAGGTCGTAGAGAGCATAACCTTCATGAGCACGTTTAGCAGTATACATAGCGATGTCGGCGTGGCGCAGAAGCGTTACCGGATCGGTACCATGTAAGGGATAGAGGGCAACACCGATGCTGGCGGTGATCTGTAGTGGACAGTCGGCGAGCGTGAAGGGTTCTTCCAAGGCTGTATGGATAGTATCTGCAGCGTGCTGTACAGAATCTTCATTGGCTATTTGCAGGAGAATGGCAAACTCATCGCCGTAGAGGTGCGCGATGATGTATGAGACAGGCAAAGCTTGACGAAGGCGCATGGCAACCTCTTGCAAAAGCTGATCTCCATACTGGAAGCCGAAAGTGTCGTTGATGTCTTTGAAGCGGTCGATATCCATGATAAGCAAAGCTGTTTCGCTATTGTAGTCTGTTGTCATTTGGAGGGTCTGCGCAAGTTGTTCCTGAAGCAAGGTGCGATTGGGCAGGCCGGTAAGGGAGTCGTACAGGGCCGAGTGACGGAGAACTTCTTCCATTGCTTTGCGTTCAGTGATATCGCGGGCGTTGATAATTAAGCCCGCAATATCGGGATCGTGGAGGCAGTTGTGACCGACACATTCAAGATAGACCCAGGAACCGTTAGCATGACGTGCGCGACATTCGGTGCGTGCCGCTGTACTACTATACTGCAAGGCAGAGGTAAAATCGGCGAGCGTCTGTGGAAGATCATCGGGGTGAATGAAGTCAAAGGCACTGGTGCCCAGAAGCTTCTCCGGTGCATAGCCTAAAATATGCTGATGTGAGGGGCTGGCGTAACGATAGATGCCGGTGGCGTCAAGGATCATGACCAGATCGGATGCCTGCTCAGTAAGGGCGCGGAAGTAGCGTTCGCGAGCTTGTAACGCCTGCTCAGCTCTCACACGCTCGGTGATATCAAGCGCGACTCCAACCAAGCCGGTAACCTGGTTATCTGCATCACGTAGAGGGGCATAGCATGTTTCAAAAGTTATATTGCCGATAGGAGCTATGGCAGTGAGCGTTTCACCGGCCAGAGCGCGCCGAGCACTATCGAGAATCTGAGGAACATCACGGTAGAGATCAAAAAGAGATTGGCCTACACTTTCACCAGCTTTACGTCCGAATAGCTCTAGACCTTTGCCTTCAGAGAGTGTAATGATGCCGTTACAATCAGTTGTGAAGAGAATGAGGGGAGCGGTGGAGATGATGGTATGGTAATGTTCCTGTATTGCTGACTGTCGCCAAGTCTCTTCCATCTGCCCGGACTCGACCGCGCTTTGTACGCTACTGTTTCGTGATTGTTCTGAGCTATCTAGTAATTGGCTGATTTCATTTGATATATCAGAAAAATTATTGTCTACCTGTTGCATGCTTCTTTTACCATCCTCGCGCTATACTAGCGGCACCTACAACAGTGGTGCTTTCTTCTTTTGGATATCGGCAAGAGTGGTGCAAAGATGAATGGACGAAAGGGTCAGAAAATTTGACGCCTATGGATAGAGAAGGTATAATCGAGTAAACATAATTGTATTTTTCGGGGATGACAGAGGTCGGAGCAAGCGCAAACAAGCCACGGGCGACCACCAGGGTCGCCCCTACATGTTTTTTGCTGTGTATGTTTTTCCAGAGACGTTTATAAGGAAATAAATTCATGCCAAAAATGTATGGGTGGGTGCGTGAGGTCGTGCCAGAGGGTCTGGCCGATCGTGCAGGCATACAACCGGGTGATCTGATTCGCACCATTAATGGGAAACCTGTTCGTGATCTGGTGGACTATCGCTTCTATGTCGCCGATGAAGAGTTGAGCATCGGCTTTGAGCGTCAGCAAACATTGCACGAAGTGCAGATTACCAAGAGCTATGATGAAAGTCTGGGAGTGTTATTTGGTGAGGAGCCAACACCCTTTATTCGACAATGCGCCAATAAGTGTGTTTTCTGCTTTATTCAGGGATTGCCAGAACGCTTTGCGCCACAGCCGGGGCTGGCACATGGTATGCGATCCTCGCTCTATATTAAGGATGACGACTACCGCTATTCGTTTCTCTTTGGCAACTTTATTACACTGACTAATCTGAAAGAGCACGACTGGCAGCGTCTGGACGAGCAGAAGTTGACCCCGTTGTATGTCTCGGTGCATACGACTAACCCTGAGCTGCGGCGCAAGATGGTGGATGGGCCGCGAGCTGGAGATATCCTTGAGCATATCCGGCGGCTGGGCAGCATGCATATCACCTGCCATACGCAATTGGTACTCTGTCCCACAATCAACGATGGGGCCGAGTTGAAGCGCAGCATTGAGGAGTTAGCCGAGTTACAGCCTATCGTTGAGTCTATCTCAGTAGTGCCGGTGGGGCTGACAAAGTACAACAACATGATTAAGACCGGTGATTTGCCACCGCTGAGACACTATACTCGTGAAGAGGCTGAGGCAATTATTGAGCAGGTTGAGGGCTATCAGCGTCGTTTTGAGGCAGAAAATGCGGAGGGCTATCCCTTTGTGTATCTTTCGGATGAGTGGTACTACATTACAGGTCGCGAATTTCCATCGGCACAGCACTATGGCTCATATGCGCAGATTGAGAATGGTGTAGGCATGACGCGTTTCCTGATTGAGCAATGGAAGCGCAGCAAACGCAAACTCCCGACAACAATGCCACAGCCGCGCCGGGTGACGCTGGTGACGAGCGTGATGGCAAAACCGATCATTGAGCAGTTGGCGGAGGATATGCGCCGGACGCAGGGACTTGAGGTACAGGTGATGCCGGTAGTGAACAGGTTTTTTGGGGCAGAGGTGACGGTGGCCGGTTTGCTGTGTGGTCAGGATGTGCTGGCAGCTTTGGAAGAGAACGGCAATCTGGGAGAGCTGGTGCTGCTGCCAAGGGTCATGCTGGATAACGAGGGTGTGCGCTTTTTGGATGATGTGTCGGTAGAGGAGTTTAAGGAGCGTGTGGAGAAGTTAGGGGCGCGGGCGGTGTTTGTGAGAAATGCCCAGGAGACGATTGATGCCATACGAGAACTGGCATCTCCAGCGGGAGAGGTAAAGAGGCAGAGGGTGGCAGTGCGGTTACAGGCACGGTGAACCCTGTCGCTCACCATGATGGCCGCTCCCAGCCCCCCCCCATAGCGATCGTTCCCAGATGGCCGCTTCCAGCCCCCCTCATGACGACCGCAAGGGGCGTCACCATAGGCGTGAACTTAAGCCTGTCATCCTGAGTGAAGCGAAGGATCTCTCGCTGGGCCGAGCGCCGATCCTTCGCTTCGCTCAGGATGACAGCAGTGCTTAAGTTCACGCCTATGGGGGCGTCACTACTATACTCCGGCTTCGCTGGGCGGGTGGGGATAGCTGTGGCTTGTTCATTATTTGACGGGAAAAAAGAAGGGGTCTGCTCTCATGGCTGAGATACCGATTGAGATTACTCGTGGCTTCGTCTCCTCTGGTGCTGAACGTATCTACTACGAGTCTGCCGGTGTCGTGGGTGTACGAGGTTGGGGCGTCCAACCGGCGGGAGCTGGGGTGCCTACCTTGTTACGTAATACGCCGATGCCTTCAATCTCAAGCTCTACAACATCACCGGGTTTGAGTAGTTTGCCATGCTCAAGGCCACAGCCGAAGCCAACCGTACCAGAGCCGATCAGCTCACCAACCTGTACTCCTTCATCTTTGGAGATGTAGGCGATAATTTCCTCGACTGGCCACATGATGGTAGAACTTGAGCCACGCGACCATTCTTCGCCGTTCACACGCGCCACCATGGTCAGGTTATGCACATCCACTTCATCGACCGTGGTAATCCAGGGGCCGAGGGCCGTGGAGAAATCTTTGCCTTTGGCTGGGCCTAGCAAGCCCTGCATTTCCTGCATCTGAATATCGCGTGCGCTGAAATCGTTTAAGATAGTTACGCCGAGAAGGTAGGAGGGGACCTGTTCGGGCGTCAGATCCTTGCCTGTACGTCCGATGACAAAGCCCAGTTCTAACTCATAGTCCATAAGCCGGGTGTAGCTTGGCCAGGGAATGGTCTCGTTATGCCCAATCAGCGTCAAAGGATTTCCCTTGTAATATAAGGGCCTCTCGTAGTGTTGCCTGGGAATCTCTGGCAGGATTTTTAGAAAAGTATTGCGCAGGTGCTGCTCGAATGCAAGGCAGTCGCGCATGAGAGGCGGGTCTAGTGGGGCAAGCCATGAGATACCCTGCATCGGCAATACACCCTGTCCATGATCGGTAAGGGAGGCGACGGTGCGTTGTACTGCTGCCAGGAAGGTTGGCCCTGCAGCAAGCGCATCGCGCATACTTGAAGGATAGAGAGCGGCAGTTAGCCGACGCGCAGCGTCGGTTGTAGCTCCTGTAGCGAGGAGGCGATGATACTCAGCTGTTGCGAGATCAATAACCCGTTCCTGGTCAGGTTGTGCCACCACTAGGCGTGGCACACTGCCTTCAAGTGTGTCACGCCGGATACGTCCCAGTTTCATAGGGAGGCTCCTTTCCTCGACTCAGCAGTGAACAATCTAAGCGATCAATTCCGCTCCTTCGCTCTTCGGGTTGTTCACCAATCTTGAGACAGCGCGAGCGGCCATCTCATCAGCATTATATGGCTTGAGCAGGGGTAAGAGGGCGTGTTCGTCATGCAGTTGGCTATCGAGCCAGAGATCGCGAGCATCGGCTGGAAGGATGACGGGCATGCGATTGTGGATGGGAGCAACAAAGGCATTAGCATCGGTGGTGATGATAGTGCAGGTACGTAACTCCTGACCATCAGGGCTGTGCCAGAGATCCCAGAGACCAGCGAAGGCGAAGGGGCTATGATCTTTGAGGGTAATGTACATAGGGGTTTTGCCTCCATTTTCTTTTTTCCATTCATAGAAGCCATCGGCGACGACGAGACAACGCTTGGAACGCAGGAGGCGTTTGAAACTGGGTTTTTCGGCCAGGGTTTCGGCACGAGCATTGATCATTTTGGAGCCAATGGAGCCATCTTTGGCCCAGGAGGGGATGAGACCCCATTGTAACCAGTCCAGGTGCGCCGAGCCATTGCTCAGGATGCTCACGACTTCCTGCGTAGGTGCAACGTTGTAGCGTGGCGATGCTTCGATTGTGGGGGAGACGCCGAAGAGTGAGGCGACGGTTGAGATGCTAGTGGTAAGTGTATAGCGACCACACATGGTAAATTCTCCTTCATTTGGTAAAACACGTAATCTGGTGTGATATTCCGGCGGGGATCAGCAACCGGTTTTACGCTCCTTCAAGTTGTTTCTCTCTTATTGTAATTCTTTTTGAGGATGGGAGAAAGGGAAATTGTTAGGAACGCAATTCATTGCATAGCCCATACCTGTACAGTTCTGTCATCACTGGCAGAGGCGATGGATTTGCCGTCGGGCGACCATGCGACAGAGTGGATGGAATAAGTGAGAAGGATAGAAGGAAGTCACAGGGCAAATGACCTATTTTAGAGGACCGAGCATGTGATACCATGAAGGAGAGTGAAAGGTATACATGCTTATGTTGGATAAAAATCTTCAAACTGTTTTAGCGCAACGTCCGCTAGGTCTCGTCTTCGATTTTGATGGCACGCTCAGTCCCATTGCGCCTACTTCTGAAGAGGCGCGACTCTATCCGGGCGTAGCTGCTTTGTTGGAACGAGCACGAGCGCATGCCCATGTGGCGATTATGACGGGCCGGGCTATCGAGAATGGAGCAGAAAAGGTCAATGTGGAAGGATTGACTTATATTGGGACGCATGGGTTAGAGTGGAGCGATGGTTTGCCCTCTATGCATGCGGTGGAGGTGGTGCCGGAGGCATTAGAGTATATTCAGCCTGGGCAGTATTTGTTGGATCTGGTGGAGGAGCAACTGCCAAATTTGCCGGAAGGGGTGATCGTGCAACGCAAACGCTTTGGTGGTTCCGTCCACTATCGACTGGCCTCCGACCCTGAAGAGGCACGCGAGAAGATATGGGCGATTTTGGAGGAACCGGCCCGGCGCGTGAACATGCGCCTGAACGACGGCAAGCGCATTGTGGAGATACGAGTACCTTTAGAGGTGCATAAGGGACAGGCTCTACGTCGCTTTGTGCAGCGTTTTGACCTTAAGAGTGTTGTGTTCGCGGGTGATGATCGTACCGACTTGGATGCTGTGCTGGAGGTAGCAAAATTAAGGGCAGATGGCATTGCAGCCCTGGCGATTGTGGTGCGGCATGCGGATACGCTGCCTGAGATGCTGGAACACGCAGATATTGTAGTGCAAGAGGTTGAGGGAATGGTGAGGTTGTTGGGGGAGATAGTCGAGAGATTATAAAGGAGGCAAAACATGGAAATGCAACCACGACTTGATTATGAAAAGGTCGTACAAGGGGTGGGCAGAGCTATGAGCAGTCTGGACAAACTGGTACGATCATCTCAGCTTGCCAGCCAGGAGCCTTTGCTCATTGAACTCGTTAAAATTCGTGCGTCACAGATCAATGGATGTGCCTATTGAATCAATCTGCATACCAAAGCTGCGCGGTCGCGTGGCGAAACTGAACAGCGCATTTACACTCTGGTTGCTTGGCGCGAGGCTCCCTTCTATACCGAGCGTGAGCGAGCGGCCCTGGCATGGGCGGAGGCCGTAACCCTGGTTCCCGTTGATCATGTGCTCGACGAGGTATATGAGGAGGTACGCAAGCAATTTACTGAGGAGGAATTGGTTTACCTGACCCTGGCTATTATTTCCATCAACGGATGGAATCGTTTGGCGATTAGCTTCCGTACGGTTCCTGAGTAGTGGCCCTTGCCGCTCCCCATGGTGCCCCGCCGCCCCTCCCCATGATGGCCGCAAGGGCCATCACTACTATACTACGGCTTCGCAGGCCGGGGTGTTTGTGGTGAAGGAGGGGGAATTCTTGTGGTTTGGGAGTGTGTTGGCTTTAATGGTAGCGTTCGCCGGTGATGCCCCAAATCAAACGTTCCATCAGGTCGGAGTCTTGTTTGCGGAAATCAACCCATGCCATACCTTTGAGGAAAATAGGCAGTTGCGGTTCCTGCGGAGCATCTGGCAGGAGTACAGGAATCACAGGGCATTTCCGCTCGACAAATTCACGTAGGAATGCCTCTAATTCGATCTGCTGCCATGGACCAATACCACTTTTTCCTACAAATACGGCAGCCGATTTAATCTGCCCTATTTGTTCTCCCAGGATGCGCTGCCAGGGTAATCCAGGCCGTAGTTCCCACTCATCCAGCCAGGGCAAGATACCTTGTTCTTGCAGTTGCTCAGCGATCTGTTTCACAGCAGCTTTATCCTCGACATTATGACAGAGAAAAACATCGAAGTCGCCAGTTTCGCGTTTGCCTTGTAACACGGATTGAGCGGTTGCCAGATCGCGTTGTTTGTCGGCAGCGCGGTCCATGGCTTGCACGGCTGCTGTAAGCCGCTCTTCTCTATCCAGGAGTGAGATGCGCTGCTGCTCACACACCGGACACATAACCCAATCTCGTCCAAGTTGTGCGCGGCGGACTACAAGGTCTTGAGGGATGATATATCCACAGTTGCTACATACAAAGAGACGCCGCCGTTTCATGCTTTCTGCCAGCGCACGCCGTTGTAAATGAAGCTGAACATACTGCTCAAATTGCAAGCGCGTCTGTTCGTTGGCTTGCTTATCGAAGAAAAGTGTTAATTCGCCACATCCCTCGTCGATGTTTTGAAGGAACATGCCACAACTGCCACCAACACTAGCGGCATATTCCACCGCATTCTTCCACAGCTTCCTCAGTTGAAAAAGGCCGCTATGTGAGAAGCGCGCGGCCAGGGTGGCATAGATATGCTGCACCGGCCCCTCGAAGCGAAAGATCACCGTCTTCCCTTCAGGATCGGGCAGAGCGGGATTCGTGCGCGTCGATTGCGAGGGAAAGATAAGATATGGCCCTTCATCGGCCTGCTCGCGCAGAGCTACCTCATAGCGCAACAAATCCTCGACCATCGCAATCAAGAGCACCTTCTCCTTTTCCCGATCCGCAATGCGCTCTGATACTGGCATCTTAAAATCGCACTTCAGCACGCGCTCTTCGGCGATGCTACCCAGACCATCCGGCTCTTCCTTCACCCCATTGACGAGAGCCGAGGCATAGGCGTCGAGCAGTTCGGGCTGCAACAACACAAAGCTGCCAAAGCTCAGGCGCCGGATCAAGTCCCGCGACTCTACGCGCCCGATACAGGTCTCAAATTGCGCCGGGAGATTGTCCACCTTATCCGGCTCGGCAGGAGCAGACTTATCTTTTAGGAAGGTATGGTACAGATCATCAACGGTTGAGAGGAGCCGCCCGGCCTGTTTCTCCGCCACCAGAAACTCCTTCTTCACCAATTGTGGCCAGAACGAGCTCTGTAGGATGAAAGGCTAATTCAATATATCTGAGGTGTGAAGAAAGTTCTGGCAATATTGTTACAACCTCCCAAGTGTCAGTGCGCCAAAGCCGGACAGTGTGGTCATAGGATCTCGAAGCTAGGAGATGACCATCACAGGAGAAAGAGATACAAGTAACTTGCTCTGTGTGACCTTCTAGGCTCCATATCTGTCTACCTGTTTTCACATCCCAGAGAAAAATAATTCCCTTACTAGAGCTTGATACAAGAGTCTGTCCATTAGGAGCCCATGCTATATCGAAAACCCAGTTATCTGTTGTAATTGTTTGGAGAAGTTGTCCAGTTTTCACATCCCATATGCGACAGCTATGATCATAAGAACCAGAAGCAAGAGTTTGCCCATCAGGAGCCCATGCCAGACTGGTGACTGAACTTTGGTAATCTCCTAAATCTGAGAGAGTGTGTAGAAGTTGTCCCGTTTTGCCATCTCGGAGCCGAATAATGCCGTCATGAGAACCAGAAGCAAGGATTTGTCTATCAGGAGCCCATGTTAAAGCTTCGATGGAACTGGAATATCCCCTGATTTCTTTTAATAGCTGACCTGTTTTTGTATTCCAGAGATGGACATTATTCCCTGCCGAAGCAAGGGTTTCTCCATCAGATGACCATGATACATTAGTGACTCTCTCGTTTTGTAGGAGCGTATGCCCTTGCGGGCGTCATGGGTGGGGGGACTAGTAACTCCCCAATACCACCGCCGGTGACGACTCAACCGCGCTGCTGGTTGAATAAATCCATAGAAGAGTGGCGTCATTGAACCAGAGGGCGTATATGTTGCCATCGTTGGAGCCGAAGTAGACGATGCCATCGATTACGGTGGGAGAGGAGACGATCTGTCCACCGGTTACATAGTTCCAGATGAGAGAGCCGTTGGTGGCTTTGAGGGCGTAGAGGTTGTTGTTGGTGGAACCAATGTAGACAACGCCACTGAATACCTTTGGTGAAGAGGAGACTGCCGCACCGGTTGGGTAGCTCCAGAGCTGGGAACCATTGGTGGTGCTGAAGGCGTAGACGGAGCCATCAGAGGAGCCAATGTAGATGGTGGTGCCGGTAGCATCTGGTGATGATTGAGTGATGGGGCCGTTGGTTGTGGCCTTCCAGTTGAGGAGGCCGGTGCTGGCGTTGATAGAGTAGAGATTGTCATCCTGTGAGCCGACGTAAACGGCTCCTTTGAGGACGGCGGGTGAAGAGGTAATCGGGCCACCTGTGGGAAAAAGCCATTTCCTGGAGCCTTTGGTGGCATTAAGGGCGTAGAGGTTGTGATCACTGGAGCCGACGTAGACGATACCACTGGCCACGGTGGGCGAAGAGGTGATAGCACCGCCTGTGGCAAAGTGCCAGAGCAGTTTACCGGTGGTAGCGTTGATAGCATAGAGGTTGTCATCGCTGGAACCAATGTAGAGAATACCTTTGACGACAGTTGGTGAAGAGTAGAGGGGGCCATTGGTAGGATATTGCCAGAGCAGCGAGTGGTCGCTGGTTTTGAAGGCATAGATGGAATGATCGAGGGAACCGACGTAGACGACGCCGTTAACGACGGTTGGAGATGAAACGACCTTGCTGCCAGTCGGCTGATTCCACAGCGAGGAGCCATCAGGAGCATTGAGGGCGTAAAGGTTGTTGTCGTCAGAGCCGACGTAGAGGGTGCCACTCATGGCCCGTGTCTGCACACAACCATTGAGGGCATCACTGAATTCTTCCTGCACAATGTAGTAGTGACCGTTCCATGCTTCGTTGGCTGTGCCATTGTCATAGCTGAGGGTACCATATTTGGCTCCACATTTATCACCAATCTCGCCGTTGTTGGCGTCGTGCCAGGCGTTGAGCAGGGGATCGGTGACCATTTCCATGTGTTCATGGCTGAGATAGTTGATGGTGGCATCGGCGTCGGGATCGCTGTTGGGCGAGGTATTGGTGCCACAGTTGGGCAGATCAGTACCCATATAGGGCATGTTGGCATAGACGATGGACTGGCTGTTGCTGGTAAAGTAGTTATGGAAGGCGCAGAAGTTGCTAAAGGCGCAATCGCCATGACAGGAGCCTTCGCCCCATGCCGTAAAGACGAAGAAGGCATGATTGACACCACCACTCCAGCTGTTGACATTCATGGCGTTCAGGACTTCGGCTTTGATCTGGTTGTCGCTGATGCAGCCATGAGGTGTATAGCTATCGGTACAGGTGGAGGGTGGATAGGGTGAAGAATCGAACCAGACACCACCAAGGGTTGAACTGTTGAGCATGTGACCGGTGGTGTCGTAGTACTGGATATTGTTGTTATAGAGGCCGGAGCCACCCACGTCGTTGAAGTATTGTTCGATCAGGCTGTTGTAGGTTGAGCTGACATAGGTGGTGGTGCCGTCCTGAAGGGTTGGGGGCTCCCAGAAGATAGCATAGGTGATGCTGCTTTGCATGACGGGGCCACCATAATAGGAAAGGGGATTTGACCCGGTAGTAGTTGCTGATAGGCTTGTCAGAGCATGATGGATAGGCGCATCATGAGGCGTGCCCGAACTTCCTATAGTCAAATAGGTGGGACGAGCTGCTTTACTCGTCTGGACGTGTAAGAAGCCAGTGAGCAAAAGGACAAGCAGAATGGTTGTCACGGACAAGAAAAATAACGGTGTTCGTCTCATGATATAGTTCCCCCTTTGATGTGAAGGAAGTATACTCAACATGGGGTGGAAAGTCAATATTGAGTAGGTAAAAAGGGCAGATTTGCTCTTAAGTCACTTTTTTATATGAAATTAAAGCCAATAATATTGCAAATCACATATTTTGATGATATTATCTCTTTTAGCATCCATATTTTTTGATGGAGGAGAGATATGACGAACGAAGAACTCATTAGTGCATTTCGCGGTGTGGTACGCGAGGAAGTCAATGCTGGTGAGCAGCGTATGCGTGCAGTAGTACGCGAGGAAGTCAATGCTGCTGTCTATGCCAGTGAGCAGCGCATGACTGAAAAGGTTCAGGCAACGGAGCAACGTTTGAGTGAGCGTCTGGATAGAATAGAAGAACATCAAGGCAAAATGGAGGATGGTCTGGATAAGGTGGGGAAACGTCTGGAGCAGGTGGAGCAACGTCAGGGTCATCTGGAAGGTATGGTTTTGCCAATGGCAGAGCATCTCAAACTTATGAGAACTGACCTGAGGGAGGTCAGGAACCCCCGCAGAAATGACGGGGGCTTGCGAAAGGGCTAGCGCAACGCAAGTTCTTGACTAGTGGGCTTCTCGCGCTCTGCGCAGAGAAGCAGCAGCGGAAGTGGCTAGAAGGATGTTGGGATGCCACCCTAGTTCCAACCTCTCCCTGTCGCGCCCAAGCAGATGTTCTTCGGAACTATGCCGCTTCTGCCGTCACGAAGGGTCATATCACCCAGGCTCTGACCTGGAGAAAGGGAAATCCCTTCTATGCGAATACCTGTCGTAGATACACGCGGGGTCGCACTCATGCCGTGTGTTCCAGCCTATGCACGCCTCCTCTTCAAGAGTGGCAAGGCCAAACCGAAACGCAACAAACTCGGATTGTTCTACGTCCAACTGTGCTACGAACAAGAACCTGACAATCAGCCACTTGTGGCTGGCGTCGATCCTGGTAGTAAGTTTGAGGGGTTGAGTGTGGTTGGCACCAAAGATACCGTTGTCAACCTGATGGCAGAAGCACCTGACCATGTGAAAGATGCGGTGGAGACGAGACAGACGATGCGACGCGCAAGGCGCTTGCGGAAGTGGCGTAGGCCCAAACGGTTCGACAATCGCCTGAGTAGCAAGCAGAGTATCCCGCCGTCAACACGAAGTCGATGGGAAGCCAAGGCTCGTCTCGTTGTACAACTGCAAAAGGTGCTCCCACTCACAGATGTGGTCGTGGAAGATGTACAGGCCGTCACACGCAAGGGCAGCAAGTGGAATGGTGCCTTCAGCCCTGTACAAGTCGGCAAAGAACACCTGTATCGATTGCTTCGTGAGATGGGGCTAACGGTCCACCTCAAAGAGGGCTGGCAGACCAAAGAGTTACGTGAGAAGTACGGACTCAAGAAGACGAAAAGCAAGTCCAAACGGTCTTTTGAGTCACACGCGGTAGACGCTTGGGTTCTGGCAGCATCAGTGAGTGGAGCAGAGAAACCGACCTGCACACGCTTGTGGTACATCATGCCAGCCGTCTTACACCGTCGCCAGTTGCATCGTTTGCAAGCGTCAAAAGGAGGCGAGCGCAAGCCCTACGGAAGTACCCGTTCTCTCGGATTGAAACGAGGAACCCTCGTCAGGCATGCAAAGTATGGACTCTGTACGGTAGGTGGCTTTGACCGCAAGAAACAGACGATGAGCCTGCACGAATACAGGACGAACAAGAGGCTGACACAAGGAGCGAAGGGCAAGGCATGTCGAGTCTTGACCTGGGTGGCATTCCGCTCCTGGTTAGTCAAAGAGCCACTCAAGAGAAAAGGTAAGGGGAGCCACCCATCCTCTGCTACCAAATAAGGAGCGCCAGCTTCTTCCCCCGCATCAATGACGGAGGTTTCCGCAGGCGGAGGTTCTATGAAACTCACCCAAGACGCCGACCTCACTCAGCTACTTAATCTCTTCTCTTTTTCATATAGTCTACAACGAGAGCGAGCAACACGACTGGAAAGCTCCAGTCGTGTTGCTCGCTCTCGTTGTAGCACATCCTATTAACTTGGCAACACGACCGTTGGGGAAGATTGCACGGCGTTACCGGTTGCGTAGCGCCAGTTTTGTGAGCTGTCGGCGGTTGCCAGTGAGTAGACATAGTGGTCGAAGGAGCCGAAGAAGACGGCACCGTTGGCCACAGATGGTGATGAGGCGATGCTGTTGCCGGTCGAGAACTTCCAGCTTTGCAGGCCGGTGGTGGCATCGACGGCGTAGAGGTTGTGGTCGAAGGAGCCGAAGAAGACGGTGCCATTGGCGATGCTGGCCTGTGAGACGATCTGAGCTTTAGTTTGGAATTTCCAGATGAGGGTTCCTTTAGTTGCGTTGAGGGCGTAGAGGTAGCCGTTGCCGGAACCGATATAGACGGTGTTGTTGGCGACTGTGGGGGTCGCGAGGATGGGACGACTGGTGGTATAGCGCCAAAGAAGCGTTCCTTTGGTAGCATTGAGGGCGTAGAGGTAGCCATTGCTGGTACCAAAGTAGACGATGTTGTTGGTGACGGTGGCCGTTGAGAAGGTGGCACCACTCACTTGATAACGCCAGTTCTGGTGCTGACCGTTGATGGAGTAGAAGTAGCCATTAGCAGCTCCGATATAGACGGTGCCTTTGACGACGGCTGGTGTGGCTGTGAGCGGACTTTTCACCGCAAAGCGCCCCAGTACGGTGCCTTTGGTGGCATTGAGGGTATAAAGGTTGCCATCACTTGCCCCAAGGTAGACGGTGCCATTGACGATGACCGGAGATGAGAACATGAGACCCTTGTTGCCGTATCGCCAAACTTGTGAGCCATTGGTGGTGTTGAAGGCGTAGAGGTAGCCGTCGTTGGAACTGATATAGACAAGATTGTTAGCAACAGCCGGAGTTGAGAGGATGGCACCGCCGGTTTTAGCACGCCAGAGGCGTGAGCCATCGGTGACGCTGAGAGCATAGAGGTACCCATCGTTAGAGCCGGTATAAAGGGTGCCGTTCGATTGTGTACTCGGACCGGTGAGGGTGCAACCATCGATGGCATTGCTCCACTCTTGTTGGACGATGTAGAAATTGTGATTGAATTGGACGTTGGCGGTATGGTTATCCTGATTGACATTGCCGAAGTTCCAGGCACATTTGTCACCGATTTCGTAGCCCTGGTTATCGTACCAGGCGTTGAGTTCGGGGTCGGTGACGGCTTCCATTTGTTCGTGGCTGGTCACACTGATGGTACTGTCGGCGTCGAAATCGCTGTTAGGTGAGGTTGAGGTGCCGCAGCCATTAAGCGAGGTACCTGTGTAGGGCATGTTGGCGTAGATGACGGGGTTGTTGTTGCTATCGCTGAAGAAGGAGTGATAGCCGCAGTACTCGGTGAAAGCACAGGAGGATGAACCGCTATCGAAGCAAGAGCCTTCGCCGAAGGAGGTGAAGACGTAGAATATGTGGTTGAGGCCACTCGTCCAGCCCTTGGCAGTCATAGCTCGTTGCACCTCGGTCTGAATATCGGTGTCGACGAGACAGTTGCTAGGGGTTGCGCTATCGCTACAGGTCGAGGCTGGATAAGTAGAGGTATCGATCCATGTCCCACCGAGGGTAGAGTTATTGAGGATGTGGTTGCTAGTATCGTGGTATTGCGTATTGTTGCCATAGAGACCTGAGCCACCAATATCGTTGAAGTAGCGTGAAGTGAGGCTGTTGTAGGTAGGACTAACATGGGTGGCCGAGCCATCCTGGAGGGTTGCAGGCTCCCAGAAAATGGCGTAGTTGACGTTGGTCTGCATGATGGGACCACCGTTGTAGGTGAGCAGATCTGAAGGTGTGGTGTGTGTATGTGTTGTTGAGCTATTGTATGTCCTCATGATGTGAGGGCGTGTATGATTTAGCGGATGTGGTACATGCGAGGCGGCTTGTGTCTGTTGAGTTTGGAAGAAGCCAACCAGTATGAGGGCCAGGGTGAGGATGGTGATGGCTCTGGTGACTCTAGCGAATCTGTGCATGGCGATACTCCTTGTAGCCTGGATAGCTGTGTATTAAGGTATATCGACATGTTTCGATGTGATGAGTAGGGCAAGATAGTTACCAGAACTGTGGGATTTATTCCTGTGCTGTTTGTAGATCTTTTGCCATGACCTTGATCTCCATCACTCCAACCCTCGTCTGCCACCACGGTGACCACTGCCACAACCATGCTCACAACCCCTGTGAGCCGGAGTAATCGCCCCCACATTTACATTCAAGGCGACGACATTGTTGAATACGTTTATTGTGAAGCCTTTCGTGCAATCAGGCGCTCGACGATGCCCAGTTTCTGCCGTTTGAGATAGTCGATGCGAAAACCTGCCGTCTGCACGGTTTCTACTGGCTCATGTAACAGGTGATCTGCCTGAGTACGCACCGCGATGGAGTCGAGCAGGCGCTCAAGTCCGCGGATGATCGTGTTTGGACTGCGCACGTGTTCGAGGGCAACGAAGCGGCCGCCTGGATGCAGAACGCGCCACACCTCCGCGATGGCCTGTCGTTCGTCGGGAATGCAGCAAAGCGAAATGGTGCATACCACTGTATCGAAGCGCTGATCGGGGAAGGGGAGCGCCTGCGCGTCCCCGACGACCAACTCGACCTGTCGACCCAGGCTTTGTGCGCGAAGGCCTGCGATCTCCAGCATGGCGGGGCTGATTTCGATCCCCGTGATCTCCACATCGGCTGGATAGAAGGGCAGGTTGCGCCCGGTGCCAATGGCAATCTCCAGCACCTGCCCTCGCGCCTGGGAACAGGCCCAGGCCCGGCCATCACCAAACAAGAGCTTTTCGCTGAAGGCTATTGCTCTGTCATAGTGTGCGGCTGACGCATCAAAAAGCTCGCGCACGCGTTCGGTTTCCTTTTGCTGTGACATCGAGTTTTTCCTCCCTGCTATTTCCTGTTTCACCCATAAAATTGTACCAGTTTCGCCCGTTTCATTCCCAAATTTAGAGGATCGGGTGTCGTCTCGCTCTGGTGAGTGGTCATGATCTTCCTTTTCCTTTCTTGCTGCGCGTCTGCAGGAGTGGAGATGACATCGACTTGTACCGTCCCTGACAGACCACTCCCCGAGCAAGATGTTTATGACAACGGATGGTGAATCGCCAACAATTCCACTTCTGGATACTGGGGTGAGTCTCCGTTGAGCAGGTTGGTTTGCTGCTGCTTCAGACAGGTGTCGAAGAAGGCCGCAACATAGGCGTTAATCACGGTCACTGCTCGCATTCCATCGATGGTGGCCAGAGGATCTCCCAAGCCGGGGAGCACTGGACCGATTAGTGCTTCGTCGGTGATATAGGTGCTATGGGTTGACCCCTTCAGTACGAACACATACCCCTGCTTCAGGGACAGGACGAACGTTTCCCGCTCTTTGTTGCGCTGCTGCATTTTTGCGTTGAATTCGCGACGCGTCAGCTGCACCTGTTGCAACTGGCCGTCGCTCACCTGGGAATAATCGGAAGCCATCCACATCAATGGTTGTTTGATCTGGCTCCTACTGGTCATACTGAAAGCGGTCCCATCCATGTTCAGACACGCTTTGAAGCGGGTATCTTCTCGACAGACTTCAGCAGCAGTTGCCCCACCAAAGGAATGTCCATACATGCCGACCTCTTCAAGGTTCAGATGGCCTTTCAGCAACTTGTCATCGCTATTGAGCTTCGTGAGTTGATCTAAGGTGAAGCGGGCATCGGCCACCCAGACCGAGCCAATCGCATCGCGGTCCTTATTGGTTTGTGCATCGCTGGTCCCGGCTGGTTCGTTTTCAGAACGGATACCCGCCTCATTGAGTACCGCCACGCGCCCATCAGCAAAGACGGTGAAAGGGACGCTATAGGTATGGTAGATCATGGCCACAATGTAGCCATGACTCGCGACATCTTCCACCGTGCTGGTATATTCCACCGGAGGGGTACCAATACCTGGTGAAAAGAGTACCACAGGAAAGCTCCCCCCGGCAATCGGGACATGTTCAAGCGCATGCGCAATCATTGTGCTGATCATCGTCCAGATCATGTTCGCAACGCGAGCGTGAGCAGCGCAATGATGCACAAAATGATCAGGCATGCTCTTCTTTTCCCTCGACTTCTTCAGGTATACTTCCCTCTAAAAGGAACTGCAACGACGCTTGCGAGGGAAATGAATACGCTTTTTCGGAAAGGACACGTGTATGAATCCATGCATCCATATTGAAGAATATCTCGAAATAGAAACACAGGTGCAGGCAGCTATAACGGAAACAGACATCCTTGCCCAGTGCGGTTTTACCGCTGAGGAAATCGTTACCTTGCTCTGGCTACGGCAGTGGTACCAGACGGGTGGTAGTGATCGCGTTCAGATCGTGCGCCACCTGGAGTTTCTCAAACTCCTCGTGCTGAATGGCAAGATGGAGTTATAAGCAAGAAACTCGACGGTCACGAAGTTCCCTACGAGTGTCAGAAAGCGTGCGTCTGTTCGCCTTCGCGGTGCCAGCGATGCGTCGATTCGCAGAACCTGACGGGCGCGACGCACCTCTACCTGCGTGCAGGTATGCATGTTGCATGCGAATACATTTCATACGAGAAGGAGCTGCGTGCCGGTATCGAACTGAGCACGCAGGCTATCACAGTCTAGGGGCAGGTGCTTCCCGCTCCTTCACTAGTTTCAACCCTCAGCAATTCGTAGGGAATTGCTGCAAAGCCTGTCCGCCACGGGACAGGCTTCTGCCAGAATACAACAGAGAGGACGATTTCGCAACCCCTTGTTCCTTTTCCGAAAAGGTTGCGTGAGTATGCACTAGAGTTGACTTATAGAACGGAGAAACTGGCAATGTCGATCTTGTTATCAAACTTGGTGGCGCGAACGCCAACGATTGAAGACTTCCACTCGATAGCCGAACTGGTTGCGGCCTGTGACATTGCTGAACATGGGATCGCGGATAGTTCGATGCGAGACCTGGCGTCTCGCTGGCAGAATTACAGCTTTCACCTGGAGAGTGATGCCTGGGTCATCGTCAGCGCTCGAAAGCAGTTCGCCGGGTTCGCCTGCGTCTGGCATCGAGATCACGAGGAGTTTTACACCTTCATCTGCGTGCATCCGCAGTACTGCAAGCGCGGTATCGGCACGCTGCTGGTGCGCATAGCTGAGCAGCACGCGCGTGAACTGATGCGCCATGCAAGTCCTGGCACGCGCGTCAGCCTACGGGGGGTGGTGAGCGCGAACAATGCCCAGGCACGCAGCCTGTTCGAACGTGAGGGCTACCTCTTGATCCGCGAGTTCTGGCGCGTGACGCTGGAACTGGTCGAATCGAGCGAGGGCAGCGCCAGTCATGCTGGAAAGTTCGCCATCGAGATCGATGTCGAATCTGGTCAACTGGTGGGAACCACTCCGCTCTATGAGCGTGAAGGCATCTACAGCGTCCGGCAGTTCGTGACCTATGAGAAGGAGCTACGCCCGGCTGACGAATCGTGTGATTGCTGCGATGACAGCGCCGAAACGCTGATCGGGGTCTGAGAATGATGGCCAGGGCGACCGTCTACGGGGCAGGAAACCCACCTGCGCTTGGGAAAGTGGGATCCGTTGCTCCATTGACGCACGCTACGCCGACAACCTCGACTCGGTGCGAACGCTCGTGATCAGCAGAATGATGAGCAACATGATCAGTCCTGCCGTTCTCTCACATGACCCACAACCGGTATACTTCCCTCAGGGAAAGGCGCTGGTGAATTGAACTCATACATCGTAACAATTTCGCCATGCTTCTCGTACATGATTTAGCTCTACTGAGAGTTAACGAGAGACTGAGCAGCAGTGTTCTGTCCCTCCTCACTTCTGTGGATGGTATCGAGAGCTAGATATCTCTCTATCCGGATTTAAGGACGTCCTAGCGCGTCTCAATAGTTTAATCATCTACAAAGACGAAAGGGAACTTTGTGTATGGCCAAGACATTGGATGGGACAGCAGTATTCGATGGCTCAACCACGCTGGCACGCTCGCTTCGGGCCGTCTCGACGTTGCGCCTGGTACTGGGGCTGACTGCTCTGCTTGGCGCCATCATTTTTCTTGAAGGCACCAGCTGGGATATTCAATGGCACTCTTTTATCGGACGCGATCGAACACTCATCCCACCTCATATCATGATGTTGAGCGGAGTCACCTTGAGTGGCATCTCCGGCTTGCTCACTGTACTCATCGAGAGTTGGTGGGCACGGCGCAATAAGAGCATTGCCCAGTACAGTGTAGATTTTGCGGAAGTCTTCTCTGGTCCGCTCGGTGCCTATATTGTTGGCTTCACGGCACTCACGGCCGCTGTTGCCTTTCCACTGGATGCCTACTGGCATGCCCTCTATGGTATCGATGTCGCGATCTGGGCTCCTTTCCATGTGATGTTTGTCGCCAGCATGGGAATAGTTGCGCTTGGTGCCGCCTATATGCTGATTTCAGCTGCGCATCTGGCTGCCAGAATTGACTCGGCTGGTAGTGGAACCAGGCGTGCTGCCACAGTGGGAGTGGTTCTGGCCCTGGCAACGGTGCTCAGCCTCTTCACGCTGCTGCTCTTTGATGCCCTTGAGAGGAAGAATTTTATCGACTTAGGGTTCATGAGTATCAGCGTCTTCCCGCTGCTGTCAGGCATACTGGTCGCCTTCACCCTCGTCGCAGCTGCCTACGCGATCCCCTGGCGCTGGGCGGCAACATCCGTCAGTGTCTGCTACCTCTTGCTGGCAGGGATCATGGCCATGTTCGTGCAACCTGCAACAGACTGGTTGCTCACCGTTGAACGCTTGAGGTACCGCGATACTCCTTCCTTTACCTCGGTTGTAGCACTTGAATGGTTTCTCACTCCTCTCGTTGTGGGCATTCTGATCGATGTGATCATGCACAGGGCACGGCGCAAGCAGTGGTCCCAGAGAAAGCTGACACCGATCCTGGCTCTCACCGCCTTGCTGAGTGGAGTTCTGCCGATCATGTTCATCTATCCCTTTTTACCCGTAGTACTGGTATTGCAATTGGGGATAGCTGGCTACCCAGCCTCGGTACTCCTGGGGTTGGCAGGGACATACCTGGGCACCCTGTTCGGTCGGAATGTAGGCGAGTCGCTCGACTCCCTGGAAAGGTAAAAAAAGATGGCGAAGCCGCTTCAATTTCTGCTGCTCGCAGTCGGAGTGATTGCGCTGCTGGCGGTAGGAGGAGAGATCATCTACTCGATTGCCGCAACCACACACGGAAGCACACCGGCTCGTGTCGTGCAGGTGCAAGCTGGCCCGTATCCGCTCACGGTCAGCCTCTATACGTATCCTGCCCACGCGAGCTACGCGCTCCCCTTTGCGATTGCCCCTCAGCAGTCAACAAGTGGCACCCTGACCTATGACGTATCCTCGATCCCCGATCCATCAGGTGTGCCTGCGACCCCCGTGCGAGCAAGTCTCAGTCCAGATCCCAACGTGCGCAATGGCGTGCAGGGAGCCGCAGAGATCACAGTGCAGGGAGCGTGGGCACTTGATATCGTTGTCACAGGGAGTGCCGGTCGGGGAGAGGCATCCGTTCCCATAACAGCTACCGCTCCACCCGCGATTCCCACCTGGCTGGGGTGGGTCATTGGATTCATCCCGCTCTATGGACTACTCGTCTTCTTGCTCTCGCAACGAGGTCGCAAAGCAAGACAGGTACAGACAACGATAGTCGAGTGAGAGTACCCTGTCACAATGCTCAAAACAAGACGCAAGTAGTACAACAGGAGCAAACGATGAAGAAGGGTAAAACCATGAATGACCAGGAGCGTTACCAGCGGACTCGAGCGCAAGTCCAGCAACTCCGTCTGTACAGAGCAACAAGTAGACATCGAACAACTTCAGTGAAGAATGAACAGGAGATCATGAGGGATGCGACCAGGTGTTTTTGTCAATCATATTGGCACAATTGAGTGATTTCGTTCTCGAGAAAGGATGGATGAACGACAATGATCAACACAACTCCACAGCGACTCTACCTCATGCAGCTAGGTACCGCGACTGTACCATTAGCAGCAGGCCAAACGCTGGCTATGTCATCGGGTTGCTATCTCGTCCAGACGAGCGACGGGAAGAACGTCCTGATCGATAGTGGGCTGCCAGCGGATTATCAGCCACCGCCAGGGATGCCACCAACCAAGCAGGGAAAAAATGTGATCGAGCAGCTCGCCGATCTTGGTCTTCGTCCTGACGAGATCGATCTCCTGATCTGTACCCATTTCGACGTGGACCACGCGGGCTATCATGATGCCTTTACGAAGGCGGAACTCATTGTCCAGCGCGAACACTATGCCCTGGCACGCAGCGGGCATCCACGCTTTGCCCCCGCACGCGCTCACTGGGATCATCCGGCGCTGCGGTACCGGCTGCTTGAGGGAGATACTGAACTCCTGCCCGGACTCTCGCTGATCGAGACCAGTGGGCATACACCTGGACATCAGTCGGTGCTGGTGCGCCTGCCGCAGACCGGCCCGGTGCTGCTAACGATTGACGCGGTCATGATGCAGCGCCTTTTCACCCCTGATCGGGCTGCCTGGCCAAACGATGACAACGAGGAGCAATTGCGCGCCAGCACGCGCAAGCTCCTGCATCTGGTCGAGCGTGAACAGGTGGCGCTGGTCATCTTTGGTCATGATGGCGAGCAGTGGCAAACGCTCAAGAAAGCGCCAGCCTATTATGAGTGAGACATTGGCGACCACCTGATCCAGAGCTTTGAAGCGTTGTTCCTCAGAGACCTGATGTGCTTTGAGGGATCACAACTTCGCCTGTTAGGCCCGCTGACGAGATATATAACGGTAACACTTAGGGGAGGCACGAACCATCCATCTTATGAATGGTGAGCGTGATTGACAGACAGAGATGCTCGCGACGACCGCTCGGCATATTGATGGCATGGTCGAGGCGGATCAGGAGCAGCTGGGCCCTATCAGTCAGGGCCACAAAATGTACAACGCTAAGCCCGTTTCGGTGCTAGAATGAAGGAAGAGCAAAAAGGAGGATTAGCCATGACACAGCATGCACATCACACTGGTGTTGCTCATGTGAACAAGACGGAGCTATATTACGAAGTTGCCGGGACAGGGCATCCGCTCACCTTGATTCACGGCATGTTGCTGGATCGAAGGTCCTGGGATGATCAATTCGACGTGTTCGCCCGGCAGTATCAAGTGGTGCGCTACGACATGCAGGGCTGGGGTGAATCGGCGCAAGAACAGGCCGAGTCGGCGTTCTCGCCGCGCCAGGATCTGCTGAGTTTGCTGGACTACCTGAACATCCAGCAGACCTATCTGCTTGGCCTCTCAGGTGGAGGCGAGATTGCGCTCGATTTCACCTTGGAGCATCCCAATACCGTAGACGCGCTGATCCTCGTTGCATCGGGACTCAGTGGAGTTCCCATGCCTCTCACAGAGACCGTGCAGGCCTTCATTGGTCAGTATTATGGGGCCTTGCAGCAGAAAGATATTCCGAGCGCGGTGAACGCGACAGTGCGCATGATGGTCGATGGTCCCCGCAGAACACCCGAGCAGGTGAATGTGAAGGCACGTTCACGCATTACGACCATGTTAACGCAGCATATCCAACGGCATGGCGATTTCTTGGCACACCAGCAGCACATGCTTCCGCTCGAACTGTCTGCCATCAAACGGCTTGCAGAAGTCAACGTGCCGACCCTGATTGTGGTGGGCGATGAGGATATGTCACATGTCCTTGAGATGGCTGATACATTGGAGAGCGGTATTGTCCATGCGAAGAAGGTCGTTATTGCAGGGACGGCTCACCACCCGAATATGGAGAAGCCCGAGGAGTTCAACCGCGTTGTGTTGGAGTTCCTGCATGGATTGCAGTGCTAGCGAGCGGTGCGAGGAGGGAGATGGATGGGATGATACGCCCTCCTGAGCATCTACCAGGATATGAGGTTGCAGGACCTCCTGAGGCCTTGTCTATCGTGTTGATACATGGAACAGCCTGGACGCGAAACATGTGGGCGCTTCAAATGGAGAAAACTTGTATGGAACCAATTAACGTTTTTGAGTATGAAACCCTGGCGAAGGAGCGGATGGATCCGGTCTCCTGGGATTTTTATGCGGGCGGCAGCGATGACGAGTTCACCATGCGCGCCAACCAAGCTGATTTCACTCGCATCCGTCTGCGTCCGCGGATGCTGGTCGATGTCACCCATTGTGATACCAGCACCAGCGTGTTGGGTCTGCCGGTGCCGATGCCCATCTTGGTTGCTCCTACGTCCTTGCACTGTCTGGCTTATCCTGAAGGGGAGTGCGCCACCGCTCAGGGCGCGGGTACAGCTGGCGCTCTCATGAGCGCCAGCACCGATGCGACACGTTCGCTCGAAGAGATTGCCCAGGCGGCCAGTGGTCCGCTCTGGTTCCAGCTCTATATCTACCACTCGCTGGAGATCGCAGCTGGGCTGGTCCGGAGAGTTGAGGCGGCAGGGTACCAGGCCATTGTGCTGACGGTGGATTTCCCGGTGATGGGCAATCGCGAGCGGAGTAAGCGGCACGCAGTGCCCATGCCGCCTCCACCACTCGTTGAAGCCAACTTTGTGGGCGTCGAAGAAGACGGCGAGGAATGGGTTCCAGTGACCTGGGAAACCGTCAATTGGTTGCGCTCCACCACCTCCTTGCCTGTCCTGGTCAAAGGCATTTTGACTGCCGAAGATGCATTGTTGGCGCTTGAACATGGTGTCTCCGGCATCATCGTCTCCAATCACGGAGGCCGCCAATTGGACGGCGCTGTGACGAGTATCGAAGCGCTGCCGGAGGTTGTGGAGGCTGTGGCCGGGCGCTGTGAGGTGTATATGGATGGTGGCATTCGCCGTGGCACCGACATCCTCAAGGCGCTCGCCCTGGGTGCGCGCGCCGTGCTGGTTGGTCGCCCGATCCTCTGGGGCCTGGCCGTTGATGGCGCACGCGGCGTCCAGCAGGTGCTTTCGATCCTGCACACCGAACTGGAACGCGCGATGAAATTAGCCGGCTGCCCCCGACTTTCCAGCATCAATCGCGCGCTGGTGAAAGTGCCGTAAATTTTTGGTCACAAGAAAGTTGTAGCTGTAGGCTGAGTGTTGCCGGGAGCATGGGTGGGGAGCGGTGAGCTACAGGAGATTGAGGTTCCTGGCACGGGCGATCGCCTGCGTCCGGCTCTGCACCCCTAATTTGCCACAGAGGTTATAGACATGCCGCTTCACCGTGTTCACACTCAGCACGAGACGGCGGGCGATCTCGCGGTTGGAGGCGCCCTCAAGCAGCAATTGCAGTACCTCGCGCTCACGCTCGGTCAGCGGTCCTACAAGTGGACTGGGGCGAGCAGAGGCGAGAGGATCATCCGAGGTATGCTGCTCCCCAAAGGCGGAGAGCAGCGTGGTGATGTAGCCCGGCACCGCACTACCTCTGAGGACGTGGCGCAGCAAGGCCCGCATCGGCGCACCCTCGTCCACGAAGAGCCGGATGTAGCCTTCCGGTGCAGCGAGTTCAAGTGCTCGTTCCAGGGTGAAGAGGGCACTCGTTCGATTCCATTGTGCCTCCAGGGCCAGCGCACGCAGCACGAGGATTTCCAGCACGCTGCCCATGCGCGCTTTGGGCTCGGCATCCCAGAGCAACCGATCCAGCAAGTGCAGAACCTCCTGGAGGAAAGGACTCGCCTGGTCGTTGCGCGCCTGCGCGATGCGCACCCGCGTCAGGGTCAGGTACGCTTCCTCATAGGGATAGCTCAAGTCGTCATCCTTGGCAGAGAGACCGCTGCTGTCCGCCCAGAGAATAGCTGCCGCCAGGTTGCCCTGTGCCAGTTCGAGCTCCGCCCGTACTGCGGCCACTTGGGTCAGCAGGTGCGGAAGAAAGTGACGCTGCTCGGCCAGGTGCGCCAGGGCGTCCAGCGTTGCGAATGCTTCAAGGGAGTTGCCACGCGCCTGCTGCAGGCGGGCCAGAACGGTGTAGCCGAGCATGGCCGCAGCGGGCTCCACCGTCAGCGTCTCGTTGACCTGCGCCATGCCCTGCAAGAGGTGCCGTTCAGCCGCCTCCAGGTCGTTCCACTCGCGCAGCAAGTCTCCCAGGCCAAAATAGTAGAAGAGGCTGCTGAACATGGTTTGCAACACCTCCGGTTGTGGGACCACCTGCACCACCCGTGCATAGGTGGCTGCCGCCTGCCGTAGCCTGCCTTGCAGGATGTGCAGCCGCGCCAGCAGGCAGATGCTGCTCACAAGTGCAAACCGGTTGTCCGAGATGCGTATCAACTCAACCGCTGCAGCGACCTCGCGTTCGCTGTCAGGCGTCACATCCCCACTCACCAGGTAGGCGCGGGTCGTCGTCGCCAGGGGACCCGCACGAGGGATCACCTCCACTTCCGGCAACAACTCGAGCGCCTGGCGTGCGAGGGAGACCGCCTGCGGAATATCACCTGAGAGAAGGGCGATAAGCGCACGAATGTAGTATACCCAACCTGAGATGGTCTGTCCCTGTTCAGCAGGCATCTGCTGGGCAGACCGTTCGGCCTCCTGCAGGCGGGCCTCGGCCGCCTCCAACTGATTGGTGACTGTCAGCGCATATGCGTGGTAGAGACAGAGGAAAGGGCGTGCACATATGAGTGCCTCGGGGAGGGCGTTCAGCCACCCGAGCACCGTATAGAGCTGTCCTTGGAATATCGGGAGCGCGATCGGTTCGATCAAGCGGGACGCGAGTTCGACATCGGGAATGGCCAGCGCGTGTCGCACCGCTTCGATGGGTAAATCATGCTGCTCGTACCAGGTGCTGGCTCGCCGATGTAATTGGGGTACTAAGGCGGGTTCTCTCTGTTGGAGATGGCGGCGCAGCATCTCACTAAACAGGTGGTGGTAGCGGTACCAGCCCCGCTCGTCGTCCAGCGCAACCACAAACAGGTTCGCCCGCTCCAGCGCTTCCAGCATCGCCTGGCTGCCCTCTTGACCAGTCATCGCATCACACAGTGGCCCACTGAGGCGCTCCAGGATACAGGTGTGCAACAGAAACTGCTGCACCGGCGTGGGCTGGCGTGCGAGTACCTCATCGGAGAGGTAGTCGATAACATAGCGATGGCTGCCGCTGAAGTTCGTCAGAAAGGCAGAGATATCGGTTCTGCCTTGCAGGGAGAGCGCGGCAAGTTGCAGCCCGGCAATCCAGCCTTCGGTGCGCTGCTCCAAGGTGGCGATGGCTTCGGCAGGCAGGTCCAGCCCCATCACTTCCTGCAGAAACGCGCTCGCCTCGGCGGCTCCGAAGCGTAAGTCAGCCGTCCGTACCTCGCAGAGCTGTCCTTGGGCCCGCAGGCGTGCCAGTGGCAGTGGTGGATCAGCGCGGGTAGCCAGGATGAGGTGCAGCTGCGGAGGCAGGTGCTCCAGGAGAAAGGTCATCCCCCGCTGAATGGGGTTGGCGGTAATGATGTGGTAGTCATCCAGCACGAGCGCGAAATCTTCTCCACCACGCTCCACGAGGTCATTCGTCAACATGGCAAGCACGGTCTCTGGCGACGGGGGCTGCGGGGTGCGGAGCAGCGCGAGTGCGGTCGTCCCAATCTGGGCATCAAGGGTCTGCAAGGCGGCAATCAAGTAGGAGAGAAAGCGGGTGGGATCGTTGTCCTCCGCTTCTAAGGAGAGCCAGGCGACGGGCATACCGCTCTGGGCAAACCACTGGGCAAGCAACGTCGTTTTGCCAAACCCGGCGGGGGCTGAGACGAGGGTGAGCGCACGTTCTGCTCCCCGCTGGAGACGTTCGGTCAGGTGAGGGCGGGGTACCAGGTGTGTTCGCGGGCGCGGCACATGGAGCTTGGTCAACAGAAAGGGATGAAGCGGAGTGGGCTGCTGGGCAAGCAGAGGAGGCGGCGCGGTTTCCACCTCACTGTCCGTCCCTGCTGCCAGAGAGACGGGAAGTGGGGTCTGGACCTCGCTCTCGGCAGACAGGAATGGCGTTTCCTGTCTGGGTTGCACACGGGCAGCCTGGGCTGCACTGAGCAGCCCTGCCATGTGCTCCAGCCGTGCCAGGGTGAGGTCAGCCGTCTTGCCCAGATACTTTTTGATGAGCTGCTCGCCCGCTGCTAGGTAGGCAGACCAGTACCGATCACCACGCTGTTTGGCTTCCTTGCGTGCTGTATAGTGGCCACGCTTGCCAGAGAAGGCAAAGGAGGACACCTGATCGAGCCAGGTAAACCATTCTGGGCTGTCAGGGACAATCCTGAGTGTGCCCCAGTCACGCGTCTGAGAGAGTTCGTAGGCCTGTGTTGCAGATGACCAGGCCAGCGTATACATGGGGACTTTTGGCATCAGCTTTCCCTCTTGAGATGATCCACCGGGTTATCGCCCAACATGTTTTTTACCCAACAGTTCTCTACTGGTTCTAGTATACCTGTTGGGTAAGACCGTTGCAAGAGACAGGCAGATGATCGCAAGAAGGCGATGATGAAGTGCCTTCATAATCTCACTTTCGTGGCCAGTGATAGGCATTGGCGATAGCACCAGCGTTGCCAGAGTGATTGTTTGTGCCAGATGCAGGCTGCCCCAGCATGGGCCATTGATAGGCGCTCAACACGTCGAGCTTGCTCTGGTTGACCGTCGTCCAGTCGTCATTCAAGATGCCGCCAGTATCCCCCGAGTCTGGATTCCACGCCCAGTAGGTATAGCTGATGTTGTTCGTTTTCAGGAAGGTCACCAGGGTGCGTTGCCACACGCCCTCAGCATCCTGACCCATCGAGCGCCCTCCGAACTCCCCGAGGAACACCGGGGCAGTCCCGATCTTTTGCAGATAGGCCCAATGCTTCTGCCAGACGGCGGGGAGGGTGTGAGCAAGGTCAGAGGAGTTGGGGACCTGAAACCACTGCTGCTCGTAGACCTCCGGCCCGTAGTCATGGGCTGAGTACACCAGCTTGTCCGGTCGCGAGAGCTGCACGGGAAACTGCTTGGCCCCTGCGAGGTTCCCGCCCCACCAGTAGGAGTCGCCATGGTACTGCTCGATCCCCTCGACGAGTATCAGCCAATCCGGGTTGGCGGCCAGAATGGCATTGCCCGCCTGCTGGGCAGCCAGGCGCCAATCCGTGCTTGGGTTGCCATCGCCCCAGGTCGCTGGACCATGCGGCTCGTTGGCCAGATCAGCTCCGATGACTGTATCATTCCCCCGGTAGTGGTGGGCCAGCATGACCCAATCCTGGATCCAACGCGTCTGGGGGACCTGATCGGTGTACCACAATTCGGGCCGGAGGTCGGCAGTGGGACTATGACGGTCAAGGATGACCTTCAAGCCATGGCTATGCGCACCTTGAATGATCCGATCCATAAGTGCCAGACCGCTTAGCCCCTTGAGGTCAGGATTCAGTCGGTAGTTGATCCCCTGCGGCTTGCTCGCAGGGTCGAAGAGCTGATTGCAGAAAGGCAGGCGAATGGCGTTGAAGCCTGTCTGTGCGATCTGGGTGAGCATGTCTTGCCAGTTGCGAACCCAAAGTCCATGGGGGGCAAAGGTACTCGTCTCAAATCCAAACCAGTTGACGCCTGTCAGATGCACCTCGCATCCTGATGTATCCACCAACTCGCCCTGAAAGGCCCTGAGGAAACCGACTTGATGACCAGGTTGGCATTGCGCGGAGGCTTGCTCCGAAATAGGAAAAGGAGCAGGTGTACAGGCAGAGAGGATCAGTATCCCCAAAATCACAACAGAGAAAGCGAACATGCTCTTTGCCCAAAAACCTACTATGCAGGAACGTCTCATCTCACTCTTCCTTTCCATAGGATCCAGAAAATGGATTAAGTTATGTCGTTTCATTGGAAATACACTTGTGGCATGATAAAGTAGAGTATTATACTCTTGGAAAGGGGATCAAGAATGCAGGCAGCAATGTTGACCTTCGGGTTGGAACTGTTGCCATATCCCGAATCGACTGAGTTCCGTGGATTGTGAAGGAACAGAACACGTTGTATTGCTTGTCACCAGTATACACTGTTTTACGCCTAGCTTGCCTGGAAAACGCCTTCTGGTCTCAAGGCGAGCATCTCAAGACGGTGAGAAGATATCCCTCGGCATGGAGCGAGCGAATATCAATGCCGAAGGCATGCAGCTTGGCCCGGCAACGCGAAAGGATATTTCGGATGGGCTTCATCGAGTGGTCCAGCGTCTTGTGTTCGACCGCTCGATGCACGGTGGTTCGTGCGTGACTGAGCGCCTCATCGGTGATGGCAGCACGCAACACCTCATAGGGGCAATACTGGGGATAGGCCTCCAGCAGGGCGAGCAGCACATACATCTCCAGTTCCGTCAACACTTCTTGCGCCACCAGGCCATGCACCTCTGCGGACAGCTGGGTGAGGACGAAGGTGGACAGACTATACGCATGGGTATTCAGCACGAGCACATGCCCTTCTGGCAACACTCCTGGTAAGGGAAAGACTCGGAATTGTGGTGTTGACATGCCTCACTCCTCTGCGCTGTTGCTCCCCCACCGCTCCCCTCCCGCCTGATGACCTCTCTCCCAGACCGGGTTCCCGCCAGGGAGCATGTACGCTCGGTTCAGTCTGCATAGACGCTCCGGTAGCCTTGCAGGGTCTGCCAGAGATCCCTGGGAAACGGCACCTGGCGCGGGTAGAGGATGGCGAAGTCGCGCACCCACACCTTGCGGAATGTCTCGGTCTGAACCTCCTCGTAGCTGCCACTGCCAGGGTCGACGTAGAAGACGCGGCCTTGTTCCCCGCCATAGACGGTCACCATGTGGCCCTGCGGCATCTGGGGCGACCAGAGGTCGACGAGGACGGGGAAGCCGCGGGTGGCGATGTGCTGGACCAGCTCCAGAGGGACTTGCCGCCTCGCTTTGTTCTGCGTCTCCGACAGAAAGAGGGTCCGTGCCTGCTCTTTGAGCATGCACATGAGCCAGGGCGCACTGGGACCGAAGATGAGGTCTTCCAGCACCTGGAAGAGGGTGTGCCCCGCCATCGTGTCGAAGACGGCCGCCCCATAGGCCAGATAACTGGTGGCATCGTAGCCCCAGATCGTGCGGAAGCCGAAGCGGGCGCCAATGGGGGCAATGCTGCCGATCCAGTAGGTGCCCGCCCCCGAGAGATAGGCCCGCTGACGCATGGCCTCGTGCAGCACATCCCGGATGTGGACGGCGGGGCGGCCGGTCCCGTCCAGCAGGTTCTGCCAGGCGTTGAGGACGGTGGCGATGGCGGTGGGGCTGCACGTGTGCTCGTGCTCACGCTGCCACTCCTGTCGGTTCTGGTATTCGCTCGGCTCGCCCTGCCAGATGGGAGTGATGATCATCGTCGAGGCGTTGGCCCACGGCGCGACCCCGACGGGAGGTGCGCCCTGTGCGATGGGTCGACCTGGTGCCACATCTCGAAGAATCCCGAGCCCGAATGCACCTGCCAGGGCCAAGCCAGCGAGCAGGCTTCTACGGCTGAGCAGGACATGATCGGGTGTTGCGCTCTCAGCCGCTTTGATGTGACGGCTTGTTTGCGCTTCTGCTCCATCACGCCTGGTTAAGAACAGTAGGGCGCGGCGGGTGAGACGTTTGGGCTGGGTGTGGGCAAGTCCATCCATCGCGCTCTCCCTGGTCACCCTTTGGGGGCTTTCTCTTGAACGCGTGAGTTCGCTCGGGGCTTCTCGCTCTCGGCTCAGTGGAAAGAAGTTGTGTCCCATCTGTTCCTCCTTTTCTGTGGAAGGCACTTCAGTTGCAACTGGTGTCTATTGCTGCCTTGAACAGGCTCTGGAAGGATGCGTTCCAGGAGCTCAAGCCTTCGGGCAGTGCCGAGGAGGGAGCGCCTTGAAAGGACGCGCATGTTTCAGGAGGAGACGATGGAGGGAGCTTGAGACGCCCATGCTGCCCCGACTCCCAAGCGACAAGCACCACCCCGCAGTGGGAGCAGAAGGTCGCTCTCGCTGGCATGAGTTGACCGCAATGTGGACAGCGCAGGGAGGCTGCACGCTGACCAGCGGGAGTGGCGCTCTTCTTCACGGCCGGAGCCGCTTGTGGAAGAGAGCATGCTTGCTGCTGCTGTCTCTGCTGAGGTTCTCTCTCCTCAGCCCTGTGTTGCGCCTCTTCTCGGTCACGCACGAAGCGAGCACGTTCTTGGAGCTGCCCTCGTCGATATTTCGTTCGCGCACCTCTGAATTTCAGGCGCACCAGCACCACTCCTCCTAGAATGGCAAGCAGCCCAGTCATACACAATTCTAGAGAGAGGACGAGAGAAGGAATGGTAAAACGAGCGACCTCTACATCTGAAAAAGTGAATTGAAGTCCATGTTGGGTAGTGAGCAATTCAGTGGCTTCGGTTGCGGTCGGAGACGAACTCCTTACAGCTGAGGGCAACACGGTGAAGGTAGTGGTGACCACGGCTCCACTTTGCTGACCCACGAAGATCAGCGTCTGTTCCCCGCTCAGTTCCCCTACCTCCCAGGCCGCTGGTGCCGCAAACCGGCCGCTGGCATCAGCCTGGATGCGCACCACAGGCTCCCCTTTTCGCTGGTTCAGATACACCAGCACAATTTCGTTGGGAGCGAAGCCCTCCCCCTCAAACCCCAGGCGAGCATGGGGGACGGCGCGTACGTGTCCAGGACGACCCAGGGATGGAAGCCCTGAACGTTCAAGCCAACCGACGTCGGGGCCTGGCTCTGCTGTCCCACGAAGAAGAGGGCATAGTCGCCCTCTGGCATCAATGGAACCGTGAAGCGCCCCGCTACGTTGCCCCCAGCGTTGGCACTGACTGTGGCCAGTACTTGAGCCAGTCCCTGACCCGTTGTGCCCAGGCGCACCTCCACCGTCTCGTTCGGCAGGAAACCAGAGCCAGCGAAGCCGACGTCCTGTTCAGGCTTGACGGTGTACGTGTCCAATTGCACCGTGGGCGGGATCCAATGGAGGTGGAAGCTGGCTTGTGCCGAGCGGTGACTGCTCTCCCCTTGCACGAGCAGCATATGAGTACCAGGCGAAAGATTTATGGGGATCGCTTCCGTGGCTGTGCTGATCTGCCCGGCCTGGTCTGCACTCAAGGGCGCAAGCTGCGCCTCCGGTTGCCCCGCGTGATCCTGGATGGTCACTACCAGCGCTTCCCCTGGCAGGAAGCCGGAGCCCACGAAGCGCAGCGGCACCTTGGGCGTCAGGTCGGTTCCCTGGAGCTGGAGGGACGTGGTCCGGGTGTTCGTCGCGACCCGCGCCGCTCCCGGAGCGGTCGTCAGCCGCCTCCTGACAGGTGGGGCAGGACGGGCAGGGCTCCGGGAGGCCGCTGGCTCCGGTGCTCCTCGGAGCAGAGGCGAGACCCAGCTGGGAGCCAGGTTCACCGTGAAGACCATCAGGTTGTCCAACAGCACCTGCCGCTGGTAGTAGACAGCCAGCGGCGACAGGTTGAAGAGGAAGCTGGCCATCACGGCCGCGATGAGACTGCCAGAGAGACGACGCGTACTCTGGAAGAGCAAGAAGACGCTCGCCACATGCACCAGGAGCATCAGGACACGCCCCGTGTTGATGGCGTTGCCAAAGGCCTCGAACTGGTGGGGCAGGATGCTCACCCAGCCGGCAATGACGAGCCATCCGGCAGGTGCATGGTCATAGGAGTAGGTGTAGGGGGAGAGCCGACCCTGGCGCAGCACCGACCACGCCTGCTGCATATAGATGCCCTCATCCGTGATGTAGAGCGGGTAGAGGAACAGGTGGTAGCCATGCGAGATCGCAGCTGTTATCAGCGAGAACAGCAGCAGGACGCGGCCGAACACGGTCAGGCGGTCACCCCTTTGTGCTGGCGACTGCTGGAGATGCGGTTCATCGTAATCCTGCTTGAGGCGTTCTTTCTGGCCTCTCGGTTGTGGAACTCGTATCATTTCCTCTTGAATGACTTGCATCTATTTCTCCTTAGGTGGGTGACGATGTCGCGAGCTTCGACGGCAATTTGCTATGCATGTTGTGCCATATCTCTCTCACTGTCATCCGTTCATCTTTATGTCCTAACATCACTGTGTCTAGTTGCCAGAAGCCAGGAGTTGTTGACGTCCTGGACCCAGCTGCTGGTCTGCGTAGACACGATGTACGTGCGCAGCCCGACCCAGCCATCGGCTTGCCCTGCCCCACCCCTCTGTTGGGAACCCTGTCTGGGGACAGGTAACCTCATCGCTCCTTCCACGATCGGCTGCACATCGTTGATGCTAGTATGACGGGGGCGCGTCATGAAAACGTCATGAGTATCGTCATGAACGGGAAGGGCCTATACACGAGCAGACATTTGGAGAGAAGACTTCCCGTGAGCGGACGTGAGAGCTGTCCTGCCTGTCATCCTGAGCGAAGCGAAGGATCTGGCTTGCCGGACGGAGAGATCCTTCGCTTCGCTCAGGATGACAGGCATTATCTCCAAATGTCTATACACGAGGCCACATTGCTGACACCTGTTTTCAGCTCCACTGCCTTATGGCGTTGTGTCCAGGGGGCAGGTGAACGGGGGCTGTGGAGGTACCTGGACCGGGGTCGGCGCGGCTGAGACCTGCATTGCTGCGGTGGCGGTGCCCCCACTCTTGCTTCCGATCAGCACGAACACAAGCGGACCCACCTGGGCGTTGCCCGGAATGACGTAGGAACCGGCGGCCCCAGCATTGCCCTGGTCATTGGTGCGGAAGCAGCTCACCATGGTGCCTGCGCTGTTCTGCGTTCGTCCCACGTACACATGCACGACCTCGTTGCGAGCAAAGCCGGTCGCGTAGAAGGTCACGGTCGTCCCGGGGAACCCCCCGTAGGTGCTGGGTTGGACGCTTGGCGTGTAGGGGAGAATCGTAAAGCTGACGACGCTGGAGGCTCGGCTCTGTTCCCCCGTGAAGATGAGCGTTTGCTGCCCTTTCAAGACGAAGGGAATGACGAAGCCGCCCGCCTTGCTGAAGGACCCATCGGCGTTGGTCTGGATGGTCGCGATGGGCTGATCGTTGGGATTGTTCAGGTAGACGAGCACACGCTCCCCTGGTCCGAAGCCACTTCCTGTGAAGCTCAGGAGATTGTCTGCCTGAATGGCATAGCTGGAGAGGGTCACGGTCGGATACAGGGAGAGCAAGAGGATGGAGGCGACGGCCAGCGCCTGGCTCTTGCTACCCACGAACAGGAACGTGTTGGTCCCCACAGTCCCGAAGGGCACCTCTACTGTGGCCTGAGCCACCGCGCCACTGCCATCGGCATGCAGGGTAGCGATGGGTTGGCCGCTCATGCTATTCCAATAAATGTTGATGGGTTCGCCTGGGCGAAAGCCATGGACGGAGAACGCGATCACATCCCCCGGTGTGCCCACCTGGGTGCCCAGCTTCACCTGGGGCATGTCCTCCACGACGGTGCCCACCACATGGGCGACCTTGTCGCTATTGCGCTGGTGAGCTTCCACAATGAAGGTGCCGGAACGAAGCTCCGTGGGCAACGTGAGACTGACCCCGTCGAAGGTGCCACTCTTGTCTGTTTGCACAAAGGTGGAGGCCAGGCTGGTGCCCGAAGCCTGCCGTTTGAGCACCAGGTCGATGGTGGCTTTGGCACCAAAGCCGCTGCCCGTCACGCTGAGACTGGAGCCCTGACGCACGATGCCGGGGTTGAGCAAGAGGAGCGGGCCCGGCGTCAGGCTCGTCGGCACCCCCTGCGTTGTACTCGCTTTCGGTGTGGGGCTAGCACGCTTTGAGGTGGGTCTACTGGTCGGCAGAGGCGTGCTGGCCGGGATGGGCGTGGTCTGGTGGAGGTCGGTGCCCGTCGTGTCTACGGCCCCTGAGCCAGGTGATTGGTTGAGAAGCCCGAGCACCACCGAGATGGTCACGATCCCCCCCAGCACGATCCACAGCAGCTTGCGGTGGATCCGACGGCCCTTCGGTCGCTTTATCGCCGATTCTACAATTGTCGGCCCTTCTATTATCTCTTCGACAATTGCCGACTGGTCTATTATATGGAGCCCGTCCTGGTCCATATCGACAGCTTCTTGGACATATCTTGCCTCGTCTTGTCTGATCTGCATCGAATCCTCCTCAATTGGGGGCAATAATGCCGCCCCTAGTGACGTTGCTCACCACTCCTGAGAGCCTCCACCTGGCGATGAGCGCCGATATGCTGGGTCTTCTCCCAGTTATTGATGCCTTGCAACTGGCGGAGCGTCGCACGCAAGGAGGCATAGGAAAGGACCCACTGATAAGGCAGATAGCCCAGGGCCATCAGCAGCAGCGTCTTCCAGGTCGGCTTGAGCCTGTGTGCGTTGGTGAACTCGTAGAGCCCGATGACGTTGAGGGTGAAGTGGGCCGCCAGCAGGTAGAACGGCAGGTCCAGGATGATGGCGGCGAGCACCGGGGCCTTCACCATGAACATCATGAGTAGCGAGGCCAGCGTGTAGAGCCCCAGCACGGCCTGGGCGACGGGATACCCCAGCGTGTAGAGAGCCAGCAGCCGCTGTGGAAGCGTGGGGAGTCGCTTCCACTCTCCTTTGAGCAGCGTCTGCAAGAACCCCTGGCTCCAGCGCGTGCGCTGCTTGATGAACTGACCCAGGGTGGGCGGCGTCTCCTCCCGCGTGACGTAGCGGTCGTCGTAGACGACGCGGATCGGCTCGCCCAGGAGACTGATGCGGATGCCAATATCGGCGTCTTCCGTCAGATCCCGCTCATCCCAGCCACCCACGCGCTGGAGCACGTCACGCCTGAAGAACACGGTGTTGCCTCCCAGGGGGGTCATGCCCAGCCGGGCATGGTAGTGCAGGCGACTCTTGAACCAGAAGAAGTATTCCAGCACGTTGAGGGCCGAGTACCAGTTGGATTGGTAGTTCATGAGCTGCACTCCGCACTGGACAACAGCGACCTGCTCGTTCAAGAGCACGGTGTTGACCACATTGAAGATGTCCGGGTGGATGTCGTCCTCGGCGTCGAAGATAGTCACCACCTCGTTGTGGGTGTTGCGCAAGCCCACGTTCAGACCGTGAGGCTTGTTGATGGGCTTGTTCTTGTAGGCGAGCACGCGCACATTCTCGACTCCCTGGCTCCGCAGTTGCGCGATCTTCTGCTGGGCCCTGGCGATCGTGCCGGTATCGTCGACCGAGCAGATCACCACCACCTCCAGCAGGGACAGGGGGTAGTTGGCTCGCACCACCCGCTCGATGGTCGTCTGGATGACGTCCTCTTCGTGGCGGGCAGGCAGCATCACGGTGAAGGACTTGCGCGACGGCAGAAAGCGTGAGGGGGCCTTCGCCCTCCGCGAGGCCTCTGGCCGATCCCACGTATACAGCATGATGTAGAGGGTATAGACAGACTGGATCGTCAGCAGGATGGACAGCGCCACCGCACCGGAGAGCAGGAACGCCAGCAACACCTGACCAACAGCGAGTACGGCAAGGCCCAGGTTCATTGCGCACCTCCCCAGGTCCACAACGAGTTCGCCGTGAAGTTCCAGACGGTCGCCAAGGCGATGCTCACCAGATTGGCTGCCAAGTAGTAGAGACCCAGGTGACGCACCAGGACCCACAGGGCGCATGTGGTGATGACCAGGCCAGCCAGCGATACCAGGTTGAACTGGGCGAAGCGGAGAAGCGAGAGCTGTGTGCGCCTGAAGGTCCAGCGGTCATTCCACCAGAAGTTGTTGACGATGCCCAGCTCTGCCGACAGGGCCGAGGCAACCACCAGGGGCAGATGCGCCCACTGGAAGAGGATCAGCAGAGCAAGGCTGTTCACCAGCACCCCTGTCCCTCCTACCACCAGAAATTTGCTCAACCTGCGAAGGTCGGCGCGTTGGCGCTGTCCGGGCCGCCGCACGCAGCCTGGCAGCGCAGAAGAACGGCCTGTGACGGGCATCCTCTGGTCATACTGGCCTGGTTCTGCCAAGGAATCTGCTCTGCCTGATGCATGCGTGATGATGTTGTTGTCGTAGTCTACGTGTGCCATCGCTTTATATGTCTCTCTTACTGTCATCCGTTCATTTGTATGTCATGATGTAATTATGTCAGCTTGTCAGGAGCTAGGTGTTGTCGACATCCTCGACACAGCCGCTGGCCTGGGTATACACGATGTACGTGCGTAGCCCGACCCAGCCATCGGGTCGACGGGCCGTGACCACGTAGAGGCGGATCTGACCTCCCTGCGGTCGCGAGTGGTCCCCGATATAGTCCACCGTGAGCGTCAGACCCTGCCTGGACTCAGCGATGCGCTGCTGCTCGACCTGGCTGGCGAGCGCCGAGAGGGTTTCCTGTGCCTGCAGCGCCGGACAGAGCTGGTGCCAGCCCAAGGCCCCATCACGTTTGACCACCGATTGCATGAACTCATCGGCGGGAGTAGGAGCGTTGGCCTGGACAGCCCACTGGGTTCCCCCAATGAGGGTGGCCGTTGCCAGCACGGCCGCCAGACCTAGCCACACGATCGGGAAGCGCAGAACTTGCAAGATCGTAGACTGGGAATGGTTCCGCGAACGTTCTAAAGAAGTGTTGTGTGACATGGTTCGACCTTTCTCGTGATTCCCTTGTTCGTCCTCAAATCTGCTCAGAGAATGTCGTCGTCTCACCCCTCTGGTGAGATCGACACCAGGCGAAGATCAGCTCACCTTGTGGACCTGGCAGTGCATTCTGCACGTTCCATCCAAGCAAAACCTGGAGCTGCTCTCGCAGCCAGCCATCAAACGCACGCTACCAGACCCCACACATGGGTTGGGAACCCTGTCTGGGGGACAGGCAATCTCATCGCTGCTTCCACAACCGGCTGCACCTCGTCCTCTCTCCTGCTAGTATGACGGGGGCGCGTCACGAAAACGTCATGAGCATCGTCATGAACGGGAAGGGCCTCCATATCAGTCCACCTTTCTGCCACAGGAAGAGGTTTCGTCAGGCGGGTGTATGAAACAGTTGTGTTGTAGGGACGATTGCATACACCGGGATTTTGGCAGGGGACATGGGTAGGGAGCGGTGAGCTACAAGAGGTTGAGAGCCCTGGCACGGATGATGGCTTGTGTGCGGCTCTGCACCCCGAGTTTGCCACAGAGGTTATAGACGTGGCGCTTGACCGTGTTCACGCTCAGGACGAGGCAACGAGCGATCTCGCGGTTGGAGGCTCCCTCAAGCAGCAATTGCAGCACCTCGCGTTCGCGCTCGGTGAGCGGTTCCGCAAGCGGACTGGGGCGAGGAGAGGTGAGAGGGAGATTCGAGACGTTCTGCTCACCAAAGGCTTTCAAGAGGGTAGAGACGTACCCGGGTACGATGCTACGTGCATACGCGTGGCGCAGCAAGGCCCGCATCGGCGTGCCCTCATCGACGAAGAGCCGGATGTAGCCCTCGGGTTCGGCGAGCACGAGCACCCGTTCCAGGGTGGAGAGGGCACCCGTTCGATTCCCTTGTGCCTCCAGGGCCAGCGCCCGTAGCACGAGGATTTCCAGCACACTACCCATGCGTGCTTTCGTCTCGGCATCTTGGAGCAACCGATCCAGCAGGCGCAGGACCTCCTGGAGGAAAGGACTTGCCGGATCGTTGCGTGCCTGGGCGATGCGCACCCGCGCCAGGGCCAGGTACTCGCCCTCGCGAGGATACGGCAGGTCCTCATCCTCGCTGGACAGGCCACTGCTGTTGGCCCAGCGGATGGCTGCCGCCACGTTGCCCTGCGCCAGCTCGAGCTGCGCCCGTACGGCGGCCCCTTGGGCCACCAGGTGAGGAGGGAAGTGACGCTGCTGGGCCAGGTGCGCCAGGGCGTCCAGGGTCGCGAGTGCTTCACGGGTGTTCCCATGCGCCTGCTCGAGGCGGGCCAGGGCGATGTGGCCCCGTATCGCCACAAAAGGCTCAACCGTCAGCGTCTCGTTGACCAGCGCCATGCCTTGTGCCAGGTGCCGCTCAGCCGCATCCAGGTCATTCCACTCGCGCAGCAGGTCGCCCAGCTCGAAATAGTAGTAGAGGCTGGTGAACGCGGTTTGCAACACCTCCGGTCGTGGAACCGCCTGTACCACCTGTGCATAGGTGGCGGCGGCCTGCCGCAGCCTACCCTGCAAGACATGTAGATGCGCCAGCAGCGTTATACTGCCCACAATGGCAAACAGGTTGTCGGAGACACGTATCGACGCAAGTGCTGTTGTGACCTCGCGTTCGGTGGCGATCGTCACATCTCCACTCACCTCGTAGGCGCGGGACGCAGTTATGATGGCACCCTGACGAATGATCACCTCCGCCTCTGGCAACAGCTCAAGCGCCCGGTGGGCGAGGGGGATTGCGTGCGGAATATCGCCAGACAAACCGGCAATGCCCGCACGGGTGGAGAGCACCCAGCCCTGGATGGTCCGTGCCTGCTCAGCAGGCATCTCCTGGGCAGACTGTTCAGCTTCCCGCAGGCGAGCCTCGACCGCCTCCAACTGGTTGGTGAACATGAGCAAATTTGCATAGTACACACAAAGGCGTGGACGTGTGCGCACCAGTGCCTCGGGCAGGGCGTTCATCCACTCGAGCACTGTGGATATCTGACCTTGGAATGCAACGGGGAGCGCCATCGGTTCGATCAAGCGGGCAGCCAGCTCGAAATCGGGAACGGCCAGCGCGTGCTGCACCGCTTCGGCAGGCAGCGCGTGTTGCTCGTACCAGGCGCTGGCACGCCGATGCAAGACGGGCAGTAGCGTGGGTTCTGCCTGCTGCAGGTGGCGGCGCAGCACCTGGGCAAACAGGTGGTGGTAGCGGTACCAATGCCGCTCGTCGTCGAGGGCGACCACAAACAGGTTCGCCCGCTCGAGCGCTTCCAACATCGCCTGGCTCTCCTCTTGCTCCGTCACCGCATCGCAGAGCGGCCCGCTGAGGCGGTTCAGAATCGAGGTATGCAAGAGAAACTGCTGCACCGGCGCAGGCTGCCGTGCGAGTACCTCGTCGGAGAGGTAGTCGAGCACATAACGATGGCTGCCGGTGAAGCTCGCCAGAAATGCAGAGGTATCGGTTCTACCCTGCAGCGAGAGGGCAGCCAGTTGCAGTCCTGCAATCCAGCCTTCCGTGCGACGTTCGAGCGTGGCGATGGCCGAAGCCTCCAGGTCCAGCCCCATTACGGTCTGCAGAAATGCGCTCGCTTCGGCAGTTCCAAAGCGTAAGTCGGCGGCACGCAATTCGGCGAGACGCCCACCTGCCCGTAGCCGTGTCAGGGAGAGTGGCGGGTCAGTGCGGGTCACGAGAATGAGGTGCAGCTGCGGAGGCAGGTGCTCCAGCAGGAAGGTCATCCCACGCTGAATGGGGTCGGCGGCGATGGTGTGGTAGTCATCCAGCACGAGGACAACATCGCCCGCATCACGGCCCACGAGATCATTTGCCAGCACGGCCAGCACGGTCTCTGGAGGCGGAGGCTGCGGCGTGTGCAGCAGGGCAAGTGCAGTCGCTCCGATCTGTGCATCCAGGGTCTGCAGGGCAGCAATCAGGTAGGCGAGAAAGCGTGTGGGGTCGTTGTCCTCCGCTTCTAACGAGAGCCAGGCGACAGGCGTGCTGCTCTGGGCAAACCACTGGGCAAGTAAAGTGGTTTTGCCGAACCCGGCGGGAGCGGAGACGAGGGTGAGCGCACGTTCTGCTCCCCGCTGGAGACGTTCGACGAGGTGAGCGCGGGGGACCAGCTGTCTACGCGGGCGCGGCACATGCAGCTTGGTGGCCAGCAGGGGATGGAGTGGGTGAGGCTGCTGGGCAAGTACAGTGTGCCGTGCGGCATCCGCCTTATTGTCAGCACTTGCTGAGGCCAGCGTGACGGGAAGTGGGAGCTGGGCCTCGCTCTGAGCACTGAGCATCCCTGCGATGTGCTCAAGCCGTGCCAAGGTGAGGTCAGTGGTCTTGCCCAGATACTTTTTGGTCAGCTGCTCACCGGCGGTGAGGTAGGCAGACCAGTACCGATCACCACGCTGCTTGGCTTCCTTGCGGGCCGTATAGTGGCCGCTCTTGCCAGCGAAGGCAAAGGAGGAAACTTGATCCAGCCAAGTAAATCAGGCAGTGCTGTCAGGGACAATCCCGAACTCCTCGCGGTCACGGGTCTCATAGAGTTCGTAGGTCTCTGTCGCGGACGACCAGGCAACTGTATACCTGGGGACTTTCGGCATCAGCACTCCTTCGTAAGATAATCCATGACAAGCGCACCTAAGAAATTCTTAACCAACAAGGTTCTCTTGGCTTTAGTATACCTGTTGGATTAAGAACACGGCAAGAGAAAGGAGTGCTGACGGTCGTGGCCGTGACAATGGGCCACGCATGAGTGCTCAAGTGCATACAGGAGGTTCTGTGGAACAACCTG
>WNGG01000254.1_pt1 | contig 49285 bp, 40 predicted proteins | sample 5400661 | NCBI WGS metagenome assembly WNGG01 (sample SAMN13153372, study PRJNA577476) | soil metagenome | isolation source: 100 cm soil or saprolite under Garry oak tree replicate 1 | place: USA:California | collected 2016-06-15 | reverse complement strand
GAGGTCCTTCTTCGAGTCGTTGACGTGGACCGCGCGGAGGCGGCGAAGCCCGATCGCCTGGTCGAAGAGGCGCAGGGTCTCCTCGTACCCCGCCGGCGTGCGCAGCTCGTAGCCGGCGGCGAAGACGTGGCAGGTGTCGAGGCAGACGCCGATCCGATCGGGATCGCGGGTGCGCTCGATGATGGCGCCGATCTGCTCGAAGCGGTAGCCGATCACCGTTCCCTGGCCGGCCGTCGTCTCGATCGCCAGCGAGGCCCTCCGGCTCGGTACGCGGTCATGGATCGTGTCGATCGCCTCCGCCATGCGCCGGATGCCGAACTCCTCCCCCTGCCCCATGTGGCCGCCCGGATGGGCGACCAGCCAGGGGACCGCCAGCCTCTCGCAGCGCTGCAGCTCCAGGACGCACGCGTCGATCGACCGCGTCCAGAGACGGTCGTCGGGCGAGCACAGGTTGATCAGGTAGGAGTCGTGCGCCACCACCGGGTCGAGGCCGGTGCTCCGGACCTGCTCCCTGAAGCGCGCCGCCTCGTCGTCCGAGAGGGGCCGGGCGGCCCACTGGTTGCTGCTCTTCGTGAAGATCTGGATCGCGGTGCAGCCGATCGCGGCGCCCCGCGTCACCGCCAGGTCGAGGCCGCCGGCGATCGACATATGAGCCCCGAGCGGCCGCCGCGGGATCGTCCAGGCGACCGGAGCGACCTTGACGTCCTCGACCATGCGCTCGACCCCTCCCCACGCCCGAACGGGTGCCTCGCGCGAGGTAGCGTACCACCCGCGGATCGCGAGGGTCAATTGCGCCCGACGCCCGGTCCATCCCAGGGAGGCCGCGCCAGGCCCAGGGCCCGCCTCAGGGGCATCTCCAACGGACGCAGGACGACACGCGCCAGGAGCCCGGCGGCGTCGATCGGCCGGTCGACGAGGAGGATGCGCAGGACCCCGCGGCGCGCGTCCTTCGATCGCGAGGCGTTCACGATCTCCAGCGGCGCGTCCGAGAGGTACGGTCGCAGCAGGCGGCGCCGGAGCGGTCCGGGGGCGAGCCGGTCCGCCAGTCCCTCCGGGACCTCCCCCGGAAAGATCTTGTCGACGTGCCGGAGGGCCAGGTGGAGCGCGGTCCGCACGCGCCACTCCCGGGCCCTCGCCACGAGCCACGCCGGGTCCGGCGTCCACCGGCGGAGCATCTCGCGCAGGTCGATCGCCCATTTCAACGAGGGACCGAAGTAATGATCGGCCAGATGGGCCGCGTGGTAGAGGACGGCGTCCTCGGGGCCGAGCCGGCGGCTGGCGACCCCTTCGATCTCGCTCGCGATCGAACGCGCCCAGATCTCCTGTTCGCAGATCCGGTAGCGCCCCGGCTGGCCCAGGGCCGCGTGAAATTCGAACCGGCAGTGCCCCTCGCCCGGGAACCACATCTCGAAGCGTTCCGGCTCGTACGATCGGGCATCGCCGCGCATCCCCGCCTTCCACAGGAGCCGGGCCACGCGATCCACGTCGGCGCGGCGAATCAGCAGGTCGACGTCGGTCAGCATCCGCATCCCCGGGTCGTCGTACAGGTCGATCAAGTAGGCGCCTCCCTTGAGGAGCAGGAATGGGACCTGTCGCTCCAGGAGCAGCCGGCCGACTCGACGCAGCCCCGCCAGAGCCGCCAGGTTGTCGACCGTGGTCTTGCGGTGCGACCGGGCGAGCCCGCCGGCCCATCCCGGGGGGAGCGGCGTCGATGTCCCGTTGCGCGACCAGAGATGGTGCAGATACCCGCCGCACTCGTAGAGCCTGAGCGCGGCGTCGACGGAGTCGGCGTCGAAATCCTCCGCCGGCCTGGCGCGTCGCAGGAGGGCGAGGAGAGAGCGCTCGAGGGCCGCTGCGGGCGGTGCGGGATCGCGCGTCATCGCTCTCCTCCTGTCCCCGGGGCGCCCGCGGGAGGCGGCGCCGTGCCGTCATTATAGCCTTCGGCCCCGTCTCGCCCCGAACCGGGCATGGTACGGGGCTTCCAGCCGGCGGTGCCCCGCGCCGCGACTTGACTTGCCCCGGGCCCGGCGCTACACTCGCGTCCTTCGCTCCGACCAACGACCGAAGGAGAGAGCCTTGGAGACCTGTCGCGGCCGCGTCGCCCTCGTCACTCTGATGCTCGCAAGTGCACTCGCGCTCCCCCGCTGCTCGGGGAGCTCAGGAGTCTCCCAGCCTCCCGGGACTCCGGCTGGGAAGGCCGAGGCTCCGGCGGCACCCGCCGGACGGGCGACCCCGGCCGCGGAGGCGCGCATCGAGCCGTCGCCCCCGATACCCGCGGTCGACGGCTCGTTCGCCCCGGAGCGCGCCACCGGGGCGGTCAAGGGGGTGCCGGCGCCCACGAACACCACGCCGATCGTCGCCGTCGCCAACTACTTCACCGAGTTGCCCGGGATCGACGTCGCGAGCCTCCGATCCAGCCAGAAGGAGAAGTTCCTGCAGCGGGTGAACAGCGAACTGTGCACCTGCGGCTGCCGCAACGATACCCTGGCCCGGTGCTATGTGAACGACCCCCGCTGCCCCGTCGTCAAGGGCATGGTGCAGAAGGTCTACGAGGAGAGCAAGGCCGGCCGGTAGCCGGCGGCGTCCTGCTCCTCGCGTTGTTCCCGCCCGAAGTCCTGTGCTATATTTCGCGTCCGACTTGCCCGACCCGAACTTCATGAACGCGATCGGCGGGGCCGCACGTCCCGCAGGCCTTCTCGGGGCTCCTGCCCGGCCATCCGGAGGGGTATCCGCGTATGAAGGTCTATGAGCTCTCGGAGATCCGCAACCTCGGCATCGTCGGACACGGCTCCTCAGGCAAGACCTCCCTCACCTCGGCCCTCCTCTTCTGCTCCGGCACGGTCAACCGGCTCGGAAAGGTCGACCAGGGGACGGCCGTCACCGACTACGACGAGGAGGAGATCGCCCGGAAGGTCTCCATCTCCTCGGCGCTCTGCCACCTGGAGTGGAGGAAGGCCAAGCTGAACCTCATCGACACGCCCGGATACGGGGCCTTCATCGCCGACGCCAAGGCGGCGTTGCGGGTGGCCGACGGGACGGTCGTGGTGGTGGACGGCGTGGCGGGGGTCGAGGTGCAGACCGAGGAGGCCTGGGGCTTCGCCGAGGAGCTCGGCCTCCCGCGCCTCTTCGTGGTCAACAAGCTCGATCGAGAGAACGCGTCGTTCGCGCGCACCCTCGAGTCGATCGGCAAGGCCTTCGGCCGGCAGGCGGTGGCGGCGCAGGTGCCGATCGGCTCGGAGAAAGGCTTCTCCGGGGTCGTCGATCTGATCAGCGGCCGGGCCTACCTCTACCAGCCGGACGAGAGCGGCCGTCACCAGGTGGCCGATCCCCCGCCCGAAGTCAAGGAGGCGGTCCAGGAAGGGCGCGCCCGTCTGATGGAGATGGTGGCGGAGGTCGACGACGCCCTCATGGAGACTTTTTTCGAGAAGGGGGAGCTGTCGCAGGAGGAGCTGACCGCCGGCCTGGCGAAGGGAGTGAAGGAGCGCAAGCTCTACCCGGTCCTCTGCGCCTCCGCCCTGCGCAACATCGGCGCCCATCCGCTCCTCGACGCCCTCACCGGCTACTTCCCCCATCCCGGCGAGAGGGCGCCTTACGCGGGCGAGAACCCCAAGGATCACGCCCGGGTGGCGCGCCAGGGGACGGCCGACGAGCCCTACTCCGCCTTCGTCTTCAAGACGATCGCCGATCCCTACTCGGGGAAGATCTCGCTGTTCCGGGTCTACTCCGGCGTCCTGCGCTCCGATTCCAGCGTGCACAACGTCAACCGCGACCTCCAGGAGCGCTTCGGCTCGATCCTGATCCTGCAAGGGAAGGAGTCGCAGCCGGTCGGCGAGGTGCGGGCCGGCGACATCGCCGCCGTGCCCAAGCTCAAGGAGACCGGCACCGGCGAGACGCTGGCCGACAAGGCCCATCCCATCGTCTATCCGAGGGTCACGTTTCCGGAGCCGTCGATCTCCTTCGCCATCGAGCCGAAGTCGCGCGCCGACGAGGAGAAGATCTCCTCGGTCCTGCACCGCATCCTTGAGGAGGACCCGACCCTGCAGTTCCGGCGCGATCCTCAGACGCACGAGCTGATCCTCTCGGGGACGAGCGACCTGCACGTCGAGGTCGCGCTGGCGAAGATGAAGAAGAAGTTCGGCGTCGAGGCGATCCTCCACCCGCCGAAGGTCCCGTACCTCGAGACGATCAAGAAGAAGGCGGAGGCCCAGGGGAGGCACAAGAAGCAGACCGGCGGCCACGGCCAGTACGGCGACTGCTGGATCCGTCTCGAGCCGCTGCCGCGCGGCAGCGGCTTCGAGTTCAAGGACGAGATCTTCGGCGGCTCGATCCCGAAGAACTTCATCCCGTCGGTCGAGAAGGGGATCCAGGAGGCGCGCGTGCACGGCTTCCTGGCCGGCTACCCGGTCGTCGATTTCCGCGTCGAGCTGTTCGACGGCTCGTATCACGTGGTCGACTCGTCCGACATCGCCTTCAAGATCGCCGGATCGCTCGCGTTCAAGAAGGCGATGGAGTCGGCCGGGCCGACGCTCCTCGAACCGATCATGGACGTCGAGATCTACGCCCCGGAGCAGTTCATGGGTGATCTCATGGGCGATCTCAATTCACGGCGCGGCCGGGTGCAGGGGATGGGCGGCCAGGGGCCGTCGCAGGTTATCAAGGCGCAGGTCCCCTTCGCCGAGATGCTCTCCTACTCCTCGACCCTCAAGTCGATCACCGGCGGCCGCGGCTCCTACCGCATGAAGATGTCGCACTACGAGGAGGTGCCGGCCCACTTGCAGCAGAAGATCATCGCCGCTCACAAGGCGGCCAGGGAGGGCAAGGAGACGCCGGCGCAGCACTAGGAGCCCGTCCCGATGGAAGGGGGGGGGCCGCCTCTCCCCCGCGTCAACGCCCGGTCAGGAGCGCGGGCTCCGGCAGGGCCATCAGGATCCGGGCGGCGATCGGCGTCCTAGGCGCCAGGACGGGCGGCGGCAGCCCGTGCACGACGATCTCGAGCGTGCGCGGGATCCCCAGGCTCATGAGCTGGACCGCGGTCTTCGCCAAGAGCGCACCCTCGCAGACTCCGGGGTCCATGTACAGCGCGACGGTCCCTGCGCCCCCCCTCCAGACCGCGAAGCCGGCCGGCGGGCCGTCGGCCCGCACGATGAAGGTCCTGGCACGACCCTCCCGGAGGAGCCGCAGCAGGGGAAGCGCCGGACCTCCCAGGCCCGTGCCGAGCTCCGGCGAGAAACTCCGCTGGTCGTCCGGGAAGAGCCTGAGCCAGAGAGGGCCCATCGCCTTCCTGTAGAGGTCGGCGAGCGCCGAACCGTCGCGGCGCGACGCGGGGACGAGGCGCACCGACGGTGCGGCGGGGCCGACCGTCGACAGGCCTCCGAGCGGCGCCCTCCCCTCGATCTCGGCGGCCGCCTCGAATCCGAGCCGCAGGTGCGCCTGGATCGACCCGTCGTTCCCCCAGTCGACGTAGGAGAACAGCCTGCGCAGTCCGGGCAGGCGCCGCACTCCCTCCCCGAGGAGGAGGCGGCCGACCCCCCGGCGCCGGTACCCCGGCGCGACGCGCCAGTGGCCGAACATCCAGGTCCCGGAGGAGCGCCGCGCGCGCACGAACTGGACGCCGCCGATCGCCAGGCCGCCCCGGGTCTCCTCCGCCACGAAACCACGGGCCTCGAATCCGCCCAGGGCCCAGGCGACCCGCGTCAGGATCGACGGGCAGAGCGCGGCGGCGACCTCCGGCGGCTGACCGAGGGCGCGGAGCGCGTCCCGATCATGGGGACGGCAGGGACGGACGCTGAACGCGACCCTGGCGTCCCGTGCGTTCGTGGGGCCGTCGGCGGGACGGCTCATCCGCCGATGAGCGCCGCGATCCGGCCGGCGTCACGCGCCAGGATGTAGACCCAGACGAGCGCCTCGCCGAAAAGAAGCAGGAGGAGGGCACGCAGCGCGCCGCGCCCGCGCACGCTGCCGTCCCAGGCCTCGGGCAGGGCGATGCAGAGGAACGGGACGAGAGGCACGTGGAAGCGGTCGTCGCCCAGGAAGACGGCGTGCGCCACGAGGAGCGTCGCCAGAAGCGACAGGGTGGCGTCCTTGACCTGGGAGCGGAGCGGCCCCAGAAGAGAGTAAAGGCCCCACCCGAAGAGGAGGGCCCAGCAGACGTTCTGCACGAAGGGGAAGAGAAGATCGGCGAGGAGGGATCGGCGCGGCACGTGCCCCTGTCTGAGGTCCGAGAGGACGTCCCGCTCGGGACCGAACAGGTGGCCCCACTTGGCCGGTGCCAGGAGGAGGCTCCGGACCGGGTGCTCCGCGATGTAGCGCCATCCCGCCTCGTAGCCGACCGCGTCCATCCGCTCCTCCGGCATCCCCTCCCAAAGCGAGAAGTCGGTCACCGGGACCTGGGAGCCGTCGGTCTCCGGGTTGAAGGACTTCCAGAAGTTGTACCCGCCGTTCGTGCTCACGACCCGCGACCCGACGACCCTTTCGTTCCTGACCATCCAGGGAACCACCAGCAGGAGCAGGCCGGGGAGCAGGAGGAGCGCCCTGCGCAGCACCCTCCTCCCCTCCGCACGCCGCAGGCCTATGAAGACCAGGATCAACGGGAAGAGCCCGAGCTCGGGGCGGGCCAGGACGATCAGCCCGGCGAGGACGCCCGCCGCCAGGAGCGGGCGCGCCTGGTCCTGTCGCGGCCCGGTCCAAAGGAAGGTGAAGGCGAGGAGGAGGAGGATCGTGAGCGATTCGCTCCGCAGCCGACCGTCGAAATAGATCAGAGTCGGCAGAAGGGCGGCGATCCAGGCGGGCGTGCGCCCCGCGCCCGGGCCGTTCTGGCGCTCGGCCAGACGGTAGACCAGGACGATCGAGGCCACCGCCCCGCAGGCGAGGACGACGCGCACCGCCAGGATGCTGTCGGCCGTCAGGCTCCGCAGACCCGCGAGGACGAAGGGAAAGAAGGGTGGCAGGAAGGCGCTCGCGTGCATCCGGGATCCGGCCAGATCCCAGAGCCGCTCCTCGTCCAGCGAGAGGGTCAGGGGGGTGGTCAAGGCGATCAGGGCCAGACGAGCCAGGAGGCCGGCCGCGGCCGGCGCAGCGATGGCGCGCCACTCTCTCGATCGACCCGGTCCCACGACACCCCGCTCGAGGCGATCCGCCCGCTCCCACCGCGTCCGCGGCGACTATACCATGCGTCCGCGCGTCCCCAGGGCACCCTTGAGGCGTTCCTTGACCGTGATCTCGGGCGACCCCTATAATGGCCGCTTCTCTCGGGACAGCGATGATTACGACGACGATCAGACAGATCGGCCGGCATGAGGCTCAGGAAGCGCGCGTGCGCGGCTGGCTCTATAACAAGCGCGAGAAGGGGAAGCTGCAGTTCCTGATCGTGCGCGACGGGACCGGCTATCTCCAGGCGGTCGCGTTCCAGCCTGAGGTCCCGCCCGCCGTCTTCGAGGCCTGCCAGAGGGTGACCCAGGAGTCGTCGATCGAGGTGACCGGCCGGGTCCGCAAGGACGAACGGGCCCCGGGCGGGTACGAGATGAGCCTCACGGACCTTCGGATCCACCAGCAGGCGCACGATTACCCGATCACGCCGAAGGAGCACGGCCCCGACTTCCTCCTCGATCATCGGCACCTGTGGCTCCGATCGTCGAAGCAGCACGCGCTGCTCCGGATCAGGAGCGAGGTCTGCCAGGGAATCCGCGACTTCTTCTACGAGCGGGAGTTCGTGCTGATCGACTCGCCGATCCTGACGCCGGCCGCCTGCGAGGGAACCTCGACCTTGTTCGAAACCGACTATTTCGGCGGAAAGGCGTACCTCAGCCAGTCGGGCCAGCTCTACCTCGAACCGGCCTGCATGGCGTTCGGCAGGGTCTACTGTTTCGGGCCGACGTTCCGTGCCGAGAAATCGAAGACGCGCCGGCACCTGACGGAGTTCTGGATGGTGGAGCCGGAGGTCGCCTACGCCGAGCTCTCCGACCTGCTCGCTCTCGCCGAGGAGTTCGTCGAGGTCCTGGTTGGCCGCGTCCTCGACCGCTGCGGGACCGAGCTCAAGACGCTGGAGCGCGACGTGGCGAAGCTCGAGGCGGTGCGGCGGCCGTTCCCCCGGATGACCTACGACGAGGCGGCCGCGATCCTGAGCCGCCCGGAGGTGGCGGCGCGCGCCAGGGCGCAGGAGGCGCCCTCCTTCGTGCCGGGCGACGATTTCGGCGGCTTCGACGAGACGGTGCTGACCGAGACGCTCGATCGTCCCGTGATGATCACCCACTACCCGACCGCCCTCAAGGCGTTCTACATGCAGCCCGACCCGCGCGACCCGGGCCGCGCGCTCTGCGTCGACGTCCTGGCGCCGGAAGGATACGGCGAGATCATCGGCGGGAGCCAGCGGATCCACGACCACGACCTTCTTCTCGAGCGCATCCGCGAGCACGGGCTTCCCGTGGACTCGTTCCGCTGGTACCTGGACGTCCGCAAGTACGGCAGCGTCCCGCACGGCGGGTTCGGCATGGGGATCGAGCGCTTCGTCTCCTGGGTCGGAGGCGTGCACCACCTGCGCGAGGCGATCCCGTACCCCCGGACCCTGAACCGGCTCTACCCGTGAGGAGGCGCGGCGCGTGATCAAGGTCGGCATGGTCAGCCTCGGCTGCCCGAAGAACCTGGTCGACAGCGAGGTGATGCTGGGCACGCTCAAGGGGAGCGGCTACGCCCTCACGGCCGACCCCTCCGAGGCCGACGTCATCGTGGTCAACACCTGCACCTTCATCGCGCCGGCCCGCCGGGAGTCGGTCGACACGATCCTGGAAATGGCCGAGCACAAGAGGACCGGCCGCTGCCGGCGCCTGGTGGTCGCGGGGTGCATGGTGCAGCAGAGCCACGACGAGCTCCGGGAGGCGATCCCCGAGATCGACGCCTTCGTCGGGCTCGATGACATCGAGCGGATCGCGGAGGCCTGCGCCCTGTCGGCCGGGGCGCGCTTCGAGCCGAGCCGCGCGCTCGCGCGCTACCTCTACTCCCACGACTCGCCGCGCCTGCTCGCCACGCCCGGCTACTCGGCCTACGTCAAGATCTCGGAAGGATGCGACCATACCTGCGCGTTCTGCGCCATCCCCTCGTTCCGCGGCCGGCAGCGCTCGCGCCCCATCGCCTCGATCGTCGAGGAGGCGCGCCGGCTCGCGGCGTCGGGCGTCGTCGAGATCAACCTGATCGCCCAGGACACGACCGACTACGGTTCCGACCTGGATGACGGGACGAGCGCCGCGCGCCTGCTGGCTGCCCTCGACGGCGTCGACGGGATCCGCTGGTTCCGGGTCCTGTACGCCTACCCGAACCGCCTGACGCCGGAGTTCATCGGCGCCCTGGCCTCCTGCCGGAGGATGGCGCGCTACCTGGACGTGCCGCTGCAGCACGCCGACCCGGTGATCCTCAGAGCGATGCGGCGCGGCGGGAGCGGCGCGAGCCATCTCAGGCTCCTCGAGACCCTGAGGACGCGGGTGCCGGGCATCGCGCTCCGGACCACCCTCATCGTGGGCTTCCCGGGGGAGACCGAGCCGCGGTTCGAAAGCCTGTGCCGCTTCGTCGAGGAGGTGGAGTTCGACCATGTCGGCGTCTTCACCTACTCCGAGGAGAAGGGGACGCACGCGGCGGCCCTGCCGGACGACGTGCCCGCCCACGTGAAGGAGGAGCGGCGGGCGCGCCTCATGGCGACCCAGGAGCGCATCGCCGCGCGCCGCAACCGGCGCCTCCTGGGACGCACGGTCGAGGTGCTGGTGGAGGGGGCGCACGAGGAGAGCGACCTCATCCTGTGCGGCCGGACCGAGGCCCAGGCCCCCGAGATCGACGGGCGCGTGCTGATCACCGACGCCCCCGGACCGCTGGCGCCGGGCACCTTCGTCCCGGTGCGAATCTCCGAGGTCCATCCGCATGACCTGGTTGGCGCGGCCCTCGAGGCTCCCTCACCGGCGCGCGCCCCGTCGTGACCGGGGAAAGGCGGAGGTTCGATGCGCCGGCGCTGGCGATCGCGACGCTCGGCGGCGTCGGCCGCTCGCCGCTCGTCCCGGGCACCGCCGGGACGCTCGCCTCCGTGCCGCTCGCCGTCCTGGCGGCACGCGGCCTTCCCGCCTGGGGCTTCGCGGCGGCGACCGCCGCGATCGCGCTCCTGGGCGTCTGGGCGGCGGGACGGGCGGCGCGCATCCTCGGGGAGCGGCTGTTCGTCACGCTCCTCGGGATCCCGGTGGCGCCGTCGTCGCGCGGGGCCCTCACCGTGGCCGTCGCGTTCGTTCTCTTCCGGGTGATGGACGTCGTGAAGCCCCCGCCCGCGCGGCGCGCGGAGCGGCTCCCGGGCGGCTGGGGGATCGTGACGGACGACTTGGTGGCCGGGTGTTACGCCAACCTGGCGCTCAGGCTCCTGCGCACCGTCGCCGTCCGCCTCTGGACATGAGGCGCGCCCCGGGCGCGCGAGGCAAGGGCACGGCCTCCAGGGAGAATCGCCGATGAGGGTGTTCAGCGACATTCCGGATCTGCGCGCCCACCTGCGCGATCCGGTGGCGACCATCGGCAACTTCGACGGCCTGCACCGCGGCCACCGGGCGATCATCGAACGGGTCCTGGCGCGCGCCCGCGCGACGGGCGGCAGCAGCCTCCTCGTCACCTTCGAGCCGCACCCCCTCACGATCCTGGCCCCCGATCGCGCGCCGCGCATGATCACCACCCGGCGCCAGAAGCTGGCTTTCCTGGAGGAGGCCGGTCTGGAGTTCGTCCTGATCCTCCCCTTCACGATGGAGCTGGCTTCCGTCGACGCCGCGTCGTTCGTGAAGGGGCACCTGGCCGACGGGCTCGGGGTCCGGGAGGTCTATGTGGGGGCGAACTTCAACTTCGGCCGGGGACGCGAGGGGAATGCCGATCTCCTGGTCGCGCTCTGCGCCGATCTCAGGATCCGTGCCGAGAAGGTACCGGAGGTCCTGTCTCTGGGCAGTCCCATCAGCAGCAGCCGGATCCGCCGAGCCATCCAGGCGGGCGAGGTCGAGCTGGCGAGGGACCTGCTCGGTCGCCCCTTCGCCATCGAAGGGACCGTCATCCACGGGGCGGGACGCGGCGCGCGCCTCGGGTTCCCCACCGCCAACCTGAAGCCGGCGCACGACCTGGTGCCGCAGGACGGCGTGTACATCACCGAGATGGTCATCGACGGGGCGGCACGCCCCTCCGTGACCAACATCGGATCGCGCCCCACCTTCCCGGACGCCGCGTACGCGGTGGAGACCCACCTCCTGGACGGCGCCGCGGACCTTTACGGCCGGCCGGTCGAGGTCCGTTTCCTCGCGCGCCTGCGCCAGGAGCTGAGATTCGCCTCGCCGCAGGCGCTGATCGAGCAGGTGCGACGCGACGTCGAGCGGGCACGCGACTACTTCAGCAAGACTGTGCTATGATGCCCTTCACTCTCGCCCGCGGACCGGACCCGTTCCCCGGCCTCGGCCGCCCCCGGAGTTCCCGACCTTGGGCCGATTCATCACCTTTGAAGGGATCGAGGGTTCCGGCAAGACCACGCAGATCCAGATGCTCTCGAACCATCTCGAGGAGCGCGGGATCGACCACACCCTGACGCGCGAGCCCGGGGGCACGGCGATCGGCGATCAGGTCCGCAAGCTGGTGCTGAATCCCGCCAATACCGACATCACGCCCGGGTGCGAGCTGCTCCTGTATGCCGCCGCGCGCGCGCAGCATCTCGAGCAGGTGATCCGCCCGGCGCTGCAGGAAGGGCGTGTCGTGCTGTGCGATCGGTACCTCGATGCGACGCTGGCCTACCAGGGGTTCGGACGCGGCCTCGAGCTCGACATGATCCTGATGCTGCACGCCCTCGAGGTCCTCGCGCAGCGCCCCGATCACACCATCCTGTTCGACATCGACGCGCGCACCGCCCTCGAGCGCGCCCGCGAGCGGGACGTGAGCACCTCTCCCGACGAGACTCGCTTCGAGCAGGAGAGCCTCGAGTTCCACGAGAGGGTCCGCTCGGGCTATCTGGAGCTGGCCCGCAAGGAGCCGGGACGATTCGTCGTGCTGGACGCGCTCGGCACGCCGGCCGAGGTCCAGGTGCGCGTGCAGGCGGCGGTGGACCGCTTCCTGGGCGGGCCGTGAGCGCCCCGTTCTCCGCGATCGTCGGCCAGCCGCGCGCCGTCGAGGCGCTGCGTCACGCCCTCGCGGGAGACCGGCTCTGCCCGTCCCTCATCTTCCACGGGCCGCCGGGGGTGGGGAAACTGCCGACCGCCCTGGCCCTCGCCCGCGCGCTGCTCTGTCCCGCCGCCGTCCCTCCCTGCGATGGCTGCGCCGCCTGCCGCCGGATCGACGAGCGCGCCCTCCTCCACCCCGATTTGCGTGTCGTCTTCCCGGAGAAGCTCTCCGACTTCGAGAAGGGACAGGCCCCGGACGAGGGGGCCGGCGGGATCGACCTCCAGGAGAGCCAAGCGGAGGCGATCGCGAATCCGGCCTGGACCATCCTGATCGACCGGATCCGCCAGGGGATCGGCTTCCTGCAGCGCCATCCGGCCGAGGGACGGCGCTCGATCCTGATCGTCGACCAGGCGCACCGCATGCCGGCGGAGGCCGCGAACGCGCTGCTGAAGACGCTGGAAGAGCCGCCGGCGCACGCCGTCCTGATCCTGGTGACGCCGTCCTATCACGCCCTCCTCCCGACCCTGCGGTCGCGGGCCCGGGCGATCACGTTCCAGCCCGTTCCCCGGACCGAGCTCGAGGCCTATTTGGTACGGCGCCTGGCGATCCCGCAGGAGGAGGCCTCCCTGCGCGCCGGCATCGCCTCGGGGCGGATCGGCGTGGCGATCGATCTCGATCTGGCGGAGTTCCGCCGCCGCCGGGATGCGCTGCTCCAGGTGCTGGAGACCCTCCTGCGGCAGGGCGACGCCGGCATCGCGGTGGCCCGCGCCGAGGAGATCGTCCGCGGCGGCGAGGCGGTCGAGCGGGATCTCGAGATCCTGATCTCCCTCCTGCGTGATCTGATGCTGGCGGGGGCCCTCCCGGGGGGCCGCGCCCTGATCCACGTCGACTGCGCCGGCCGGCTGGCCGCCCTGGCACGTCACCTGGGGGCGGACGGGCCGCGCGCCGTCGACGAACTGGAGCGCGCCATCGCCGCGATACGGCGCAAGGGGAACCGCCAGCTCCTGCTCGAGAACGTCCTGCTGGACCTCGTGCCGGGGGCCGCGCCGCCCGCGCCTTCGAGCCCGGCCTGACACCGCCGTGTCCCTGATCCTGCGCTATCTGCGCGCCTACCGCGCTCCGTTTCTCGTCGGATTGCTCTGCCTCGTCGCGACCAACGCGCTGTCGCTCTGGATCCCGTGGCTGCTCAAGGAGGGGATCGAGACGCTGCGCCGGGGTGCGCCCCACCGGACGATCGCCTTCTACGGCGTCGCGATCTCGGCGATCGCCCTGGCCCTGGCGATCCTCCGCACCTGGTCCCGGCTCTTCATCCTGGGGGCGTCGCGGCGCATCGTCTGTGACATACGGGGCGATCTGTTCGCCCACCTCCAGACCCTGCCGGCCTCCTTCTACGGGCGTCGCCGCACGGGCGAGATCATGTCGCGGGCCGTCAACGACCTGATGTTGATCCGCTCCCTCTTCGGGCCCGGGGTCCTGAACGTGATCGACGTCGCGCTGCGCTACACCGCCGGCCTCGCCCTCATGGCGATCATCGATCCGGTGCTCACCCTCGTCTCGGTGCTCCCCTATCCCTTGCTTCTCATGGGGGTCTACCGCGTCAGCCGCACGATCCATCAGCGCAGCAACGCCACCCAGGAGCAGCTCGCAGAGATCAGCAACAAGGCGCAGGAGAACCTGAGCGGCAGCAACATGGTCAAGGCCTATGGCCGCGAGCCGCAGGAGATCGAGTCGTTCGCCGACCTGAGCCGGGAGTACCGGCGCCGGGCCCTCCGCCTGGCGGTCAGCCGTGGCCTCCTCGTCACCTTGATGGGAGGCCTGGGCGGCCTCAGCACCCTGGCGGTGCTCTGGCTGGGGGGCCGCCATGTGATCCAGGGATCGCTGACCCTGGGCGGGCTGGTCGCGTTCACCGCGTACCTCGCCCTGCTGACCGGCCCGACCGTGATGATGGGATGGGTCCTCGGAGTCTTCCAGCGGGGGCTCGGGGCGATCCGGCGCGTCGAGGAGATCCACGCCGAGACCAGCGACCTGCCCGGCGATCGCGTCGCCGGCTCCGGGCCGGCGATTCGGGGATCGGTCGTCTTCCGGGATCTCGACTTCGCGTACGCGAACGGGGCCCGCGGCGGCCGCCCCGTGCTTCGCGGCATCAACCTCGAGGTGCCCGCCGGGACGACCGTCGGCGTCGCGGGCAGGGTCGGCTCGGGCAAGTCGACTCTCGTCCAGCTCCTCGCAGCCGTCCACCCGGTCCCCGACGGCACGGTGATCCTCGACGGCCACGATCTCAATCGGATCCCCACGTCCCACCTGAGATCGCACGTCGGCATCGTCCCGCAGGAGACCTTCCTGTTCTCCCGCAGCATCGCCGAGAACATCGCCCTGGGACGTCCCTCGGCGAGCAGGGCGGAGATCGAGGACGCGGCGCGCGTCGCCCAGCTCGAGCGCGACCTGCCCGACCTGCCGCACGGGCTCGACACGCTCGTGGGCGAGCGCGGGGTGACGCTCTCCGGAGGCCAGCGGCAACGGGTTGCACTGGCGCGCGCCCTGCTCCTGGAGCCCCGCATCCTGATCCTGGACGACGCGCTGAGCAGCGTCGACGCCGACACCGAGGAGGCGATTCTGCAGGGGTTGCGGGAGTTCATGCACCAGCGCACCACGTTCCTGATCTCGCATCGCGTCTCGACGGTGGAGTCGGCCGATCGGATCGTGATCCTCGACGAGGGCCGGATCGCGGAGGCGGGAACGGCGTCCGAGCTGCTGCGTCGCGACGGGCCGTTCGCCCGCATGCGCCGGCAGCAGCAGATCGAACGCGAGCTGCAGGGGCTATGACGTCCATCCTCCGCGGGGGGAGGCCGGCGTGAGCGCCGACCGGCACGACGACGAAATCCTGGGCAAGGTGTACGACGCCCGGCTGGTGCGCCGGCTCCTCGAGTACGTGACTCCGCAGGCGCCGCTCATCGCGCTGTCGACCGGCCTGATGTTCGTGGTGATGGCGGCGCAGCTGGCCCAGCCATACATCATCAAGATCCTGATCGATGAGCACATCCTCCGCCACGACGCCCGGGGCCTCTCCCGCCTGGCCCTTCTGTTCTTCGTCGCCTTCTCGATCGAGATGGTGGCCCGGTACGGGCAGCTCTACACCATGGAGCGCACGGGGCAGAACGTCATCCTGGCGCTCCGCACGCGCCTGTTCGCCCACCTCCAACGACTCGACGCCTCCTTCTTCGACCGCTATCCGGTCGGCCGTCTGATGACACGCGTGACGACCGACGTCGAGTCACTCGCCGACCTCTTCTCCTCCGGGGTCGTGTCGCTCCTGGGGGACAGCGTGAAGCTTCTGGCGATCGTCGGCATCCTCTGGTGGCTCGACGCCCGGCTTGCGCTCGTCACGTTCGCCGTGGCGCCGATCCTGTTCCTCCTGTCGGTCCTCTTTCGGGGACGGATCCGCCAGGCCTATCGCGACGTGCGGCGCCGCATCGCCCGACTCAACGCCTACCTGCAGGAGGCGATCTCCGGCATGCTCCTGGTCCAGCTCTTCCGCCGGGAGCGTGAGAACCTGAGTGAGTTCCAGGAGATCAACCGGGAGCACCGCGAGGCCGAGCTGCGCTCGGTCGTCTACGAGTCGTCCTTCTCGGCGATCGTCGAGCTGGTCGGCACGCTGGCCACGGCCCTGATCCTCTGGTACGGGGGCGGCCAGATCCTGCGTGGCCTCCTGACCTTCGGCACGCTGGTCGCGTTCCTGGAGTACACCTCCCGTTTCTTCGGGCCCCTGCGCGATCTCAGCAGTTTCTATGCCGTGATGCAGGCGGCGATGGCCTCGCTCGAGAGGATCTTCGCCCTCCTCGATACCCGGCCGACTATCGTCGGCCCCGATCTCCCCGCGCCCGCGGCGCCCGCCCGCGGCCTGATCGAGTTCGACGCCGTCCGATTCGCCTACCGCCCCGGAGAGGAGGTGCTGCACGACGTCACGTTCCGGGTCGAGCCCGGGGAGAAGGTCGCGGTGGTCGGCGCCACGGGCGCGGGGAAGACCACGCTCATGAAGCTCCTGATCCGCCTCTACGATCCGACCTCGGGGACCCTCCGCCTCGACGGGCGGGATCTGCGCACGCTGCCGCTTCCCTACCTGAGAGGCCAGATCGGGGTGGTGATGCAGGACCACTTCCTGGTCACGGGGACCATCGCCGACAACATCGCCTTCGGAAACCGCGCTCTCCCCGCCGCCCGTCTGGAGGAGGCGGCCCGGCTCGTGCACGCCGACGTCTTCATCGAGCGCTTCCCCGACGGGTACGACGAGGCGGTGCGGGAGCGCGGCGGCAACCTGTCCGTGGGGCAGAAGCAGATCCTGTCGTTCGCCCGCGCCCTGGCCTACGACCCCGCCCTCCTGGTCCTCGACGAGGCCACCAGCAGCGTCGATCGCGAGACGGAAATGCTGATCCAGGACGCGCTGCACCAGCTGCTCAAGGGCCGGACGTCCCTGGTGATCGCCCACCGGCTGGCGACGATCCTCGGCGCCGATCGCATCCTGGTCTTCCACCACGGCCGTCTCGCGGAGGAGGGGACGCACGCGGAGCTCCTGGCGCGGCGCGGCATCTATCACCGCCTCTACCAGCTGCAGTTCGGCCTGGAGGGATCGCTCAGTGCCAGCGCAGCTCGAGAAGGTACCCCGGACCCACGCGCATCAGGTGGGTGACCGCCGGCGGCAGGCAGTAGTACAGGACCGACGTGGACAGCGCGTGAGCGGCGCCGAGGGCGAAGAGGTTCGGGCAACGCCGGAAGAGAGCGCAGAAGCAGTAGCCCGCCCCGAAGGTCACGACGGTCAGGAAGGGGTTCGGCAGGTGCAGCGCGGCGAAGATCCCGGCGCAGACCACGTCGTGCCCTATGGGGTGCGGGAAGACGCTCCGGAGCCTCAGGTTGAAGACGCATTGCAGGCCGTACTGCTGGAACAGGGCCCAGGTGTACGTGCCGAGGAACGAGAGCACCAGGCGCTCCGGAGTGAGGGTGTGGCCTCCCTGCATCCACCGCCCCAGGACGAAGGCGATCACGAGGCCGGGGGCGATCACCAAGACCGCCTCGGCCAGGGCCCGCGCGAGCGTGTCGACACGCAGTCCGAGATCGGACGGGCCGTACCCGTGCAGGTAGCTCGAGAGAAGCGTGAACACCATGAAGAAGGCGAAGGACGGCCAGGCGTAGGCATGGGTCGCCGGCTCGAGCACCCAGATGTAGTACAAGAGAAAGCCGAGCAGGAAGGCGACCTCGCACCCGGACACCACCGCCTCGCGCGGGCGCGCGCCGGCACGCCAGAGCGCCTGCCACGGGGCGAGGACCTCGCGCCCGTTCATACGCACGGCTCCTCATGCGAGCCGCGGGGCCGGCCGTCCCCCCGTGCGCTCAGCGGGTGAAGAAGAGTTTCCAGGTGGTGTCGACGAGGGTGTGCGTCAGGGCCGGGGCCACGACGCGTCCTCGGGCCATGTAGACCCACCCGTAGGCGAGCCCGGCGAGCGTCGCGAGGACGAAGTAGCGCCAGTCGGGACGCGGTCCGTTGTCGAGGTGTGCCAGGCCGAACAGGAGCGCCACGACGGCCAGGGCGAGCACCGGTCGTCCGGTGGCGCGCGTCAGGATCCCCTGCAGGAAGCCGCGGAAGAGCGTCTCCTCCGGCATCCCGGTGAACAGGAAGATCAGGACCAGCGACTCTGCCGCCCGGACGGGAGGCGGCCAGCCGATCGGGTGGCTCAGGAAGCCGGTTGCGATCCCCAGAGGGATCCCGACCAGGGCGTAGGCCAGGAAGGCGCCGAAGATCGGACGGAGGTCGCCCGGACGCAGGCGGAAGGAGTATCCGATCCCCTCCGTCCTGCGCACCACCAGCAGGAGGTAGAGGAGCAGGTCGAGCGCCAGCAGTCCGCATAGGATCCGTCCTGACCCCTTCGGTGGCCAGGGGAACGACGCATCGAGCCAGCGAAGCTCCACCGGGAGCCAGACCGCCAGGACGATCGCCAAATCCCCCAAGGTCCGGGCACGGTGGCGCGGCAGGCGCACCGCGAGGAGCGACGCCGCGCCGACGTAGAGGGCCAGCCTGAAAAGGGCGGCGAGACTGGCCTTCCCCGGTCCCCCCCAGTAGAGAGAATACGGGCAGAGGAGGCTCGCGGCAAGGACGCAAGACGTGATCGGCCGACCGTCAACCATCCGTCTGAGGCGATCCACCACGGGGTCCAGGGAAAGCAGCGCGAAGGGGACGAGCAGCACCGCCAGGACAAAAAGTGACAGCAGGAGGTTGGGCGAGCTCCAGGAGGCCTGGCCGGAGCTCGACGCCAGGTGGCCGAGGCCGGCCACCCCGGGGACGACCACAAGCAGGATCGCGAGGAGGGTCCCGAGGGCGCCGGCCCGCCTCATCGGGTGACGCGCGACGGGCGCCCTCGCGGGGATCCGTCCCAGAGATACAGCGTCAGGTCGATCGCCCCGCCGGGCGACACCGCCACCCTCTCGCGTCTGAGCCTCGCGGCCTGCCGCGCCGTCTCATCGACCATGCCGGCGCCGCCCCGCGGGCTGATCCGGCCTTGCGCGTTGATCACCCTGTGCCACGGGACCCGGCGCCCGCCGATGGCCAAACCGTCCGGCAGGGCGCGCATCGCCCAACCGACCGTTCTGGCGCCGCCCGGCAGGCCGGCCATCCTGGCGATCTGCCCGTACGTGGCCACCTGGCCGCGCGGCACGCGAGCCACCACCGCCCAGATCCCGCCGAAGAGGCCGCCGGGAGACGCCCGGGCGTCACGGCCCCGGCCGCCGCGGCGCACCGCGGCGTGCCCCCGGCCCCGCACACGCGCCTCAGTACTGGCGGATCTGCTCGAGATAGCCACGGTGGTTGCGGGAGGTCTCCTTGAGGGAGTCGCCCCCGAATTTCTCCAGGAACGCCTCGGACAGGACGATGGCCACCATCGCCTCCCCCACCACGCCGGCCGCGGCGATGGCCGAGACGTCGGTCCGCTCCACCTGCGCCTGGAACTCCTGCTTCGACTTCAGCTCGACGCTGTGCAGGGCCCGGGGGAGGGTTGACAGCGGCTTCACGTAGACTCGGACCCGGATCTCCTCGCCGTTGGTGATCCCCCCCTCGATCCCGCCCGCGTGGTTGGTCTTCCTGAAGAAGCGACGATCCGTCGGGTCGTAATAGATCTCGTCGTGGAACTCCGAGCCGATGGCGGCGGCCGACTCGACCCCGGCCCCGATCGACACCGCTTTCACCGACTGGATCGAGCAGACGGCGGCGGCAAGGCGGGCGTTGAGACGCAGGTCCCAGTGCCGGTGGCTGCCGAGCCCGGGAGGCACCCCCCGGGCGACGACCTGGAACCCTCCTCCCACGGAGTCGCCGTGCTCCTTGGCGGTGTCGATCACCTCGACCATCTGCTGCTCCAGGGACGGATCGGCGCAACGCAGCGGGGTCCCCTCGGCCGCCTCGATCGCGTCCCAGGGCGTCTCGGTTCCGGGTGGATAGGCGATCGTCCCGAGAGAGGTGGTGTGGCTGCGCACGGCGATCCCGAAGCGGCCGAGGAAGGCCTTGCAGATCGCCCCGACCGCCACCCGCGCGGTCGTCTCGCGCGCCGAAGCGCGCTCCAGGATGTCGCGGGCGTCCTCCGCGTCGTGCTTGAGCGCGCCGGCCAGATCGGCGTGGCCGGGCCGCGGCCGGGTCACTCGCCTCTTCTCGTCGTCGCCGAGATCGAGGGGCTCGATCGCCATCGGCTTCCGCCAGTTGGCCCAGTCCCGGTTGGCGATCGTCAGGGCGATCGGGCTTCCGAGCGTGCGCCCGTGCCGGACACCGGAGAGGATCTCGACGCTGTCCTGCTCGATCTTCATCCGGCCGCCGCGGCCGTAGCCGTGCTGCCGCCGCCGGAGCTCGGCGTCGATGAGGTCGCGGGTGAGCGGCAGGCCGGACGGGAGGCCATCCAGGACGGCGACCAGGGCCGGGCCGTGCGACTCTCCCGCGGTGAGGAACCGAAGCATCTGGCGGGCATCTCCTTGGTCAGCGCGAAGTGCCGACGGGAGGCCGATTATCCTAGACCCCTCGCGGGCCTGTCAACGCCGGCTCCTGCAACGCTTGATTCGCGGCCGCTCCCTGTGTAGAGTGGGCCATTTTCCGGGGGACCACGCGGCGTGGACATCCTGACGTCCCGGCAGATGCGGGACATCGACCGGCGCGCCATCCGCAACTTCGGCGTGCCGGAGATCGTCCTCATGGAGAACGCGGGGCTTCAGCTCTTCGCCTTCCTGAGGCGAACCTACGACGACCTGGCGATCCGCCGCCTCCTGCTGCTCTGCGGCAAGGGGAACAACGGCGGCGATACCTTCGTCCTGGCGCGGCACCTGCATAATCACGGCGTGCCGTTCCAGTCGGTCCTGTTCGGGCGAAGCCGGGAGGTGCGCGGGAGCGCCGCCGTCGGTCTCCGGGCCCTGGAGCGTCTCGGCGCGGGACCGCGCGAGGTGCACTCCGCGACCGACTGGGGCCGGGTGCGCCCGCTCCTGAAGGAGAGCGACATCGTGGTCGACGGGATCTTCGGCACGGGACTGTCGCGACCCGTGCAGGGGCTGCTGGCCGCGGTCTTCGAGCAGGTCAACGAAGCCCAGGCCGACGTGGTGGCGGTCGACATCCCGTCCGGTCTGTCGGGGGACGTGGCCGACCTCCCCGGACCCTGCATCGCCGCCGACTACACGGTGACCTTCGCGCGCCCGAAGATCCCGCACGTCTTTTCGCCGGCGGAGGGGATGTGCGGCGAGCTGCACGTCGTCGACGTCTCGATCCCCCCCGCCGCGGTGGCGGCCCAGAAGGCCGAGCTCCGCCTCCTCGACGAGGCGGAGCTCGTGCCCCTGGTGCCGGTGCGGCGCGCGGACAGCCACAAGGGGGACTACGGCCACGCTCTCGTGGTCGCCGGGTCGCGGGGCAAGGGGGGGGCCGCCCGGATGGTCGCCCTCGGGGCCCTGCGAGCGGGGTGCGGTCTCGTGACCGCCGGCGTCCCGGCCGCGCTCCAGTCGAGCTTCGTAGCGCGCGCCATGGAGGCGATGACCGAGGCGCTCCCCGAGACCCGGGAGGGCAGCCTGGCGGAACGCGCCCTGCCGCGACTCCTGGAGCTGCTTGCGGGAAAGCGCGCGGTCGCCGTCGGTCCGGGATTGACGGCGCACCCCGAGACGAGGAAACTGATCCGCGAGCTCGTGCCACGGATCGGCATCCCGGTCGTTCTGGATGCGGACGGCATCAACGCCTTCGCCGGGGCGGCCCCCCTGCTCTCCGGGCGCCGGCGCCCGCTGGTGCTTACGCCGCACCCGGGAGAGATGGGCCGGCTCCTCGGAATCCCGACCGACGAGGTGCTGGCCGGGCGCGTGCCGCTGGCCCGCGAGTTCGCGCGCCGGCACGCCTGTCATCTCGTTCTCAAGGGCCACCGGAGCTTGATCGCCACGCCGCGTGGCATGGTGCACGTCAACTCGACCGGCAACCCGGGGATGGCGACCGGCGGCTCGGGCGACGTTCTGACCGGCCTCCTGGCCGGCTTGCTGGCCCAGGGGCTGGAGGTGGAGGCGGCGGTGAAGCTCGGGGTCTACCTGCACGGCCTGGCGGGCGACCTTGCGGCGGCCCGGGTAGGAGAGATGCCGCTCATGGCGCGCGACATCCTGGCCCGGTTCCCGGCGGCGCTGGCGCGTCTCCGGCCACCGACGGACGTGGGCGGCTCGCGGGAGAAGCATCCGTGAAGAACCAGGGGATGGAGCGGGGCCGCCTGACCCTCGGGAGCCCTGCTCCCCTGCCCGCGGAGGGGCCGAATCCCTCGACCACCACGCGGACCGCCGCGGCGCGGGTCGTGATCCGGCCGGCCCGCCCGGACGATCTGGAGGACGCGACCCTCCTCGAGCGGAGGGTCTGGGGAAGGCTCTCGGCCACTTTGAACGAGCTCCAGCGCCGGCTGTTCGCGCTCCCCGAGGCTTTCCTGCTCGCGGAGCTGCAGCGATCCGGCAGGCCGCCGCGCATCGTCGGCCTGACCAACGGTCTGCTCTGGACACGCGACTTCCCGCGCTCCTACCTCGAGTACGAGAGGCTGCTCCCCTCCGCATCGCACAACCCGAGGGGAGACGTGCTCTACCTCGCGTCGCTCGGGGTCGATCCGGAGCTCCGCGGACGCGGCATCGGCCTGCGCCTCCTCCAGGAGTCGATCGATGTGGGACGGAGGCGTCACCTCAAGATCACGAGGCTGATCGCCAACCACCGCTCGCGACCGCTGTGCGCCCGCGTCGGATTCGACATCGTACGGCCCCTGCCGCGCCTCTTCCGGCAGCACCGCGATCTCATGCCCAAGCCGGTCCTCATGGAACTCCCCCTGGTCTGAGCCGCTCGTGCCGCGCAGGAGCTTCGTGACCCGGTCGGAGGCGGAGACCCGCTCTGCGGGTGAGTCCCTGGCCGCCGGGCTGAAGGCGGGCGACGTCGTCCTGCTGCACGGGGATCTCGGGATGGGGAAGACGGTCTTCGCCCGCGGCCTCGCGGCCGGACTGGGAGTCGATCCTGGCGAGGTACGCTCCCCGACCTTCACGCTCGTGAACCCCTACCATGGCCGCCTTCCCGTCTATCACGTCGATCTCTACCGCATCGAAGGAACGAAGGACCTCGACGAGCTCGGCCTGGAGGAGATCCTGGGCGGCGACGGCGTCGTCGTGGTCGAGTGGGCGGAGCGGCTGGGGCCTTACAGGCCGCGGCGCTGCGTGGAGGTCCGGATCGAGGACGGTGGGGGGAGCGCGCGCCGGATCGTCGTGACCGACGCGAGGCCGCGGGGCTACTCGACCCGGTAGTTCGGGGCTTCCTTGGTGATCACCACGTCGTGCGCGTGGCTCTCCTTGAGACCGGCGCCGGTGATCCGGATGAAGCGGGCCTCGCGCCTGAGTGTCTCGATGTCCTTCGCCCCGCAGTACCCCATGCCGGCTCGCAGGCCTCCGACCATCTGGGGGATGAGCGCCTGCAGGCTTCCTTTGTACGGCACCATCCCTTCGATCCCCTCCGGAACGAGCTTGTCGTCCCCCGCCTCCGAGTCCTGGAAATAGCGGTCGGCGCTTCCCTTGCGCATCGCACCGATCGATCCCATGCCGCGGTAGGCCTTGAAGGTGCGTCCCTGATACAGGATCGTCTCGCCGGGCGACTCCTCGGTGCCGGCCAGCAGCGAGCCGACCATGACGGAGGAGGCGCCGGCGGCGAGCGCCTTCGTGATGTCGCCCGAGTACTTGATGCCGCCGTCAGCGATGATCGGGACGCCGCGCGCGCGGGCCGACCGGGCGCACTGAGCGATGGCGGTGATCTGGGGCACCCCGACCCCCGCGATCACGCGCGTGGTGCAGATCGAGCCGGGCCCCATGCCGACCTTGATCGCGTCCACTCCGAGACGGATCAGGTCCTCGGTCGCCTGCTCCGTCGCCACGTTGCCGGCCACGAGATCGATCTCGGGGAAGGCCGCCTTGAGCTTGCGCGCGGTCTCCATGACTCCGGCCGAGTGGCCATGGGCCGTGTCGACGACCAGGAGGTCGACGCGCGCGTTCACCAGCGCGCGCGCACGGTCCAGGGTCTCCGGACCGACCCCCACGGCGGCCCCGACGCGCAGCCGCCCGAGGGCGTCCTTACAGGCGCCCGGGTACCTGATCATCTTCTGGATGTCCTTGACCGTGATCAGGCCCTTGAGGTGATACTCGCGGTCGACGACGAGCAGCTTCTCGATCTTGTGCTTGTGGAGGATGGCCTTGGCCTCCTCCAGGGTCGTCCCGACCGGGACGGTCACGAGGTCCTCCTTGGTCATGACCTCGGAGACCTTGAGGTCGGTGCGCGTCTCGAAGCGCAGGTCGCGATTGGTCAGGATGCCGAGGAGGCGCCCGACCCGATCGGTGACCGGCACGCCAGAGATCTTGTACTTGCGCATCAGTTCGAGCGCCTCGGAGATCCGCTGTTCCGGGGCCACGGTGATCGGATCGACGATCATGCCGCTCTCGGAGCGCTTGACCCGGTCGACCTCCTCGGCCTGGGCCTCGATCGAGAGGTTCTTGTGGACGATCCCGATCCCCCCCTGCTGCGCCATGGCGATCGCCAGCCGGGATTCGGTCACCGTGTCCATCGCCGCCGAAACCAGCGGCACGTTGAGACGGATGTTGCGGGTGAGCTGCGTGGTGACGTCGGCGCGGCTCGGCAGGATGTCGGACTTCGCGGGGAGGAGCAGCACGTCGTCGAAGGTCAGCGCCTCCGGGATCGGTCCGTCAAGCATCGCGTCGCTCTCCTGCCGTCATGCCCGCACGCCGTGGGGCGCGGCCGGGCGGGCCGGGGTGCCGGTGCCCTCTTCCGAGCCGTGACACTTCTTGTATTTCTTGCCCGATCCGCAGGGACAGGGATCGTTGCGGCCCACGCGGCCGGCGGCGCGCTGGGCCGGCTGCGGGGCCTCCTTGGCCGGAGCGGAGTAGACCAGGTCCCGCTGGCGTTTCCGCTCCATCTCCTCCTGCTGCCTCTGCACCACCGCGTCCAGCCGCCAGAGGTTCATGATGATCTCGTCCTCGATCCGCTCGCTCATCAGGCCGAACATCTCGAAGGACTCCTTCTTGTACTCGGTCAGCGGGTCGCGCTGGCCGTACCCGCGAAGCCCGATCCCTTCCTTGAGGTGATCCATCGCGAGCAGATGGTCCTTCCACGCGGTGTCGATCACGTAGAGCATCAGAGTGCGCTCGTGCTGGCGCATCGCCTCGGTTCCCAGGGCCCGCTCCTTCTCCTCGTAGCGCCCGCGCACCACCTCCCAGAGACGTTCGCGCAGCGGCGGGGCGCTGATCTTCGACCAGTCGATCCCGAGCGCCTGGACGTCGATCCCGAAGATCCGGAGCACTCCGTTGCGCAGCTCGTCGGGCCGCCACGCCTCCGGGTCCGTCCCGGCGCCGCAGGTCGTATCGAGCAGGTGGGCCAGGATCTCCTCCGCCTTCTGCAGCAGGTACTCCCTCTGGCCCTTCCCCTCGAGGAGCTCCCGCCGCAGCGAGTAGATCTCGGTGCGCTGCTTGTTGTTGACGTCGTCGTATTCCAGGAGGTGCTTGCGGATCTCGAAGTTGCGGGCTTCGACCTGCTTCTGGGCCCGCTCGATGGCGCGCGTCACCATGCGGTGCTCGATCGGCACTCCCTCCTCCATCCCGAGCCTCTGCATCAGGCCCGAGATGCGGTCCGACCCGAAGATGCGCATCAGGTCGTCCTCCAGCGACAGGTAGAAGCGGGAGGAGCCGGGATCCCCCTGGCGGCCGGCGCGGCCGCGCAGCTGGTTGTCGATGCGCCGCGCCTCGTGGCGCTCGGTCCCCAGGATGTGCAGGCCGCCGAGCTCCACCACACGATCGTGCTCCTCGGCGCACTCCCTCTGATAGCGAGCCATCAGCGCGCGCAGCGTCTCGGGGGCCGCCGCCGCCCAGTCGACTCCCTGCTCCTGCAGCTCCCGCCGCGCCAGGAACTCGGGGTTTCCGCCGAGCAGGATGTCGGTCCCGCGGCCCGCCATGTTGGTGGCGATCGTGACCGCCGCCAGCCGGCCCGCCTGGGCGACGATCTCCGCCTCCTTCTCGTGGTACTTGGCGTTCAGCACCACGTGTCGGATGGACTTCTTGCGGAGGAGCTCGCTCAGATGCTCCGACTTCTCGATCGAGATGGTGCCGACCAGGACCGGCTGCCCCTTGCGGTGCAGCTCCTCGATCTCCTCCACCACCGCGGCGAATTTCTCCGGCTCGGTGCGGTAGACCACATCCGGGTTCTCGATCCGGATGAGCGGGCGGTTCGTCGGAATGACCATCACCTCGAGCCTGTAGATCTTGTCGAACTCCACCGCCTCGGTGTCGGCCGTGCCCGTCATCCCGGCCAGCTTCGCATACATGCGGAAGTAGTTCTGGAAGGTGATCGTGGCGAGGGTCTGGTTCTCCTTCTGGATCTTCACCTTCTCCTTCGCCTCGACCGCCTGATGCAGCCCGTCGCTCCAGCGGCGGCCCGGCATCAGTCGGCCGGTGAACTCATCGACGATGATGACCTCGCCGCTCTTGACGACGTAGTCGACGTCTCGCCGGAACAGGACGTGCGCCCTCAGGCCCTGCTGGACGGCGTGGTTCAGCTCCATCTCCGCGGGATCGTAGAGGTTCTCCACGCGCAGGAGCTTCTCCGCCTTCTCGACCCCCTCCTCCGTGAGGGCCACCGTCCGCGCCTTCTCGTCCACCGTGTAATCGATCTCGCGCTTCAGGCGCGGGATGATCGCGTCGGCCCGGGCGTACAGCTCGGTCGACTCCTCGGAGGGGCCGGAGATGATCAGGGGCGTGCGGGCCTCGTCGATCAGGATCGAGTCGACCTCGTCGACGATCGCGTAATGGTGCCCGCGCTGCACCATCGCGCCGAGGGAATACTTCATGTTGTCGCGCAGATAGTCGAAGCCGAACTCGTTGTTGGTGCCGTAGGTGACGTCGGCCGCATAGGAGAGCTGGCGGGCCGGGTCGTCCATGTCGTGCTGGATCGTCCCGACCGTGAGACCCAGGAACTGGTAGATCGGCCCCATCCAGGCGGCGTCGCGCCGCGCCAGGTAGTCGTTGACCGTGATGATGTGCACGCCCCGGCCTGCCAGGGCGTTGAGGGAGGCGGCGAGGGTCGCGACGAGCGTCTTGCCCTCACCCGTCTTCATCTCCGCGATCTTCCCCTGGTGCAGCACCATGCCGCCGATGAGCTGCACGTCGAAGTGGCGCATGTTGACGGCGCGCCGGGCAGCCTCGCGGGTCAGGGCGAACGACTCGTGGAGGACGTCGTCGATCGTCGCACCCCGCTCGAGCCGCTCCTTGAGGGCCAGGTTCCGGGTGCGGATCTGTTCGTCGCCGAGCGACCGCACCTCCGCCTCCAGGGCGTTGATGGCCGCCACGCGCGGCTGCAGCCTGCGGAGCTCACGCTCGTTCTTGGTGCCGACGATCGCCTTGAGGATCGTGTCGATCAGCATCGGTGTGGAGTGGACCGCCTCCGCCCCCTTCGCGGGGTGCTGAGCCCTGGTGACGCACTGTGGTGGGATCGAATCCAGGGATCGCCGCGCCCGGCGCGGCTTCGCCGGGGCCCGGGTGTGAGTCGATCTCGGCCCGGCCGCCTGGCCGTAACTATAGCAAAACTCAGGGGGAAGTCAAGGTTGGCGCCGCGTACGCCCGAGGAGCGCGGTCTCAGAAGCTCTTGAACTCCTCGAGGATGTACTTGGCCGGGTCCACGTTCCTTTGATGGACCAGGACCTCGTAGTGCAGGTGCGGGCCGGTGCTCCGTCCCGTGCTCCCGACCAGGCCCAGGACGTCGCCACGCTTGATGCGCTGTCCCACCTTGACGTTGGACGCCGACAGGTGCCCGTAGCGGGTGATGATGCCGTAGCCGTGCGAGATGAAGATGGAGTTTCCGAAGCCGCCGCTCGGCCCGACCCGCGTCACGATGCCGTCCGCTGGAGCGCTGACCTTGGTCCCGAGCGGGGCCACGATGTCGAGCCCCTGATGGAAATCACGCATCCCCGTGAACGGATCGCGCCGCCACCCGTAGCCGTTCCCCATCAGGCCGCGTACGGGGAAGATGCTGGGGGTGGAGGAGAGAAGGAGCGCCTGTTTCTGGAAGGCCATGTCGAGGATCCTGAAGGAGTCCTGCAGGGCCCCCGAGCGCTCCTTGAGGGTGTTGATCTCCCCCTCGATGATCGACTGCGAGGCCTTCGGTGAGAGCCCCTTGAGATCGAAGGAGCTGCCCCCGGCGGCCATCTGCTGCTGGCCGTTCAGGTCCTCGACTCCGACCATGAGGGCGAACTTGTTGGCTTTGCTCTCGAACTCGGCGAGCTTCGTGCGCAGATCGGCGAGCGAGACGTCGAACTTCTCGTTCGCCTTCTTGAGCTCGGCGTTCTCGAGGTTGAGCTTCTCCAAGCTGGCCCGGAGCTGGCTGGACTTCAGAAGGAAATGCGGGAACATGAGGCCGGCGGTGAACACGAGCCCCAGGAAGCACCCGGCCATCACCACGAAGTTCTTGGAGACCTTGAGCCTCCGGAACTTCGCGGCGGCGTGCGGGACGATCATGATCGTGTAGAACTTCCTGCCCATGTCTTCTACGCCCTCATCCGTCGCTCAAGTTTTGGGAATTCCGCGCGATGCTAGCATCGCCCCCCGGTCAAGTCAACAAAAAGCAGGATCGAGAAGACCACAAGATATTGGGCCCATCGACGTCCCGCCTACCCTATCTCGTTCCGCGACGATCCTCAAGGCCGATTCTTCCATCCACCGCTCACGTCGGCATATGCGTTTCCGTGATCGACATTTACAGCTCGTCCAAAGCGCATATCCACTCCGGAATCTAGTTTCGTGGCACCCCCCTGTCAAGGCGCGATTTCAATTTCGTGAGCGATTCCGTCAGGAATCGCTCGCCTCCCTTGCCGGGCGCCCCCCCCATCGATTAGAGTACGGCGCCATCACGCGCTCGGACGCGGGGGCCGGAGCCGCGCCGCTCCGCAGCAGGGAGGGACATGCCGCGCCCGCGCGATCTCTCGCCGGAAGACAGCGTCGGCCAGCTCCTGTGGATCGGGTTCGAAGGGACCGCCCTCACGCCGAACCTGGAGCGACTGCTGCGGCGCGCCCGTCCGGGAGGAGTGATCCTCTTCTCCCGCAACATCGAGGATGCCCGACAGGTCCGGTCGTTGACCGACGCGCTCTACCGATCGCTCCCGATCCCTCCGTTCATCGCCGTCGATCAGGAGGGAGGGCGGGTCAATCGTCTGCGGCCGATCCTCGGCCCCACCCCCGCCTCGTCATGGCTCGCCTCCCTGCCCGGCCCCGCCGCGGCGGTGAAGACCCACGCCCTCGCGACCATCACGGCGCTCAAGAGCCTCGGCTTCAACGTCAACTTCGCCCCGGTCCTCGACCTCTCCGGCCCCGACCCGAAGAACGGCATCGGTGACCGGGCGTTCGGCGACGACCCGCGCCGGGTCGTCGACCTCGCCTCGATCGCCCTCAGAGTTCATCTCCGGGCCGGCGTGATCCCGGTAGGGAAGCATTTCCCGGGCCTCGGATCGGCGCGCGCCGACACCCACCGGACCCTCCCGGTGATCCGTCGGTCGCGCCCGCTCCTCTGGCGGCGTGACCTCCTCCCCTACCGCCGTCTGAAAAGGTTCCTGCCGATCATCATGGTGGGTCACGCCTACTATCCCGCCCTGCAGGGCCGGCGGCCGCTTCCCGCGACCCTCGCCCGTACCGTCGTTGAAGGTCTCTTGAGGAAGCGGATCGGTCATCAGGGGCTGATCCTGACCGACGACCTCGAGATGGGAGCGATCGACCAGAGACTGGACGGAGCGGAGCAGGCTCGCGCCGCCCTGGGGGCCGGAAGCGACGGCCTGATGTTCTGCCGATCGGAGGCGAGGATCCTCGAGGCGCGCGAGGGGCTCCTGCGCGGGCTGGAAAGCGGCGAGATCAGGGGCGCGCGCATCGAGGCCTCTCTTCGCCGGGTCCTGGCCTTGAAGCTGCGCTACCTGACCACTCGCCGGCGCGGGCGGCTCTCCCGCGGGAGCCTCGCCCGCGCGCGACTTCTCCTGGAGTCGCTCGAGGGACCGGCGGCCCTCGGCGCCGATCCGACCGCGCGCCCCTGACGCTCTGCCCCTAATCGAGGCTGCGACCGGTCAGCTTCCTGAAAATCTCGAGGTAGCGCTCTCGTGTCCCTTCGATGATCGCCACCGGGAGCGCAGGCGCCGGCGGGCGCTTGTCCCAGCCTACCGACTCGAGGTAGTCGCGCACATACTGCTTGTCGAAGGAGGGCTGCGGCCCGCCCGCGCGATACCGATCGGCCGGCCAGAAGCGCGAGGAGTCGGGGGTCAGGACCTCGTCTGCCAGGACCAGGCCCTCGGAGTCGATCCCGAACTCGAACTTGGTGTCGGCGATCAGGATGCCACGCGACTCGGCGTGGGCGCAGGCGCGGCCGTAAACGGCGAGGCTCAGATCGCGCACCCCCTCGGCCGCCTCGCGACCAATCAAACCGACCACCTTCGAGAACGGGATGTTCTCGTCGTGACCGCTCTGAGCCTTCGTGGAGGGGGTGAAGAGCGGCTCCGGGAGGCGGTCCGACTCCCTGAGCCCTGCGGGGAGCCTGATCCCGCAGACGGTGCCGCTCGCGCGGTACTCCTTGTAGCCCGAGCCTGCCAGGAAGCCCCGGACCACGCACTCGACCGGCAGCATCCGCAGACGCGCCCGATGCTCCGGGTCATCTCGAACCAGGAGATCGAGATCTGGTTCAGGACCTTGCCCTTGTCCGGGACGCCGGTGGGGAGGACGTGGTCGAAGGCCGAGATCCGGTCGGTGGAAACGATCAGGAGCGACTCGCCAAGGTCGTAATTGTCACGCACCTTGCCCCGGCCGGCGAGCCTCAGCCCCGGGAGCCGCGTCTCCAGCAAAGGTGTCATCGTAGGCTCCCGTGTCCGCCGCGAAACTCCGCCATGGGGGGCGGATCGTAGGACGGCCCCCGACGCGCTGTCAACGTCCCGCGCATCCGGGGCGTGACCGGTTGACAGCACCCGGCCCGCGGGCGTATAGGTCGAGGTAGAGGTCGTCATGAGCGTTGAGCCTCGTCGGTCCCTCGCCGCCCGCGTCCTTCTTCTCGTCGCGATCGCCGTCGCGTGCCGGGGCGCGGAGGCGTGGGGGAGCGAATCGGCCGTCCTGAACGGCGTGGTCGCCGACTCCGAGGGACGGCCGCTGGCCGGGGCGCGCGTGTCGATCTCCGGGAACGGGGTCGGCAACGCCTCGACGCTGACCCGCGACGACGGCAGCTATCGCTTCCCGGCCCTGCGTCCCTTCACGAGCTACCGGCTGACCGCCGCGCAGAGGGGGCTCCGGACCGTGGAGTACGACGGGATGCGCCTGGAGGCGGGCCGCGCCCGGGTCATCAACTTCCGTCTCAAGCGACCCGGCGAGCGCGAGGTGGTGATCCTCGTGTCGCGCGACCCGTTCCCCTACGAGGACCTCGTGCGCGGCTTCTCCCGGACGCTGCGGGTCCCGACCCGGGTGATCGATCTCGATGCCGAGGCCGATCCGTCCGAGAGCGTCCGCCGGGCGGCGGCGGAGAAGCCCAACCTGATCCTGGGCGCGGGGCTCCGCGCCGCCCGCCTGATCCGGAGCGAGGTGCGCGACGTCCCGTCGATCCTGACGCTCGTGAACGATCCGCGCCTGTACGATCTCCGGGCGACCAACCTCTGCTTCCTGGCCACGAACCCCGCTCCAGAGGATCTCCTGCGCCAGGTCACGGCCCTGCTCCCCGGGGCGAGCCGGGTGGGGCTGGTCTACGACGCGACCGTCTCCCAGCTCCTGGCGCGCGACCTGCGGGAGGCGGCCGGGGGTCGCGGTCTCCGCGTCGAGCTCGCCCCCTGCTACGAGCCGCGGGGGATCGAGGGGGCCCTCGACAGGATCCGCGGCCGGATCGACGCCCTGCTCGTGCCGTTCGATCGTCTCACGGCGACGCCCCGGGCGATCGACGTCATCACCGGCTGGGCGCTCCGCAACCGGATCCCCACGGCGGCTCCCCAACCCGACTGGGTCCGCCATGGGGCGCTGTTCTCCTACGGCGCGCCGCTGGAGCGCATCGGCGAGGAGGCCTCGGGCATGGCGTCCCAGATCCTCGCCCAGACGCGCCAGCCGGCCGACTTCGACCTGCGCGTCCCGGGGAATCTGCTCCTGTCGGTGAACCGGACGACCGCCGCGGCACTCGGGGTGACGCTCCCCTCCGACCTCACCTTCGACGTGATCTACTGAAGGCGGCGGCTGCCCCGCGCGGGAGCCTCGAGGCTCCGGCGGCCGATCAGCGCAGGGGGCGGATCTCGCGGACCCCGTTCAGTCTCCAGAGGTCGTTGAGGAACTTCTTGTGCTGCGGATGGACGTCGCAGTACTGAAGCGTCACCACGTAGTGATCGTTGGAACGCTTGAGGTCGAACGATTCGAGGGGGCGCCCCGTCAGTCGCAGCGCCTGGTCGATGGCGCGACGGGTGTGTCCCTTGTCGTCGTCGAACGTCACCTGGCAGTCGTAGAAGACGCATCTGCCGAAGACGTGCCGCTCGAGCAGCCCCAGGCCGAACTGCACCAGGAGAATGAGCGCCGTGGTGATCACGCCGATCGAGTGATATCCCGCGCCGATCGCCATGCCGACGGCCGACACGACCCAGATCATCGCCGCCGAGGTGAGACCGGTGACGCGACCCCGCGACTGGATGATCGTGCCGGCCCCAAGGAACCCGATGCCGGTCACCACCTGCGAGGCGATGCGGCCCGGATCGCCCGACTGTCCAGGGCCCAGGGAGAGGGTGACCTGGGCCGAGATCCACATGAAGAGCATCGACCCGAGGCAGATCAGGATGTTGGTGCGGAAACCGGCCGGCTTGTGCTTCATCTCGCGCTCGGCCCCGATCAGGCCTCCGCAGGCGATCGCCAGCGCCGCCTTGGCCAGAAAGTCCGCGATCACCGGTCCGAGCTCCGTGAGGAGATGCACTCGCCTGGGCTCCGCGCGTCCGGACGACTCCGGGGCGAAGGTATAATTACATCCTCGGCGCGAGGGATGCAACGCGTGGCGGGCCGGGCGGCGCCGTCGAGCCCGCGGCCGCGCGGCGCTCGGGCGGCAGGCGGCCCGGCGCGACGCGATCAAGGAAGGCCGCGTCGTCCACCGTCAGCGTCACCGCCCCGAAGTCCTCCTCCACCCGGCCCCTCAGGACGTAGGGCCGCGTCGTCGTCAGCATGTGGCAGAAGCGGGCGTAGGCGCGCGGGAAGAAGGTGGTCTCGTAGATCGCCGTCGTGTCCTCGAAGGAGACGAACTCCATCGGCGCGTCGTCCTTCGTCGCCACCAGCTTCCCGGTGATGAGCCAGCCGACGGCCGCCACCCGCTCCCCCGCGTGCCCCGCCAGGTCGCGGCCCCGCACCGGCCGGACGCCGCCCCGCCGCAGCCGCAGCAGGTGATCGCGGTAGAGCGTCAGCGGATGCCGGCTGATCAGGAACCCGAGCGTCTCCGTCTCGTCGCGCAGCAGCTTCGCCTCGTCGTACGGGCGCGGCTCGGGCGGCGGCCCCAGGTCGGGAGGGAAGAGCGGGCGCTCGCCCGTCCGGCGACCCTCCGTTAGCACCTCCCAGGCGGCGAGGCGCCAGTGCAGCCGCGGCCGCACCGCCAGGTCGGCGGGCCCGCCGGCCCCGAACCCGACGCGGTCGAAGGCTCCGGAGCGGATCAGGAGGCGCGCGTCGGACGGGTCGATCACGACGCGCTTCAGGAACTCGTCGAACGACAGGAACGGCCCGGCGCGCCGCCGCTCCGCCAGGGTCGCCTCGATCGCCTCCTCCCGGATCCCGAGGATCTGCCGCAGCCCCACGCGCACCACGCCCCGGACCGCCCCGGGAGCGCCCCCCGCCGCCTCCCCGGCGCCGCGGCCGGTGTACGCCGCGTCGCTGTCGTTGACATCGGGCAGGCGCACCTCGAGCCCCATCCGCCGGCACTCCGAGACGTAGGCGAAGGTCGAGTAGTACCCCCCGCCGTTGCTCAGCACCGCCGCCATGAACTCGGCCGGATGGTGCGCCTTGAGGTAGCAGGCCCGGAAGGAGACCAGAGCGTACGACGCCGAGTGCGGCTTGCAGAAGGAGTAGCCGGAGAACGACAGGATCATCCTCCAGACCTCCTGCACGACCTCGGGCGGCACGCCGCGCGTCTGCGCGCCGCCGACGAACCTCCGGCGGAACTCCTCGACCCGGTGCCCCGCCCACTTCTTGGAGAGGACCTTGCGCAGGCCGTCCGCCTCGGCGTCGCTGAAGCCGGCCATCCGGATCGCGACCCGCGCCACGTCCTCCTGGTAGCACATGATCCCGTGGGTCTCCGACAGCACCTCGTCCAGGATCGGGTGGAGCGGCGTCCAGGCGCCGCCGCGCAGCCTCCGGACGTACTCGCGGATGTAGTCGTTGGCGGCGGGGCGGATGATCGACGAGTGGATCACCAGGTGCTCGAAGTCGCCGCGGCGCGTCTTCTGCTGCAGCTGGCGCATGGCGGGCGACTCGACGTAGAACACCCCCATCGTCTCGCCGTCGCGGATCATCTCCTGGGTGCGCGGATCGTCGATCGGGTCGACGCTCGGGCCGTCGCCCGGGGCGGCCGCCGCGTCGGGGGCCTCCTCGGAGACCTCGAACCCCGGAAGCGAGCCTCCGGCCGCGCGCACGGCACGGCCGGCGTCGCGGATGACCGAGAGCGACCGGTTCCCCAGGAGATCGATCTTGACCAGCCCGGCCTCCTCCGCCTGATCCTTCTCCCACTGGATCACGTCGACCCCCTTCGCGGCCCTCTCGACCGGCACGTGACGGTCGATCCCGCCGGGCGCGATCACCACGCCGCCGCAGTGGACCGAGAGGTGCCGCGGGGCGCCCTCGAGCCGCGCGGCCCAGGCTAGGATCTCGGGCCAGGGGGGCCGCCCCAGGATCCCGCCGCGCTCCGGGCTCATGTCGTCGCCGCGGAACAGCGGATGCACCCGCGTCGCCTCCTCCACGCCGTCCGCTCCCCAGAACTGCGACAGCCGGTCGGTGACCTTCGCGATCTCCTCCTCCGGCAGGCCGTACACCTTGGCCACCTCGCGTACCGCCGCGCGGGCGCGGAAGGTGACGTGATTGGCGATCATCGCCGCGCGCCCCGCGCCGAAGGCCTGCAGGGTCCAGTCGAGCACGGCGTCCCGCTCGTCCCAGCAGAAGTCGACGTCGATGTCGGGCGGATCGATCCGGCCGGGGTTCAGGAAGCGCTCGAAGTAGAGGTCGTGGCGGATCGGCTCGACGTGGGTGATGCCGAGGCAGTAGGAGACGATCGACGCCGCCGCCGATCCGCGCCCGCAGGTCCGCGGCGACCGTCTCACGATCTCCTGCACCACCAGGAAGTAGTCGGCGAAGTCCTTCTCCCGGACGATGTGAAGCTCGTGGTCGAGCCGGGTGCGCACCGCGGGAGAGATCGTCCCGTAGCGCCGGCGCGCCCCCTCCTCGCAGCGGGCCTTCAGGAGGTCGAAACCGTCGCGCCGCGCCTCCGCCGCGCGGGAGGCGTCCGCCCCGGCGACCAGGTCGGAGAAGCGCGGGAAGACGAGGTCGCCCCACGGCGGCGCCTCCAGGGCGCACCTCTCCGCCAGGCGCGCCGTGGCCGCGACCGCCTCGGGACAGTGAGGGTAGGCCCTCTCCATCTCGGCCGGCGGCTTGAGCCAGGCCTGGGGCGACGCCAGCTCCTCGGGAGGCACGCGATCGCGCGTGGTGTTGAGGGCGATGGCGCGCAGCAGCCGGTGCAGGTCGAAGTCGCGCGCGTCGAGCAGGTGAACATCGTTGACCGCGACCGGGGCGATCCCGAGCCGGCGCGCCGCCTGCAGCCGCTGCAGTCCTCCGCCGGAGGGGCGCGAGGTCCCCGACGACCCGAGCGCCAGGTAGAGATCGTCCGGCCCGCGCGCCGCGCGCACCGCCTCCAGGAGGGCCGGCGACGGGGCGAGGACGGCGAGCCCCTCCGAGCCGGCCGCCAGGGTGGGCGCGAGCGCGAAGGCGGGATCGCGATGGCGCCGCGTCAGGATCCGGCAGAGGTTGGCGTACCCCTCCCGCGTCCGGACCAGGAGCGTCGCCGTCTCGCCCAGGGCGGTCCGGCGCGGATCGAGCGCCGTCACCTCCGCTCCCAGGATCGGCCGCAGCCCGGCGGCGCGGGCGATCTCGAAGAAACGGACCGCGCCATACAGGCCGTTGACGTCGGTCAGCGCCAGCGCCCGCATGCCGCGATCGCGGGCGGCCAGGCAGAGGACCTCGAGGCTCGCGGCCCCGCGCATCAGGCTGTAGTGCGAGCGGACCTGCAGGTGGACGAACGCCGGCGACCCGGTCATCGCGGGAGGCCCCGCGCCCCGAGCAGCCGGCCCACGACGATGCCCCGCTCTCCGAACCGCTCGCGGATCCGGTCGACCGCCTCGGCCAGCGTCTCCAGGGCCCCGATCCGGCGCGCGCCGGGGGCGGCCGTCGCCTCCACGCCCGCCCCGGCGAACCCCTCGGAGCCGAGCGCCTCGGGGCCGAACAGGACGAGCTGGCGGGAACCGCGGACGAGATCGAGGCAGTCGATCGCGACGAAGCGCACCCGCTCCCGCCGGGCGCGGGCCGCGCCCAGGAGGGCGCGCGCCTTCTCGAACAGCAGGAGGTCGGCGGCGGTCGGGACGGCGAGGAGCGTCTCGCGGTGCGCCAGGACGGCGCCCGCGTAGCGCACGATCACCCGCAGACGGCGCGGGGCGGCGCGCAGGCGGCGCAGCCGCGCCCCGGCCCGCTCGCACAGGCGCAGCAGCGCCCGCAGCAGGACCACCTCCTCGTTCGAGTCCTCCGCCAGGGTCTCCTCCTCCATCACCGAGGGGGAGGTCTCGGGGGGCCGCACGGGCGAGTCGTCGATGCCGAGCGCCTGGCGGCGCAGCCGGTCGCCGCGCCCTCCGAAGGCGATCCGGATCTGTGGCAGGGACAGGACCAGGAGATCGCTCACCCGGGAGATGGCCAGGTCCTCGAGTCGCTCCCGCGCCTCGCGCCGGGCATCGGGCAGGACCCCGACCGGCAGCGGCGCCAGGAACGGCGCCTCCGCCCCCGGGAAGATGTCGCACAGGCCGTGCCGAACAGGCGCGTGGTCCCCGTGAGATCGAGGAACGCCTGGCCGAAGGCCGCCGGCTCGACCAGCGGGGAGTAGCCGCCCAGAAGCGCAAGCAGCGCGGCCGCGGCACGCCGGTAGAGCGGTTCGTTCGCCGGCAGCACGACGAGCCCTGGGCAGCGCCGCGCCGCCAGAGGGACCGGCATCCCGGCCCGGACCCCCTCCCGCGCCGCCTCGGAGGAGACGGCCAGGATCGGGGCGCGCACCGATCCCGGCGGCGCCACCGCCACAGGCCGGTCGCGCAGACCGGGATCGACCACCCGCTCGACGGCGATCGGGAAGGCGGCGACGTCGACGTGCAGGACGCTCCGATCCACGGGAGCGGCTCAGTGAAACTTGCGGATCAGGCCGATGACGATCCCCTGGATCTGGAGATCGTCCTCCTCCACCACGATCGGGCGCATCCGGGGGTTGGCCGGGCGCAGCTCGACGCGCGCGCCGCGGCGGTAGAACTGCTTGATCGTGGCGTCGTCACCGATCAGGGCGACGACGGTCTGCCCGTCCCGGGCCTCGCGCTGCCGCTTGACGATGACGATGTCGCCGTCGCGGATCCCCTCGTCGACCATGCTGTCGCCGACCACCCGTAGGGCGAAGTTGTCCTCGCCCCGCAGGAGGACCTCGGGGACCTCGACGCTCTCCGGCTGGGCGATCGCCTCGATCGGCCGGCCGGCCGCCACCCGGCCGAGGAGAGGCAGGACCACGGTCGACGGCCCGGGATCGACCAGCTCGAGGGCCCGCTTCCGGTTCCCCCAGGGGCTCTTCAGGACCCCCTTCTCCTCCAGCCGCTTCAGGTGCTTCTGGACCGAGTTGTAGGAGCCGAAGCGGAAGGCCCGTCGGATCTCCTCGTAGGAGGGGGCCATGCCGCGCGCGCCGATGTAGTCCTTGATGAAGTCGTAGATCGCCCGCTGCCTCTCGGTCAGGTCGGCCATCGGCCCTCCATCCCCGTGCGGCGCCTGTCGGTCGAGCCTGCGGTGCCCACCGGCCGAGCACGCGGCGCCCGCCGGGAGCGCGCGCTCCCGTCCGCGGCCGGGGGGCCCCGGGAGAGTTTCCCCCCGGAGACCGTCCCGGGGACCAGGAGCCTGCCCGGGATTGGGCGGGCCCCCTTCCCCCGGCCGACGGGATCCATGCTAGGTGTAAATTAGGTGAAAGTCAAGAGGGGGGCGGGGGCGCCTGCCCGGGAGAGGGCGCCGCCGGGGGCGGCGCGGCCGGAGGCGACGACACCGGCTGGCCGCTCTCGTCCTTGTAGAGGCTGAAGGTGTAGAAGATGATCTTGTCGGGGTCGAGGCGCCCGTCCGCCACCTGCGTCATATCCCCCTGGGGGAAACGCATGATCAGGTAGCGCAGCGCCTCGGCGAAGCGGCGGGAGTACTCGGAGTACTCGACGACGAAGGTGACGCTGCGCGGCAGGTGGCCGATGGCGTCGAGGTCGAGGGTCGCGGGATCGGTGACCAGGTGCATGTCGGGGCGGTCGCCGATCAGGTAGGTGAGGGTCTCGCGGCCGTAGCTGTGCATCACGTAGACGATCGGGCCGGGGGAAAGGGCGCGCACGAACATCCCCATGATCGTCTGGCGCGGCCAGAAGTACTGCATCGCGCGGGGCGACCGGCCGGCCTGCAGGAAGTAGCGTTCGTATCCCTGGGCGGCGCTCCAGCCGGCCAGCGCCATGATCGCCGCGGCGGCGGCCACGATGGTGAACGGTCTTTTGAGCGCGGCGAGATCGTCGAACAGGCGCCAGGCGAAGAGCGCGGCCAGGAGGCACAGCCAGGGCAGGTTCAGGAGCATGCGCGTCAGGCTCGGCCCGGTGAAGCCGATCGCCAGCGAGACCGAGGCGAGGCAGAGGAGCACCAGGGCGCAGGCGTCGTCGTGGCGGCGGGCGAGGGTGAGGGCGTACAGGATCCCCAGCGCGGCGAGGGCCGCGACGACCGTAGTCTCCGGCTCCAGGCCGGCCAGGCCGTAGTAGGCGCTCACGCCGTCGCCGATGAAGGACTCGTTCTGGACCACGGCGTAGCGGCCCGGGAAGTACTGGACCATCGTCAGCGCGTGGAACAGGTGCTGGCCGAAGACCAGGGCCGCCCGCCACGGGCTGCCGCCGGCGGCGGCCTGCCCCGGCAGCGTCGCGTAGGCTCCCCGCCCGAGGAAGGCGAGCGGGCTCATGTGCGAGAAGGCCCAGACCAGCACGAGGCCGAGCGTCGCGATCCCGGCCACGATGAGGAGCGGCCGGGCCGGCCGCGCGGCGTCTCCGCGCGCCCCGCGGCGAAGAACGACGAACGCCACCAGGGCCAGCGGGATCGCCCGGAAGGAGGTGTAGGTCCAGAACCCCAGGCCGATCGCGGCCCCGGCCCCGCACGCGAAGGCCAGGCGCAGGGGACCCGATTCGAGCGCCCGCAGGAAGAGCCCGACGGCCGCGAGGGCGAAGAGCGGCGCCAGGATCGTCCGGAAGCCGACCCGGCTGTACAGAAGGTGCCAGGGGGAGACGGCCAGGAAAAGCGCCGCCAGGAGCCCGACCCGGCAGCCGAAGCGGTCGCGCGCGAACAGGTAGAGCGCCAGGATCGTCAGCGTGCCCACGGCGATCGCCACGCTGCGCAGCGGGAAGATCCGATCGATCATCTCGTCGTTGATCAGCTTCGGCTGGAGATCGAACACCGCCGGCATGGCGCGCAGCAGATTCAGGACGATGCCGGGGTTGCGGTAGGCGACGGCCGCGAGGTAATGGTACATGGTCTCGCGGTTGAGGCCGCGCTCGGTGACGGTCGTGAACGGTCTGCCGTGGGCGATCTCGTTCGCCTCGATGGCGTCGATCGCCTCGTCGTTGTTGAGCCCCCACGGGATCAGGTCGACCCGATGCAGCCTGAGGTAGAGGCCGCCCAGGACGATGATCGCGACCAGGCTCCACTCGAGACGGGGAGGCAGCGAGGGCCCGCGCTCCCGATCCGCGCCGCCGCCCGCGCGATCGGACAGGGACTCGCCACGAGGGGCGGCGAGCGTCACGAGCGCGAGCGCCGCGGCCAGGACGTAGAGGACGGCCCCCGGGGCGACGCCCTTCAGCGGGCCGAGATCCTTGCTGGACAGGAGGACCTGCCCGCCGAGCGCCAGCGCCGCGGCGAGCGGCAGGCCGAGCGCACGGAGCAGGCGGTCGACGCGCGCCCCTTCCCGGGCCTTCCGGTCCCCCTCGAGCATTCCTCCTCCGGTGACGCCGGGCTCAGTCGATATAGCCGAGGGATCTTAGTCGCTCGCGGATCTCGTCGTCCAGGGTGATCTCCTGGTCCGGGCGAGCCGGACGGTTGCGCCAGAGGAAGAAGCCGAGATCCCGCCCGGCGGCGTGCGGCGGCCGGACGAACGGCGTCTCCCCTTGCGCGTTGCCCAGCAGGCGGAATGGCATCTGGTGCGGCTGCGCCTTCTGCCCGCCCAGGAAGACCCGCTCCACCAGCGGCCGGCCGTCGATCATCAGATAGAAGGTGACCGACGACTCGTAAGGCGCGACCGTGAAGCACAGCCCGCTCTCCCCCGCCTGGTCGGCGTCCGTGAAGCTCAGCGTCGTCCCCTTCTCCACGACATACTTCCCGCGGTCCGGGAAGAGCGGCACGACCGTCCTGAGGATGCCGCTGGTCCGGACCTGGCCCTGGAAGCGGTGCTTCCGGCCGTCCCCGCTCCAGGTCATGTTCCAGCCGCCCGACAGGAGATCGACCTCGGAGAAGAGCGCCCGCAGGAGCCGGCGGCGATCGTCCGATCGCTCCTCGGAGAGGTCCCGCCGCTCCGCCGGATCGGCGAGGAGGTCGTAGAGCTCGGTCCGGTTCTCGTCCATGATCCGGATCAGCTTCAGCCGTCCCTCGCGCACCGCCTTGCGATAGGCGTTCAGCCGCACCGTCTCGCTCACCAGCGGGCGCGTCCCCTCGGGCTCGCGGGCCGCCTCCTCCTTCGGCGCCAGGAAGGCGGCGAAGCCGCGCCCCTGGAGGCCGGCCGGCGGGGCGGTCCCGGCGAGCGCGTCGATCGTCGGGAAGAGATCGACGCCGCTCACCGGCTCGACCACGCGCCGCCCGGCCGCGGCGCCCCCGCCGACCTCCGCCGGCCGGCCGACGATCAGCGGCACGCGAACCACCTCCTCGTAGAGCTGGCGGCCGTGCCCCATCGACCCATGCTCCTTGAACTCCTCGCCGTGGTCGGCCGTGAGGATCACCCAGGTCCGCTCCGCCCGCCCCGATCGCCGCAGCCCTTCGAGGAGCCGTCCCACCTGATCGTCGACGAAACGGATCTCCCCGTCGTAGCGGTCGAGGAGGAATCGGCGGTAGTCCTCGGGCAGGGGACGGGCCGGATCCTGGAACTTCGAGATCGAGTCGTAGGTGGCGTCCAAGGGGCCGCGATAGTCGTTCCGGAACAGGTCGCGGTAGGCGGCGGGCGGTGCGTACGGCCAATGCGGGTCGAAGTAGTGGACGAAGAGGAAGGACGGACGTGCCTCCCGTGCGGACAGCCAGCCGAGGGCGGCGTCGGTGACCCGATCGGCGGTCGGCTCCAGACCCGCCTCGAGGCGGTAGCCGGGGCGCGACATGCCGAAGTCCTCGAAGGCGGCGAAGCCCCTCTCGAACCCGAACGGCCGATCGACGTAGATGTGCGAGACGAACGCGGCCGTCGCGTACCCGGCCCCGGCCAGGGTCTCGGCCAGGGTCGGCACCTCCGGGGCCAGCCTGAGACCGTCGTTCTCGACCCGGTGGCTCGAGGGGTACCGCCCCGTCATGATCGACATGACCGAGGGGAGGGTCCAGGGTGCGCCGGCCCAGGCGCTCTCGAACAGCGCGGATCGCCTCGCGAAGGCGTCGATGTTGGGCGAGGTCGGCCGGGAGTAGCCGTACGCTCCGAGGTGGTCGGCTCGGAGAGTGTCGACCACCACCAGCACGATGTCGGGGCGGGCGTCCGCGGCCCGCCGCGGCGCGCACGAGAGCGACGCGAGCAGCAGAATCGCCGACGGCAGGAAGGAAACCGAGGAGTCGCCCGTCGCCGGGAGGAGGGCGCGCCGCAGCCGCGAGATCAAGGCCGCCCGGCGGCCTGCACCTCGTGGACGAGGCGGCCGCCGACCACCGTGGCGACCGGCCAGCCCTGCAGCATCCAGCCGTGGAACGGGGTGTTCCGGGACTTCGACCGGAAGGCCGCGACGTCGACGGCGCGCTTGAGGTCGGGATCGAGGATGGTGATGTCGGCATCCTCCCCGATCGCCAGGGAGCCCTTCTTGATCCCGAGGACCCGGGCCGGGTTGACCGAGAGGAGCGTTACGAGGCGCGGCAGGTCGAGGATCCCCGGGCGAACGAGCCGGTCCAGCAGCAACGGGATCGCCGTCTCGAGGCCCACGATACCGAACGGCGCGTCGTCGAACTCCTGCAGCTTCTCGTCGGCGTGGTGCGGCGCGTGATCGGTGGCGATGACGTCGATGGTGCCGTCGCGGAGACCCTCGAGGAGCGCCCGGCGGTCCTCCTCGGTCCGCAGCGGCGGGTTCATCTTCGTGTTCGGGTCATAGTCCGACTCCATGACCGCGTCGGCGGTCAGGAGGAGGTGGTGCGGCGTCACCTCGCACGTCACCCGCAGCCCGTCGGCCTTCGCGCGCCGCACCTTCTCCAGGCTCCCGCGGGTGCTGAGATGCGCGAGGTGGAGGCGGCCTTGGGTCATGGCGGCGATCGCCAGATCGCTGCCGACGGCGATCTCCTCCGCCGCCGCGGGCATCCCTTCGAGCCCGAGCACGGTCGAGACGTACCCTTCGTGCATGACGCCGTCGGCCGTGAGGCTGCGGTCCTCGCAGTGATCGATCACCGGGATGTCGAAGATCTTCGTGTACTCGAGGGCCATGCGCATGAGGTAGCTGCTCTTGACCGGATGGCCGTCGTCGGAGACCGCGACGGCCCCCGAGCGGACCATGTCGCCGATCTCCGCCAGCTCGTCCCCCCTCCCCCCCTTCGATACGCAGCCGATCGGGAAGACGTTGACCACGCCGCGACGCCGCGCCTCGGTCACCACGTACTCGGTGACGGCCAGGCCATCGTTCACCGGCTCGGTGTTCGGCATGCAGGCGACCGAGGTGAATCCTCCCGCCGCGGCGGCCCGCGTGCCGGTCTCGATCGTCTCCTTGTGCTCCTGCCCCGGCTCCCGCAGGTGGACATGCATGTCGACGAAACCGGGGCAGACGACGAGTCCGCGGGCCTCGATCACGCGAGTCCCGGAGGGGGTCGTGCCGCGCTCCCCCCGTGTCCCGGGGGGACGGCGCTCCTCGATGCGGCCGTCGACGACCAGCAGATCGAGGAGCGCGTCGGTGCCGGTCGCCGGGTCGATCACCCGGCCTCCCTTAACCAGCAAGCTCGTCAAGCGTCCCTCCCGCCAGCAGGTAGAGGACCGCCATGCGGACCGCCACGCCATTGGTGACCTGCTCCAGGATCACCGAGTAGGGGCCGTCGGCGACGGCGCTGTCGATCTCCACGCCGCGATTCATCGGCCCCGGGTGCATGATGATGACGTCCGGGCTGGCCCGCCGCACCCGCTCCTCGGTCAGGCCGAACAGGTTGTAGTATTCGCGCGCCGTCGGGAAGGCCCCGCCCTTCTGCCGCTCCCTCTGGATGCGCAGCATCATGATGACGTCGGCCGCCTCGACCGCCTCGTCGATGCGGAAGGTCACCCCGGCGGCGAGCCGTCCCAGCTCGGCCGGGATCAGGGTGGGCGGGCCGCACACCACCACGTCGGCGCCCATGGTCTTCAGCAGGAAGAGGTTGCTGCGCAGCACGCGGCTGTGCGCCAGGTCGCCGATGATGGCGACCCGCAGGCCGCTCAACCGGCCCTTCTTCGCGCGGATCGTGAAGGCATCGAGCAGCGCCTGGGTCGGGTGCTCGTGCGACCCGTCGCCGGCGTTGATGATGTTCGAATGACAGTGCCGCGCCAGCAGGTGCGGCGCCCCGGACGACTTGTGCCGGATGACGATCATGTCGGGCGCCATCGCCTCGAGGTTGCGCGCGGTGTCGAGGAGGCTCTCCCCCTTCAGCAGGCTCGAGGTGGACAAGGAGAAGTTGAGCGTGTCGGCCGAGAGCCGCTTCTCGGCGATCTCGAAGGAGGAGCGGGTGCGGGTCGAGGGCTCCATGAAGAAATTGACGACCGTCTTCCCCCGGAGCGTCGGGACCTTCTTGATCGGACGGGTGGACACCTCCGCGAAGGCGAGCGCGGTGTCGAGGATCAGGGTGATTTCGGGGGCCGTGAGTCCCTGGATGCCGAGCAGGTGCCGATGAACGAGCGCCGCCGACGGGCCTTCCCTGGCCGGCCGCGCCACGATCCCCGCCAACGCGGGAACCGCCTCCGCCGCCGCGCGTTCGCGGGGAGCCGGCCGCCGGGGCCCCGCGCCGGCGACCGGCGCGCGACGTGCCCGGGCCGCGCCCTCCTGGATCCGATCACCGCCGTCGATCATGGGTCACCGGGCCGCCCGGGACGCCTCCCGGGCCGGGCCCTTGCGGGCCGCCTTCTTCTCCGGGCGCCTGACGATCAGGACCTCGTCGGCACCGTCCTCCTCCACGAGCCGGACCTGCACCATCTCCTCGAGGTTCGTGGGGACGTTCTTGCCGACGTAGTCGGCCCGGATCGGCAGCTCACGATGCCCGCGGTCCACCAGGACCGCGAGCTGGATGCCCCGCGGCCGGCCGAAGTCCATCAGGCCGTCGAGGGCGGCGCGGATCGTGCGGCCGGTGAACAAAACGTCGTCCACCAGGATGATCCGCTTGCCGTCGATCGGGAAGTGGATCTTGGTCTCCTTGAGGACGGCGTGCGGTCCGATGGTGGTCAGATCGTCGCGGTAGAGCGTGATGTCCAGGATGCCGACCGGGATCTCCTTCCCTTCGATCTGCGCGATCTTGCGCCGCAGACGGTTGGCGAGCGGCACGCCCCGGGTTCGGATGCCGACCAGCACGAGATCCTCGATCTCGCGCTGCCGCTCGAGGACCTCATGGGCGATGCGGGTCAGGGCGCGCTCGATCTTGTCCGCGTCCATGACGCTGACCGCCTTCTCCTCAGGCATCGCGCTCCCCCGCCGGGGGGCGCCCGGGCAAAAAAAATCCCGCGTCGCCGCGGGTCCCCGTCTGCTGCCGGTCTGCCGCCATCGCCGCCACCTTCCCGGCCTCGCGGGGCCGGATTAAAAGCGCATCGATCCGAGCTGGCCGTCGAAGCATACCCGACGCGCGCGCGACTGTCAATCGCGTCTGGGGCCGGCGCCGCGCTCTCGGAGTCGAAAGACCTCAGCGCCCCGGCTCGTACGTCCCGATGACCGCCACCGGGTGCTCCAGGGTATAGCGCGGCGTGAAGACCGCGGTCAGGATCGCCCCATCCAGGTCGCGGGCGATCGGCAGGCCCAGGGCGTAGAGAGCGGTCGGTACGACGTCGACGATCGCCCCCTTCCCTTCGATCGGGCCCGGCCGGACTCCGGGAGCGCGCACGAAGAGAAACCCATCGGGGCCGTCCTCGTGCGTGCCCGAGCGCGCCTCGCCGCCGGCCGCCATCGCCAGGAGCCTGCGGCCAAGCGGCACCGCATCGATGCCGTGCGAGGACGTGACCATCAGGCAGGCGCCCTCCCCCTCCGCCTCGAGCACCCGGGCCACGACGAGGTCGATCCGGCGGTAGTACCGTTCCAGGACCGGTCCGTAGAGCTCGATCTCGCGCTCGGTCACGTTCCCGAACTCCTCCGGGCGGGCGTAGCGCAAGAACACATGGGCCACGCGGTCGAGGCCGGGGAACGACAGCGCCACGACACCGGGCCGGCGATCGCGCCCCAGGCGGTCGAGGACCTCCTCGACCGCGCGGTCCCCCTCGACGGCCAGGAGCAGATCGCCGATCGGGGACTGCGCCGCCGGCTCCGCCTTTCGCAGCGCCTCGGGATCGAGGAAGTCGGCCAGGATCCCGCGGTCTTCCCCGGCCGGCCGCGCCACGCCGTCCCGCGCATCGCGATCGAGATCGACCTCGAACCCCGCCTCCACCGCCACGCCGCCCGCCTCCGCGGCGATCTCCCAGAGGGCCGGCCCGGTGCGGTCGCGGACGGAGAGCGGCCGGACCCGCATCACCGGCCCCAGGAGGAGATCGAGGCCGAGACCGGTGGGCACCACGTCGATTTCCGGCCCGCGACCGAAAATCCGGCGGGCCAGCGCGCCGCGCACACCATGCCGGAACGGCCCCCGACCGGTGACGAGCGTCGAGCGCGTCACCGGCGCTTCGCACGGCGTGAGGGTCCCGAGACGACCGTACGCCCCCTCCTCGCGCAGGCGCATGAAGGCGGGCAGCTTCCCGTGCGCCTGCAGCGTCAGGATGTCGTCCAGGTCGCCTCCGTCGAAATTCAGGAGGATGAGGCGCCGCGCCGGCGACGGCAGGGCCGGGCGGGGCCTCGGGGGAGGCGGCGCGGCCGATCGTCGCCGTGCAGCGAGCGGGAGGACCACCCCGAGCGCCAGGAGGGCCAGACAGGCGGCGGCGATCTGCAGAGGGACGAGGCGCCTCAGGAACGGCACCAGGGTGACGACCGCGGCGCAGAGCCAGGCCGCGGAGAGGACGTAACAGCAGAAGGCGAGGCGCTCGGTTCCCAGCGGGCCGAGGACCCTCCGGCTGCCCGACAGGGTGGCCCAGGCGGCTCCCAGGACGATCGCCGCGTTGGCGACGTGGAAGGCCATCAGGTACCGCAGGCTCAGCCGGGGGACCCGCAGGGCGTGCCGTGCGAAGAAACGGACGGCGCCGTAGAGCAACGGCCAGATCAGGCCCGCGGCAAGGGTGTAGACCGCGAGGACCGGCAGCAAGGTGACGATCGTTCCGGCCCCGGCCTCCGCCAGACCCGGGTTCACGAGGGCCAGGACGAGGACGACGATCGAGGCGCCGTAGAGCCCCGCCAGCGAGGCGTGCAGGACGAGTCTCAGGGCGTTCACGGCGGCGGATCGTAGCACACCGTCCGCGGCCGGCAGGGAGGGCGCCCCGCCCACCGGGCTCGATCGCGCCTCGGGCGCGCCGTTGTCGGGTCGCGTGCCCTTCTGATATAGTCAGAGCCCGACATGCCGTTCGACCTCGCCGCGCCGGTCGTCCGCCACGAAAGGATCAACCCGGATCATTTCCTCCTGACGCTCGCGGCCCCGGCCGTCGCGCGCGCGGCCCGCCCCGGACAGTTCGTGATGCTGCAGGTGCGCGAGGGGATCGATCCGCTCCTGCGCCGTCCGATGAGCCTCTACCGCGTCCTGCCGGGACGGCGCGGCCTGATCCAGATCCTCTACAAGGTGGTCGGCGAGGGGACCCGATACCTCTCCCGGCAGCCGGCCGGGGCCCGGCTGCGGACGCTCGGCCCCCTCGGCAACGGCTTTCGTGTTCCGGGATCCGTGGGGCGCCGCCCCCCGCGATCTCCCGTGCCTCCTCCGCTCCTCGTCGCCGGAGGGATCGGCATCGCCATCTTCCCGTTCGTCGCCGAGGCGCTGCTGCGGATCCGCCGGCGGCCGCTCCTGCTGTTCGGTGCGCGGACGCGCCGCGACCTGGTCGCCCTCACGGCGTTCCGGTCGCGCGGGGTGCCGGTCCGCGTGGCGACCGAGGACGGGAGCGCCGGCGCGCGGGGGTACGTCACGCGCCTCCTCCAGCCGCTGCTCGACGGAGGGCGAGAGGAGGGTGCGCCCGAGCTCTACGTGTGCGGGCCGACGCCGATGATGCGCGCGGTCGCGACCCTGGCGCTCGAGGCCGGCGTCCCCTGCCAGCTCGCCCTCGAGTCGCAGATGCCGTGCGGCATCGGCGTCTGTCTCGGCTGCGTCGTCCGCTGCCGCGAGGACGACGCCGGCCCTGCGTACCGCCGCGTCTGCACCGAGGGGCCCGTCTTCGAGGCGGCGCGGGTGATCCTGTGAGCGGCGCCCCGGCCGCCGGCGGCGCGGGACGCGCCCCGGCGCCCGATCTCTCCGTGCGGCTCGGCCCGCTCCTTCTCAAGAACCCGGTCGTGGCCGCCAGCGGCACCTTCGGCTACGGCCTCGAGTTCCGTCCCTACCTCGATCTCGGGCGGCTCGGCGGCCTGGTCACCAAGGGGCTCTCGCTCCGGCCGCGGCGCGGCAACGCGCCGCCGCGCACCTGCGAGACGGCGGCCGGCATGCTGAACGCCATCGGCCTCGCCAACGTCGGCGTCGAGGCCTTCCTCGAGGAGAAGCTCCCCGGGTTGCGCCGCCACGACACGGCGATCATCGCCAACATCTTCGGCGAGACGCTCGACGAGTACGTCGCCGTCGCCCGGCGGCTGAACGGGGCGGCGGGGCTGCACGCGCTCGAGCTCAACCTGTCGTGCCCGAATACCGAGAAGGGTGGGATCGCCTTCGGCGTCTCCCCGCCGGTGATCACGGAGGTGGTGGGGGCGGTGCGCCGGGCCTCTCCCGACCTCCCGCTCATCGTCAAGCTGACGCCCAACATCACGGACATCGCCGCCGCCGGCCGCGCCGCCCGCGAGGGAGGCGCCGACGTCCTGTCGCTGGTCAACACCTTCCTCGGGATGGCGGTCGATCTGGAGGCGCGACGCCCGGTTCTCGACAACGTCGTCGGCGGCCTGTCGGGCCCCGCCATCAAGCCGCTGGCCCTGTACCTGGTGCACCGTGTCCATCGCGAGGTCGGCCTGCCGGTGCTCGGGATGGGAGGGATCGACGACGCCGAGGACGCGCTCGAATTCATGGTGGCGGGGAGCACGGCGATCCAGGTCGGAACCGCCAACTTCTACGACCCGACCGCCTCGCTCAGGATCGTGGAGGGGATCGACACCTGGTGCCGCGCCCACCGGATCGGGGCGGTCCGCGATATCGTCGGCACGCTGCGGCTCCCGGCGGGACCTCCCGGACCCTGCGGAGGGTAGGGGCCGGCACGCCACGCTGGGCGCGCGTGTCCCGTCCTCGAGATCGCGGCAGGCTCCTAGAGGCGGGTGCGCGCGGGGCCGCCGGACCCGTCGTCTCCGGCCGGCGCCGACTCCGCCGGCACGTGCGTCGCGTCGTTGACCTCGCGGGCGGCGTTCCCGAAGATGCGCGCCAGGGCGTCGTAGACCTCCTCCCCTGCGGCCATGCGGTGCCCCTGCGGGTCGTACAGCACGAGGAACGGAAGCGACTCGATGCCGTGCTGCGTCGCCACCGGCATCGTCCAGTCGACGATGTCGACCTTGCGGATCGCCAGCGACTCGGGGCGCCGCTCGGCCAGCCGCTCGAGCGCCGGCCCGAGGACGCGGCAGGGGGGGCACCAGGGGGCGTAGAAGTCGAAGACGGTGTACTTGCCGGCGACGACATGGGCGTCGAGATCGACCCTCTCACCGTGGGCGATGATGCGGACGTCCGCGGAGACGCGCGGCGTACGGGTCAGCGCCACCGCCCCGACCGCCGCTCCGGCCAGGGCGAGACCTGAGAGTCCCAGGGTGAGGTTCCGCACACCGCGCGTCAAGGCGCTCCTCCGCGCGCCGGGCGGCGCGCACCACGATTATCGACCGGGCGACATCCGTCGTCA
>WNGG01001508.1_pt1 | contig 49317 bp, 80 predicted proteins | sample 5400661 | NCBI WGS metagenome assembly WNGG01 (sample SAMN13153372, study PRJNA577476) | soil metagenome | isolation source: 100 cm soil or saprolite under Garry oak tree replicate 1 | place: USA:California | collected 2016-06-15 | reverse complement strand
CGCCAGAGGATCGTTTGGCATCACGTCCTCTATCCCGCTGGCGTTGTGCTCGGCGTACACGACATCCGTGCGCTTCTGGAGAGCCGCCAGGGCGAGATCCCCTTGACCATTCGGAACGCGCCAATGTTCGACCTTCGCCCCGGCGACGTCCAGGCGCTCGATCTCTGTTGCGTTCAGCGCCAGCATCGCTTGAGCACGCGCGTTGACCGGGCCGAACTTGACAAGGATCTCGTTCTCGATGGGGCCGGGGGAAGGCGTGTTCCGGCAGTCAGGCGGCGATCCGGCGATGACTGTGAAAGACAACGAAAGCAACGCGACCAGCAGATGGGTTCTCACCTTTTGTGCCCCCTATTCGGCCTCAGAAGAAGTCGTACATGCGCGGGCGCGCGTTCGGGCTGACGAAGTCCCAGAACCGGCTCTTGGATTCCTCGATGTTCTGGAAGCGCAGGTGCTCGTCGCCCATGTTCTCGTCGTCGCGCTGCATGTCGCCGTAAGCCTTGTCGTAGAGTCCCTGCCAGTAGTTGGCCAGGTCGAGTCGGTCGTTCAGAGCCCCGAACCTGGACAGGGCGCCGTAATACGGGACCACCTGGTAGGCGCGCGGCATGTCCAGGAGATCGGAGTCACCGGAGGGCTTCGCTACGTGCTTGAAGTACCTGATTTTTATCTGGTAGACGGCGTCTGGTGTCGGGAACAACTCGACGGTCCCGTCGCGGAAGGTGTTCTGGACGATGAACATGTACGGGTAGCCGGAAATGCCGGTCTGAGCCTGAAAGGAAATGTCGAACTCCTCCCGGCGCAGGGGCGACAGCGTGTAGTCGATCGCGTCGGTCTTGCGGGCGTTGTAGGTCTTCCAGAAATCAGACGGCAGGGCGATCGTCTTCACGCCGGCCACGGTGGGGATGTTGGCGCTCTCCACCAGGTTAAAAATCCAAACCTGGCGCATGTTGAGCTCGTCGATGATCCCGCGGATTGCCCTACCAGCAAGCTCCACCTTCGGCGGATCCTGGTCGAGCCCGTAATACGCACAGACATCATTCTTCATCTGCCCGAAGGTGAAGTCCCCGGAGGCATCGAAAACACCGGAGGAGCCGCTGACTACGACAATGTTGCTGATCGCAATCTCCTCTCTTTGAAACGCCTCTGCTTCTCCCTGCCGCAAGCCCTGCAGAATCGCCTACCACCGCTCCTGCGGAGGTTGGCGCCCGACAACTCATGACCAGCCGGACAGTGTGTAACGCTGGCATTTCTGGCAGCGAGCGTCGAGCCGCGCAGCGTATTCGTTCTAGGCGTGACCGGCTCGAGGTGACTCGGGTTGATGCACGTCGTATTTCGACAAAGATGGTCAAGTTGGAGGCCAGCTGGCACCTTGCCGTAGCACTGTTCCCAAAAAACGCGGTGGGCCTTTTTGCCCTTTCCCCAGAGGCTAAATTGTGCATAGCCCCGGGCCGTGGAGGCGGTCCATTCCCAGCACCCGGTTTTCGTGTCAGCCAGGCACCTCACGGCAAGGCGCTCGGCCACGTCGAATGGCGCGGATCGGGGTTCAGCAAGCCCGGGATCGGAATGTTTTCTAATCACGATTTCCTCGCCGCCAGGTCCGAGTCCATTACCTTGCTCACACGGTCCTCTTAGGGTTGGCCCTGGCCGTCAGCCCGAAGCTAATGTCCTCGACGTCCGTCAGGCCCCGAGTGACTTTGTGGATGTGGATCTCCATGTACCCGACCACCTCCCACGTGCCATCGGGATGCTGCCGTTCGACGTCCTGAAGACGGTGTGGAACGCTCGTCCCATCCGCATACGATTCGGTGCTGTCCTTAGCCGCGCCAAAACGGTAGATGTCGCTCATGATTTCCTCGCAATCAGGACCGAGTCCATCCAGGTCGGGTCGCCCGACGTCGTGACGTCAACGGCCGTCAGTCCCGCCCACTTGCAGAGGGCCCGCATGCCAGCATCCAAAATTCTCCAACAATCGATCGGGTGCTTATGTTCCGGCCCCGTCGATGGAGCGATCAGAATGGCCGTCCCGCCCGGTTTCAGCACCCGCCCGATCTCCCAGGCCACCCGCCAGACAAACTCCGTGTGCTCAAGGCAGCTCCCGCTGATGACCAGGTCGTAGAACCCGCTCTCAACCTCTTTCCAGTCGTGTGGGTCCTTGACCACGATCCCGACCTCGTCCCCACCCCTGATGTCCAGGCCCGTCCACTTCCAGGGCGGCTGGATAAGGGGCTTGTAACCGCTCCCCAGGGCTCCGACCTCAAGGACCTCGAGAACCTCGTTTCTGCGGCCCCCCAGGTGCGCCTGGAGGGCCTTCTGCATGGCCTCATAGGCTGCGGCGTGGATAAGAGACCTCCTATGACCCTTCGGCGACGGCTCGCGGGCCGCGCGCCTCTTCAGCCTCAGGAATCGGCGTGTCCCGGATGACCTGTTCATAAGCGTCGAGCCACCGGTGGATCTCCTTGTCCAGGTTCCGGTGCTCGCGGACCCAGTCGTGGGCGCGATCGCCCAGTCTCTTCCGGAGCTCGACGTCCTTCACCAGCGCGTCGAGTTTCTCCGTGAACTCCTCCTCGGTCGCGTACGTCAGGGCGTTCTCGCCGTCCACGCAGTTGGAGTAGGGATCGGTGCCTGCCTGGATCAGGGAGGGCCATCTGAGCGCCGAATACTCGAGCCACTTGATGTCGCTGTTATGCGAGACGAAACCGTTGGCGAAATAACAGCTGCCGTCCGGAACATTCAGATCGTGTACTGCCGCGATGCCGGGTTGGAGATGCACGATCTCGTCGCTCAACTTGTTCGGCCGGAACCGGTTGCTGTGAGCCTTTGCGATCAAGCGGATCATCTCGTCTCTTTTCCGGCTCGAAATGAATCCGATGCTTGTACCGAATCCGTCGGCTGCTTCCCTGCTGAGCCCCAGATACCAGTAGGTCTTCCTGTACACCCTGTTGAAACTGGAGCAGACGTCAGAGAGGATCCCGAAACCGAGGAGGAGGATCTGGACCTCCCTCATCAGGATCTCGCTCTTGGATGAGAGCCGTATGCAGCTCGATTTGTAAGACACATGCCCGTCTGCCTCGAACAAACCCGACAAAAATGCTGCAACGACCGGCTTTGGGCTGCGCCAAATCGCCTCCGGTACGCGCAGCTTCTTATATCTGCCCAGGCCCTCTGCCATCCCCAGACGCTCAGTTAGGAGCCAGACCAGGTTCCGGCTCCTGAAGGAGACGTTTGTGCACCTCCTGATCGGGTGTCTCTGCTCGACGGGCCGGAGACCAACCGACCGCCCGAAGCGCATCAGCCAGTCGATCACGCCTCGGTCCTGGGCATCGCAGGAGACCCCGACACAAAGTCTGCTGTTGAAGCAGCCATCGCCGAGCATTAAGCCGAGAAAGCGCGCCCAATCCGTGCCGATGGTGATTTTTGGCAGGAGGGCCTCGTCCAAGTCTCCCAGCGTGATCGTGTCGAGTTTCTTGGTGAGAAGGAGCGGCCCGGTCACCGTATACTGCGGAACCTCGGCAAATTCAAAGAACGACAGGTCCACATGGTCCCCGCGAGTCAGGGACTGCATTTCGACGAATCGACCTTGAGAGCGAATCCGATGCTGTGGCGTGGCTTCGATCTCGTAACCGCGCCTCGTCCGCACTCTGATTGTCGGCGCCTCTGCGTAGCGGACGATGTCGGCGATTGGTTTGAACGCCAGCTCCTGCCAGACCTTACCGTCTGGATTAAGGCTCACATCCGCGATCCGCTTGACCCCGCGTTGCGTCACGACCCGTGTATCCCCAACGACGCACTTGAACTGGTTGAACCTGGTCTCAGGCAGGTGGTGAGGAGCCAGCGGCACGAGACCGATGTCGAGGCCGGCGGCTGCCAGTCTCCAGGGGAACGCAGCGACGTGGACCCAGCCGAGCTCCTCGACCTTGTTCATGTCGATGCCCTTGAACGGGCCCTTATAGAAGTGGCCGAGGTTTACAAACCGCACATCGTGGGTGTTGACGTACTTCGTGAGCGCCGGACCGATTGTGCTGACGTCGTGCCAGTGATTGTCACCACCGTGGTAACCGATGCGGATAGGACCAGGCTTCCTGATGTACAGGTCCGCCGGCGCCTTGTAGTAGTCGAAGTCGATGCAGTTGGGCAGCGTGTATACCGAGCGGTTGAGGGTCCGGAAGTAGGAAGCCAGGGATTCGGTCGTGGTCGTCATGGCGTCGGACAGGCTCATGATCTCGAGCTGCCGCTGCCGGTTCTGCCGGTTGAGCTCCAGGTCGAAACCGTGCTCGCCGTCGCGCCAGAGCCAGATCTCCTCGCCGTCCTTCATCCGGATCTGGACCTCCACGGTCCCGAGCGAGCGGTAGGCCTGGGCGTAAGGGCTGAGGTAGACCGGATGGTCGTCATACTCGTAAATGAGCGGGAAACCGCGCGCCGGCCCCAGCGCCGCCATCCGCTTCACAGACTCGTTGAAGAACCCCTGCCAGACCGCCAGGTCGGCCCGGCTCATGAGCTGGGTGAGCTCCTCCTGGGGCGTCTGGGCGTGGAAGATGTGGATGTTGGCGAGCTTCTTGGCGGCCAGTTTGGCGGCCGGGAGCTCGATCCTCCACCAGCTGATGCCGGCGTCCTTGCCGGCCGGGAAGAAGGCCAGGTTCCTGCGCTCCGAGTGCAACGGCCCGAACTCCCGCTGGATCGGGATGCCCAAGACCTTCTCAAGCCGGCCGTTGAAGATCCACTTGTCCCGCAGGACCGCCAGGTTGGCCATCACGGAGTGCTTAGCGGTCTTGCGCATGTCCAGCGACTGGCCCTCCAGGTGAATGGCGGTCGCCTCGTGCGTGACGTAGCAGCGGAACCCGGCTTCCCTGGCCCTCAGGCAGAAATCCACGTCCTCGTAGTTGAAGTAGTAGTCCGTGTCCAGCCCGCCCAGCTTGTCCCAAAGATCCTTGCGGATCAGGGCGCAGGCGAAGGTCACGCTGTCGAAGTAACCGCTTCTCTGAGAGGGTTCGTACTCCGGCCCGTCTGGCTTGCTCCAGCCGAGGTGCCGGGGGACACCGTAAGCGTTGAAGATGACCCCGAGGTGCTGGATGGTCCGCTCCGGGAACAGGAGCTTGGCGCCGACGATCCCGACTTCAGGCTTCTCGTCCAGGACCTGGATCATCTTGTCGAGGCACCCAGGCTCGACCAGGACGTCGTTGTTCAGGAGCCAGACGTACTTGGCGTTCGCCTTGGCGACGCCCAGGTTGTTCAGGGAGGAGTACGACTGCGGCTCGGGGGCGTGGATATACAACCACTCGTTTCGGTTTTTAGCTTGGTCGCTACGGATCCAGTCCCCGACCTCCGTCGTGTCGTGCTCGACGATGATGAGCTCGACGGCCCGGTGGCCGCAGGTCCTGCCGACGGTCGAGAGGCACTGCTTGAGCAGATCGAGTTTGCCGCGGGTCGGGATGACCAGCGAGACTTCAGGGGCGGGCAAAGTTACCTCCAGGCGAAGTACTGAACGGTCTGAGCGGTCGCGTCCGTGGTCGCCGTCCTGATGTTCGAGCCGGTAACCTGGAAGCCGCCGGCGATCCCCACCGCTCCGCTGAGCACGACCGTCACGTCGGCCGCCGCCCAGGCCTGCGGCATGCAGATGACGTTGAACGCGGTTGTCATGCCGACGACCGCGGCCGAGGCTGTGCCCGTGGTGAACGTGGTGATCGACGGCAAGTCGATGCTCGCCGTGCCGTGCAGGATCTGCACGATCGGGGTTGCGTCCGTGGCCTCGATGCCGCCGACGAGAAGCCGCCCAGTACCAGGCGCAGCGCTCTCGCCGATGACCAGGTCGGTCTTGATGATGTCCATTACCGGATCTCCTCTTTGAGCTTCTCCAGCTCGAAGGTCACGTTCCTGACTCCAATCGGATTGGGCTCGGAGGTCACCACGTAGTGCGTGGCCCAAGAGCCCCGTTTGAGACTCGGGTAGAGCCCCGCCTCGCCGAACCCGTCCCTGAAATAGAGGGTGGTGTTTTCGTTCCAGAACCCGACGTGGGTCGGGTCCTGGGCCCACCCTCGACCGTCGGTGGACGGGATCTTCGCTGTCAGAGTCCCCCCCACTTTCAAAACCCTATTCGCTTCATTCATGAAATGAAAGACACCGTAAGTCCGTTTGGGCACTTCAATCGCCGTGATCAGGACGCCGATCGCCTTGACGGCGTTGACCGCCCAGTTCACGCACTTCTCGTCCGAATAACACTCGTCGAGCAGGCGCTTGGCCGTGCTCAGGCGCAACGGATCCGGCTCCTCGTACCACTGGCGGAGGTGCTCCGGAAAGTCGTTGCAGTAGATCGCCTCAACGCTTCCGTCCTCGAAAGGCCAGGACCTCTCGAGATCGGCGACGACGTCAACCCCCGGGTAGTGCTCCAGATCGACATTCAGATACCCCGCCATCGGGTGCCTGTGAGACCCCAAATTCAGCTTGAGTGGCTGGGACAACAAGTTTCTTCTCCTTGGTGCCAGGCATGTATTTCTCGAGCTCGCCGCGCAGGATGCTGGCGGGCACCGTGGTCCACTGCGGGTTCCTGAGGGCCTCGTGGAGCGTGTTGGCCGTGCTGTTCCAGTAGTCCGGGTCCATGACCTCGACCTGCCGGCGCAGGACGTACCAGAGCGGCGGCGAGAAGAACCGCAACCACTTCGCCTGGCCGTGAGAGGGCGGGCTGACCCTGTACTTCGCCTGCATGGCAATCTCGCAGGTCCTCCTGGCCTCCGCGCAGCTCGCCGCGATGACCAAGGAGCCGCGGCCCTCGGTGATGACCCCCTCGAAGTCGGTCCAGTTGTCATCGTCGAAAATCTTCTCGAGATGGCCTCCGGGCATGTTGTCTCGCAGGATGGACGTCTGGTACTGGCCCTCCGAGGTCTCTGTGAGCCACCTGCGGACGTCGGCCCGGAGCTTTCTGTAAGACGGTGACTGATTCTCGGTTGCCATGTCAGAAAAAGAGTCCCCGGGCTGCCACGCCCGTATCCTGTGAAGCCCGGGGACCGGAAAGCCGACCGATTAGTTGGCCGGGAAGTTGTTGGCGAAGGTGCCCGCCGCGTGACCCGTTACAAACGCATTGGCCGACGGGTGCAGGCAGATGAGGGTCCACTCGCCCTCGATCATGGCCCGCTCGCTCGAGCCGATCTTGGAGATCGGGATGTTCCTGGGTGGTCTCAGGAATCCGATCAGCCACTTGTCGGACTGGAGCACGAGAGTCCGGCGCTGGTTGTTCACCGGCCCGACTGCGGCCGTGTGGAACCAGCGGTGTGGCAGGACCTTTACGTTGCCGAAATCCGACATGTAAAAGTCCACCACGTTGACCAGAGTGTTCTCGGTGAGCGGGATGTTCCTCCGGGAGTTCGCCGAGCCGGCAAAGTTGGAGGAGATCTGGTTCTTCTGCGTGGCCGTGCAGACGACGTAATCGCACAGCCCGCCGGAGACCCAGACCCCCTGGAGGACCGAGTTGAGGTCGGCCTCCTGGAGGTTGTTCGCCGTGTTGGTCGCGGAGTTCGAGATGCTCGCTGTCAGAGAGGAGAAGCCGTCCAGCCAGCGGAAGATGCCGCGCGCACAGCGCGTGGACGCGGCGGACGCCGTGTTCGAGTTGACGATCTCGTACTCGACGTCCCTCTTCCACTGTTTGAGAGCCTTCCCCAACTGATAACGGAGCTCGTCTCGGATGCCCGCGGGGTTAACCGCCCGCTGCGTGTCGGAGATCTCGTATCCACCGCGTGAAATCTGGGTGTAGTTCAACAGCCGGGTACGGTTGGTGAGTGTCGTATCGGCCGATGAAAACGCCGCACCCTCAGCGGTGGCGTTCGAGGTCGCCTGGTTCAGCAGGTCAGTCAGCCATTCGGTCTGGACGTTGCTGACTTTCGTCTTTCGGAACATCGTAAACAACGGCGTGTCAACGGGGCTCAAAATCGTGATGATATCGAGCAGGTCTTCTCTGTTCGACGCCCCGATGAACGAGTTGTTCGCAACGCCCAGGTTGTACGTAGTTGTGGGCATTAGAGTCCCCTGTTAACGAATGGGGATGTCTTCGCCAAAGCCGCGCTCCTTGAGGATGTCCGTAATCGCCCCCATCTCGTCCACGCTGTCCGATCGGGACTTCCACAGCCTGTTGAAGTTGGGGGTGTTGGACCATCCGCCATTGGGCGAGGTCTCCACGCGCCTCACTGCGGTGCCACCAGGCAAAGAGCCGGTCTGGGCCGGGGCGGCTCCTGGAGCCGGTGTCCCGTTGCCTCCCAGAAGCTGGGTGATCTCCTGGTGGTACGCCTTGGCCCTGTAGGCCTCCTCGCGGTCGCGTGCGCGATCGACCAGAAGCGTGAGGGCGCGGTCCTGGGGCAGCGCATCGTAGAGGTCTCTGTCCTTCGCGTACACTTCGTCCATGAAGGGCTTGAGCCGGTCGATGTCCTTCTGCATATCGGACCGCAGGCGATCAAACTGCTGCTGCTCGACGAAACGCCTTTGGGCCTCGTTGTAGGCGCTCAGGTGCGTGCCCACAACTTCGTTCACGAGGCTGCGGATGTTCGCGGCGGGGTTCTTGAAGAACGCCTCCGCGTCCTCCTCGGGCGCGACCGCGGCAGGCGGACGGGGCGGAGCGGTGTTCGGAGCCTGGGCGTATCTCTGGGGAAGCTCAGTCCTGAGACTCTGGATCTCTCCCCTGAGGGCCTGGATCTCCGCGGACCGCATCTGCTCGGAGCGCGTGCGCGCGGCGTCGGTGTGGATATAGGCCTTGGCGAGCTCCTCCGTACTGGAGTACTTCTCCATCACCCGGCGGATACGCTCCGACAGGTCGTCCGGAGGCTTCTGTGGGCTCGTCGGCGCCATTCCAGGCGCCTGAAGTGGCCGAATCGGCGTCTCCGGTTGACCCGGGACCGGCTGCGGCTGAACAGGCTGCTGGTCGAGCCCCATACCCCGTGCGAGCGCATCGACCTCCGCTTGCATGGCAGCCTGCACGGCCGGGTTGTCCTCCGGCCGCTTGGTGGACGTGAGGAGCTGATGACCGGAATCAGTGAGCGCCTGAGTGAAAGACTCTGGAGGTATTCCCTGATTTCCGTTCTCGACTCGCGCCACGCCCCCCTGTGGAAATTCGGGAAGCTGGTCAAAACCCATTGACGTACCCTCGTGCCGTATCCGGCGGTGCCGGGGGCGACTGGGTGAAAGAGAAAAAGACCGCCCAGCCATCTGCGCAGCCAGGCGGCCCGTACTCGAGTACTTATCCCAGCGTCCTGGGGTCCGAACGTCTTACAGGCGGGGCGGTCTAATCGCTAGACTGCCGTCACGCCCGAAAAAATCCTTGTAGTCCTCCCACAAGCGCTTGTCGCGCTCTGTGGTCTTGGCCTCGAGCCGCCGGCGCTCCTCGAGCACCTCGAGCATCTCGGCTGTGGTCTCCCCGTCCAGCTCCTCGTCCTCCCAGCCGATCACCGCGGCTCCAGGAAATCGATCGCCGTGATCTTCCTGTGGACCTCGTGCTTGTAGGCCGAGCGCATCTCCTTGGCGCGATCCACGCCGACCACGTTCTCGGTGAACGGCAGGAGCGCGCACCGGAACCAGACCGAAACGACCTTTCCCTCCGGGTCCACTTCCACGTTCACCTCTCCGGTCCGGTGGATCGTGCCGCCGTCGCCGTAGTGCCGGATGCGGCCCGGGAAGAGCGCCCGCCATGCGAGGGCCAGACGATGTTCGACAAGCCTGAGCCACCCCGTGATCCCCATGGTCATCCCGTAACGACGATCTCACTAACCAGCCGACCCTTCAGCCAAGCACATTCAAGAACCGCGTTCAGGGCCTTCTCGACCTTGCAGCGGCAGGCGATGCAGCTGCGCCTACAGGTCCTTCGCTGCCTGCCACGGCCGACAGGACGCTTGAGCTGGTCATGCCCAAGCAGCCCCACTCCGCCGTTGATCCGGACGGTCCCGAAGTCGCTCTCGTAAACGTCCACGGTCTGCATGCTCACCCCGTGCTGTAGTAGAAGGCGATGTGGCCCTTCAGCGTGCCCGCGCTGGTCGTAACCTGGAAGCCGTCGCCGATGGCGCTCTGCATCGCAGGCGCGTCGCTGGTGCCCGAGTACTGCGCGCCGAGCGTTACGGCCGGCACGTCCAGAGATCCGAGGGTGACGCCCCCGCCGATGTTGGCGAAGGTCACCGTGGTCGCGGCCGAACCAGTGAAGTTGTAGCCGGTGACAACCACGCGCTGGTTGGTCAGGGCCGGCGCAATGGTCGCGGTCGCGGCCGTGCTGACGGCTACCGTGTTGACTGGTCCCTTGGCCATGTCCTTACCTCACTGAGCCGCGTCATAGTGGATCCCCAGGTCGGCACCCTCTTCTTTACCTTCGCCGTCCGCGTGCTCTTCCTCCTGGATCTGCTTCCAGGCCTCCTGCAGGCTCGTGTCGATGTCGAGCATCTCCTTGAACGCCTGGCACCGGCCGATGCACCGTTCCCGCTCCCGGTCGTCGATCACCGTTCCGAGAATCAGGCCGCGGCCTTCCTGCTCGAGGCGGGCCATGATTCGATTCCTCCTGAGCTCCCATCCCGGGTGACCCATGAGACCGACTTCCTGCCTGAGCGAATCGACGTTGTCGTCTGTCATTGTTTCCCCACGTACCTGTTCTGACCTGGCTGCGTTCCGACACCGGCCTGGCGCAGGAACGGCTGAACCGAGCCGCGCTGCCCGGGAGGCGTCGGCCCCGGGGGCCCAGGTCCTGGTGGGCCCCCGGGGCCGGCCGGGGGCGCCATACCAGGACCTGTGCCCATCCCCACGGCGTCCGGCTGGACCACGCCGGCGATCCGCGGGAAGTACCTGTCCGGGTCCGAGCCGAACACTCTGAGAGCGTCCTTGGCGTACTCGACGACGTTGAATCCGGCCCCCAGGATCATCGGGAACATCGGCGCGATGATGCTGTTGAGCTGGGAGAACTCCAGGCGCCGGGACTGGCGGTTCATGCCTTCGAGGGCCCCCTGGGCCGTGTAGATAAACTTCTCATCGTCCTGTGGGCTCAGGTCGCCGGGCTGCAGTTGGATCTCGGCAAAGTCGTCCGGGTCCATCGGATTGACCACGCTCATGTACTGCGGCAGCGGCAGGTACTGCCGGTCCAGCGCCAGGATGAAGTAGACCAGCCCGGGGGCGTCCCGGGTGGCCCCGAAGAACTGGTTGGCCTGCGTCGCCAGCTCGAAGCTGAGCCTGGTAGTAGCGCTCTGGCTCTTGAGCTGCTGCTCTCCCAGCGTCCGGACCGGTCCGCCCGGCGCTCCGATCAGCGTTTCGTTGACGGCGGAGGCCTCCTGGATGAGCGTGAAGATCTGCTGCTGCTCCTGGTAGCTGGAGCTGGTCACGTCCCCCAGCTGGAAGCGCTGCACCACCTGAGTCGGCGGGCCCATGCACTCGACCACGCCCCAGGGCTGCGAGGTCAGACGCCTCTTCCAGCCGGCAGGCATGCGCGAGCCGTCTACCCCGATGATCCCGTTGATGGCGGCCTTCACGTTGTCGATCCGCATGTTCATGATCTCGTTGCCGACGTAGATCAAGTGCTCGATGGGCTCGACCTTGCCGGTGCCGTAGAAGTCATAGGCGTTCGGGATGGAATCCATCTCGATGTAGGACTTCATCCCGTGATCCCAGGGAAGCGCCTGGTTGATCCCGACGACCTTCTTGTTGGCGACCGCCAGGACCCTCTTCTTCGGATCCAGGCCGGCCTGAACCTCGATCTCGGCCAACTGCGGGTCGATCAGCTCGTCGGGCACGACCCCCTGGTACTCAACGATCTCCACGGTCCGGTCGAAGAGGTCTCTGAACCTGTCTGTGTCGTCGTACTTGTCCATGAACAGGCGTCGCGCCTTGTACTCGCTTATGTCCTGGTCCTGGGTATCGCGGATCTCGTCCACGGACTGCCCGCCGAGCTCCGGGCCCCAGAGGTTGGTCTGCTCGAGCTGTCTCAACTCGTCGATGGTCAGGTAGTACCGGCGGTGGCACCAACGCATCCCGCCTCTGCCGTTGATCCGCTTGTACCCGGGCTGCGGGAAGAAGTCGGTCAAGTCCATCATTTCCGTGCGGATTTTGTAGGCCCGCTCCTGCGTGGTCTTCCACTGCATCCTGGCGATCGGGCCGTAAGTCGTCGGCAGGTTCACGGCGCTGCGATAGCGCAGGATCTTCTGGTCCCAGTCCGGCGCCACCAGGGCGATCGACTTGCCGTACCGCTCCGAGACCCGGAGCATGTCCGCGCCGAGATTCAGGACGTTGACGTCACCCAGGAAATGCCAGTCCAGGAGGGCCTCACGATGGTCGGCGACGGTCTCGAGACCGGCCTGCCTGGCGGTCACGGTCACGAACGGCCGGCTGCCCAGGAGGGCCAGGAATTTGATAGCCGCGGACTGCTCGGCGACCGACAAGGCGTAGGGCAAGTAGGCGTTGGCCTTCCAATCGAAGGCCTTCCGCTTGGAGATCATGGAGAGGATTTTTTCGTAGCGGTAGAAGCGCTCGAACCTGGCGCGGACGTGCGTCTCGGATTGGTTGAAGCGCTCCGTGACGACCCTGGCGATCTTCTCGAACAGGGTCCCGGCGAGCGGGAACGTCTGCTGGCTGGTCCCGAATCGGACTGAGGCGTCGCCCTGCGGTCCAGCATCGAGCTCGGCCATCAGGCAACCTCAGGCTGGACTTCTGGCTGGACCTCGGGCTGCTGGTCGATTTTCTTGACGCCGATACGCGCCCCGCACTTGGGGCACTCGGTGAAGACGTCGGACTCCCACTCAGCGCCGCAGCGGCCCTTGCCGAACGGGTTCCGGTTGCAGACAAGCCTGAAGCGCTTTTTGGCTGGTTCGGATGGGGCGTCTAGAGGAACGATGTCAGAGACGTTGGCGACACCACGCAGGAACGAGAGCTCGCGCGCGAGGATGTTGCGCGCGACGCCGCGCTTACGGACATCCCAATCACAGTCCCACTCGAGCTTGACTCGACCCAATTCTCATCGCCGTCCTGCAGATGCTGTGGGCGCCCCGTCGGGCGGATTCACTACCAAAGGTCTGTTTGGCCGGAGCCGCGAACCGGAGGGTGCAAATAGGGGCGCAGGCGACGGCGGTCTGGATTCTCTTCCTTGAATTTTGCTTCCGCGGCCACCGCGGCTTCGTACTGCGTGCGCTTCTTGTCAGAGTAAGGCGCCATGGCCTGCATTACCTTGAGGGCCTCCGCCCCAAAAAGCTGATACCTGAACGGTGTCTGCTTGCCTTTCTTGGCGATCTTGCAGCGGTAGAATGGGTGCCGCCGCACTCCTACGATGTTTTCCACGACCTCCCGTAACCAGAACAAAGAGTCTGGCGGCTGTCCATCGGGCGAACTTTGGCCTATGTCAAACCTGAAACCACCAGCCGTTCCGGACCAGCGCCCGCCACCGCTGCTCCATTTCATCGGTCGGAACGCGAAGTTTCCCTCACCCTCGTTAAATCCCGCAGCTCCCTCTAATCCCCATGGATTTGGGCGACCGGCTCGGTTCTTGGTTATCAGGTCAGGCATACTCACTCCCTGATGTAGTCCTCGAGCTCGCGGATCAGGCCCTTGATCTCCTTGCGGGCCTCCTCCTGCGACTGCAGCTTCTGCCGGAGTTCCTTGACCAGATCGGTCAGTGTTCTCGGTTCGGTTGCTCCCACGCACTGGCAGTGCCAGCAGTAGGCGTGCGGCATGAAGGGGGCCGCCGGCGGCCAGAACGCTGTCCCGGTGGTGGTGTTACCCCAGTCGGTGATTGCCAGGCTCATGTTCGCGTTCGTCGATCCGGTAAAGTCACCGGCCATCAGCCTTTCACCCGGCCCAGCCTCGGATTGTGCTCGTGGGCTGCCTTGCTGGCGTGCCTCGTGCTCGAGGCCAGAACGGCGCCGGCGTCGTGGATCCCGGGCTCGTGGGCGATCTTCTCTTCGACCGCGGCAAATCCGGGATGGCGCAGATCATTGTGACAGGCCGGACAGTCCCCCTCGGCCGTGTATCCCCGTTCCTGGTGGGTGTGCTCCTTGCCGAGGTCCATCTAGTCGCCCTTTCTGGTGCTGGGGGTGAACGTCGCGTGATCTGGAGGGGCGCCCGCCTCGCCGGCCGGGCTGAACTGCCCGGGCTGGTAGGACTCCTGCGGCTGATTCATCGGCGTTAGGAGCGGGTCGTGATGCACCTTGGCGGCGGGCGGAGGAACGGGCGGATGGACCCCTGGCGCCGGGTGGTGGCGCTGATGCTTGTGCTTCCTCACTTTTTGCCCTTCCTTTCCGGTAGCCCGCCGACCTTACGGCCGTGGTCGGCTGCAACGAACTCCTGACCGACGCTCTTGGGGATTCCCAGGTTGGACCGGCCCTCGGCGGCAGCGTGCATCGCGCGGTTCTGGGCCTTGGAGACCGACGGGTCGATTGCCTCGGAGGCCCCAGATAGCGGTTCAATCTTGCCAGGGGGCATCTCTTCGATGGAGTGCATCGACACGTTGCCCAGGGACATCTTGTTGCCCCACTCGTCCGCGGGCCAGCCGAGGTCGATCCGCTTCACGTCTCCCAGGAAATCCTGGTCCAGGTTCTCGAGCTCGGCGCCGGTGATTCCAGTGCCGTGCTGGAACGGCTTGCCCTTCAGGTCGTCCACGTCAGCTCACCGGCCGGTTGAAGGGCCCGGGGTAACGCGGCTGGTTCGGTTCGTTCCCACCCGGGCTGCGATCCCCCATGTCAACATCACCGTTCGGGCCCACCGTGGTTCCCAGCGCCGGCCCCAGGAGCGAGGCATCCTCGGCGCCGTGTGGATAGCTGCCGAAACTCCCGGTGGCGTTGGTGTACTCGCCCTCGGTCGTGTTCCCGGTCGGCTCGGATCCGGGCGCGCCGCCGGGAATCGCCTTCTCTCCGGCCGACCCGTCCGCCTCGACCGGCTCAGCCTCGTAGCCGCCTTGGGCCGGGTAGTACTTTGCCGTGCAGGCCGGAACTTTGCTCTCTTTACTCGGGCCGGCCGCCATCTTGTCTCCGTCGCTCATGGCCATGGATCAGGTCTCCAGGGGGCGCAGCTCGGCCCCACATCGGATACTTTGACTACAACCGGGGAGTCATTACAAGCCACTCTTGGGCCTGCGGGTTATACGGCCCGGGTGGCGCTGCTTCGGCGTCCGGCAGCCACCGCACGGCTGTCTGGGTCCGCGACCACCTGGCCGCCTTAGGAACCCTCGGCCGTTACAGGAGCCGCAGACGTACGTCCATTTCCGTCGCAGGCCGGGCATCGGATCAACCGTTGCATCCCATCCACCAGGTGATCAAGCCAGCCAGTCCCGGCGCAGCGCAGGCAGATACCATCGCCAGGACGATACGGTCCCTTCGGCCCGAGCTTGAGCGGCTCAGTGGAATCGGAGGTCATCCTGGTTTCCCGGGCCCCACGGATTGTCTCGCCACGCAGCGTCCTTCCAGTAGGGCTCGCCCTCCAAAAACTCGTCCTCGACCATGGCCGCGCGCGAGGGCTTCAGCCAGTCAATCGCGTACTGCAGGGCGTCGAACAAATGGTCAAAAGTCCCGTCCTTATGCGGCCGCTGCTTCTCGGCGCGGCCCAGCTGCGACTCTGGGTAGGCGTAGCCGCCCAGGAATCCCTTGACAATCAGCTGCATCTCGGACTGCGGACCGGTCGAGACCAGCAGACCCGGTGTCCCGTCACTGCGGGGCAGAAGCAGAGCTCGGACCTGTTCTATCAGATCAAGTTTGCGCCCGGTAGTCACCTTGCTGTGCAGCGTGATCCCAAAGGTGGCGAGGGTCTGGCGGACTGTTTCGCCCTGGGTGTTGTGGGCTTCGCTCGCCGGATCGCCGAAGTCCTGGACGTCGGCGGCAACGATCTGCTTGATCCGGGCGAGGTGCGCCCCGGGAATCTCGTGCCCCTCGAGGTCGTACAGCGGAATCTCAACTGCGGTCTGGCCCTTAGTCGTTGGGTCGTACTGACCGAGATGCAGCAGAGTGCGTTTCTGGACTTCCCGGACGTGGTCCTCGAGGGGCACGCGCTTGAAGAACACACAGTCGAAAATCACCACCTGGCCCTTGTGGTTGATCTGCAGGAACACGGTGGCCTGGCCGTTGTAGCTGGAGTCCCAGCCCCTGAAGATCGGCAGCTTCGGGTTGACTTTATAGCTCTCTGAGAGGCAGTGCAAGTCCTTGCGGAACTCTCCAAAGACCGGCTCGCCGGGCTGCAACGAGAAGTCCAGCTCGTTCTCGCGGCGGTACAGGTTGATGTCGGTGTAGCCGGCGCGGGCGAGGCTCTGGTGCTCCGGCGTTCTCTTCTCGGGGTCGGCGGTGTAGTGGAGTGCCAGGAGCTGCATGCCTTTGGTATTCTGGTAGCCGTGCAGCCCGTCCAGCGCCTGCGGCCACTTCTCCCAGCCGTCCCACTTCAGGCGGTCGTCGGCCTGCGAGTAGCAGAACTCGTGACCGTTCGGGGTGGTGACGCCCCACAGACGTCCGCCGCCCTTGATCGTCGGCAGGGCCGCCGTCCAGGCCTGCTCGCCCTCCGGGTGGAACGCCAGCTCGTCCATGAAGACAAAGGAGGCCGTGAGAGAGCGGATGACGTCGGGTCCCTGCGGAATGGCGATGATGGTCGAGCCGTTGAAGTAGGTCTCGGCCCCCTTGGTCTCCTCGAGCACCCGGGGGCGGACGTGCGGCGGGAGGTTCCGTCGCATGAACCGGATCCGGCCCATCAGCGCCTTGTCGCCCTTGGCCAGGACGTCCTCCTCACGCTTCCCCTGGGCGATGCAGAGCTGGCCCTTCCGGCTTACGGCGGTCCAGAGCAACAGCCAGCAGAACAGCCAGGACAGGAGCATCTGCCTGGATTTCATGAGGAGCCCGACCTGGCTCCGGACGACGATTGAGCTGATGTACTTGAGGTAGTCCTTCGGCGGGAACGGCTTGGTGGTCTCCTCGTCCGACGCCCCGTGCTCGTCCTGGGTCTTGATCCAGCCCTGCTCGATGGCAAACCAGGGATCGGCTTTGAAGCGGCGGAGCTCGAGAAGCTCCCGGGCCATGGCGCGCTCCCGTACCTCTTCAGTAGGTGCGGGAACCGGAGGAGGAGGCGGCTCCTGGAGCGTCGGATTTTTGACGACGGCCAGGAGCAGGCAGCCGCGGCAGAGGCAACCGAGTTTTGCGATCCCGGGACCGAGACCGTGCATCAGTCCTCCTCGACGTCTTTGGCGGGTTCAAGAGCGTTCATCAGAGCCGGCGGCCGGATACCCTTCGTGGCGTAGTCCTCAAGCTCCTGGTCGGTCAGTTTCTCCAGGTGGAGGTGAATCGTCGGGGCGTAGAACTGGGGGCCTTCTTCCTTCTTCTGGTAGTACTGGCCTCCGGCGATCTTCATCAGGACCGGCGTGACCTTGACGTCCACCGGCTTGCCGTCCTGGCCGAGATCTCCCCGCAATTCCGCTACGACGCGCTTCCGGATCAGGTCCTGAATGTCCTTCTCAGTCAGGACTTCGCGCGTCAGCCGGCGGAACAATTTCCCGAGCTGACTGGGTTGGCCAGCGCGGGCCAAGCCCCCGAGGCGGCCGATCTTGGTGCCCGGAAGGAGCCCGCCATGCGGCTGCCGCTGCAGGCCGAGCTCCTTCAGGGCGTGCTTATTCAGATCGCTGTCGCGCATGCAACGGATTTAAGCCCCGCGCCCGTATCCTCTTCAAGACACCCGGCGGCTTATCCAGCTAAAACGACTTCGTTACTTGACAAACGCGAACACGGCGCTTAGATTGCCCAACGAAAGGAGACCCTTGAGCCCGGAGAGCACGCCTTCCCGGAGCGCCGCGGCCTCGATCAGCCTCTTGATCGTCCGTGCGCTCGAGACCGTCTCGAAGCATCACGCCGCCGGTGGACCGATGGGGCCCACGATCTCAGCCGCTCTGGACTGTCGCGAGTGCGTCTCGTTAATCGACTCGGTCCGGGAGCTGGGCGAGGTCATCCTGGGAACCGATCCCCTGGCAGAGGTCAACAAGGTGCTCGACCAGATGGCTCGGGCCGGCGGGAGAATCCACTAGAACGTCAGCTCTCAGAGCACCGGCGCGAGGGCCAGAACATGGACAACGGACTGGAGAGCGATTTCCTGCAGTGGCTCAGGCGGACGCGCAGGCGGGAAAGCGTCATTCACCTGGCCTTGCAAGGACTGACCTCGCTCGGACTCGTCCTGGCGGGCGCCAACGTGCTCGCTGACCATAGTCCTGTGGTCAAGTTCTGGATGGGTTTCCTGTTCGCGCTTAACGCCTACGTGTTTCATAAGAACGGGGCGAGCCACCGTGGACTCATGAGGACGCTGGCCGACGTCGAGCGCATGGAGGTCGAGAGGCTCGAGCGACTCGAAAGGATCAGACGGTGAGCGACGAGGATCAACCGGTCGCCGGCCAGTTCAAGAGAGCGCTCCAGGCCATGGAGGGCTTTGACAGCAAGGACGGCTGTCACCTCTGCAAGGGAGACCCGTGCATCGGTGTTGCGTCTGGGGCCGGGATGGTGCTGGTCCTCTGCCGTGGCTGTGCGACGGTCGTCAGGGAAGTCCTGAACAAGTCCAAAAAGCTGGGGCCGCCCGGGTCGGTCCATAGTCTCAAGGAGCCTTCAGGCGTTCACTGAGGGACCGCAGAAACCAGTTGACGTACCGGTCGTCCTTGTGTAGCATGCAAGCAACCGAGCCAGAGCGCGCGACGGTGATCCTCCTAACGAGAACGCCCTGGCTCACCGCGGCCGGGGGGTTAGCCCTAATCCTCCCGGCCGCTTCAAGTCATCGCCGAGGAGGGTGCACTGCTGGAGGAAGAGACGAGGCCCAGGCGAGAGACATCGAGAAGAAATGTGCAGGGTAGACTGGAACGGTCCCAGCAGCGGGCTCATAACCCGCATGAAGCCGGTTCGACTCCGGTCCCTGCCACCAACTGCGGTGAGGCTGGGCGTATCCCAGCCGAACCTGAGCGCCAGGTGTCGTAGAACCTGGTTCCGTTGAATGGGGCGGAAAACCCGGTCAGAGCCCCAGCCTGATGGTGCGGAAGCGGCGGGGGGCCGCGCATCCTGGACAGGAACGCGGAAACTGACCTAACTCACTGAATGGAGGGACCAGAAATGGCCACGGCAACCGAGGCGCCCAAGGCGCCAGCTGGCAACGGGCCCGTCAACGTCGGCTTTCTGCTGGACAACACCGGGTCGATGATGACCCGGCGGGACGAAGCGATCCAGGGCTTCAACAAGTACGTCAAGGACCTACAGGAGGTGAGCAACGAGGACTACAGGCTGATGCTCGTGACCTTCAACAGCGAGCGGACCAAGATGGTCACCGACGGCCTCGCGCCGGTCCGGCAGGTTCAGCCGCTCTCCCTGGATACCTACGTGCCCGCTGGCTTCACCCCGCTGCTCGACGCGACTGCAGCGATCATCCGGGACCTCGAGTCCAGGGGCGCCTCCAGGCGGACGCTGGTCGTGATCCTGACCGACGGGGAGGAGAACTACTCGAAGGAATATGACTTCAAGGAACTCGGGGAGCTGGTCACCAAGAAACAGGACGTGGACGGCTGGAGCTTCATCTTCCTGGGCGCCGACATGGACGCCTGGCAGATCGGCGCCAGAATGGGCATCTCGATCGCCAACACCGTAGCCTACACGGGCAGCGCCATGGGCCAGACGATCGGCAACCTCAGCGCCGGAACGCAGAACTATGCGAGGGCCACGTCGCCTGGCGGGCAGAGTGTCAACAGCGGCGGCTTCGTGAGCTCGGTCAAGGGCGGGCTGATCGACAAGGACGACCCGAAGTGGAAGGCCGTGATCAACAAGAACAAGGACAAGAAGGCATGAACGTAAAACTGGAGACCCTCAGAAGACTCGAATTTGTGGCGCTCTGGTGGAGACCCCAAATCGCCACTGCCTCGTTCGGAGATCCGTGGACAGCTGGATGCTTGGTCGAGATAGCCCTCAACCTGGAGCCAAACAGGCCGGTCCACATCGCGATGAAAAGAGCCGGCCTCGAGAGGATCTCTGACGACCTCGTGGACGCCTGGGACAATAATCAGCGCGCCAGGGCGCTCCGGATTATCCAGAGGGAGATCGGCAAACTCGTGCATTGACGCGCGGACACCTGAGGAAATACTCCGCCATCTTCGGAAGGGAGGCCGAGGCTACCGTGAGGGTCCAGATCAGGGACCAGAGCCACCCGCTTTGCTCGCGCTGTCTGCATGCCCAGGTCATGCGGGTCAGACACCTCCAGGACAGTGTCGTGCATTGCGGCAAACTGAATAAGTTCCTCAAGGGCGTCGTCCTCGAGTGCAGTGACTTCCACCGGCGCGGCTCCATGACGATCTGGGACATGAGGCAGACCGCCTGGATGATCGATCTCGGCCCCAAGGGCAAGATAGGTTTCGTGCGACCGGGCGACAAACGACACGCCAAAATGGTCCGGGAAATGCCCATTCTTGAGGACGAAGACTGAGGTGCCAATGAGAGGATCCGCACAGTTCAAGGAGGGCTGGTACATCATCCAGCCCAGGCTCGTCGGCATCAGGGGCAACCATGACAGCAGGGCGGAGAGACGCCGACGTGGAGACGTCGGAACGCAGGATTTCTGGTGGGCAGTCCGGGTCTGCCGCGAGTACATGAGCGCCGTCCGAGCCCGCCGGAAGGGCAGCTACGGAGACCCGTGAAGACCCCCCGCGCTGCGTTCGTGGAGGCGATGCGCTACCTTCATCACGCAGTCCTCGGTATCGGTGGCATCTTCCCATCCGTTCACGAGCTACGGACTTGGATGATGCGCCAAGCCGTCGAGGCGTTCGCGGATGCGGAGTGCGACGGAACGCCGGAAGACGATGAGCCGGCTTGCGTGGAACGGGCGCGGATTCATTTTGAGATGAACCCGCCAGGCGTGATAGGTGACGAGTCAACCGCACTGTGGACGGCCAAAATGCGCGAGGAACATGCTGCATGCCGCGCCGCGCTGCTGGAGGAGATCGGAATCGGGCCTGACTGCAAGGCATACCAGGATCGCAAAACGGACTGAGGCGGTGAACGTATATCAGCGTTGGAAATCGGCGTTTCTGTGTTGGCTCAAGGGCCACGATGACGAGGAGCGTTACCTCGGGGGAGGCATGGGAGACTGGAAGTGTCTCCGGTGCGGCCGGATAACCGACGGAGATAACTAGGTGATTCAGCGCCTGCCATATTCGATCTATCGCCGCCTCGCCATTTTATCCATGTGGTGGGGCAAGGTGTGGTGCGCCGTTCTCGGTCACCACCTCCGCTGCCACGATGAGCACGGATTTCACGGATATCGGTGTGACCGCTGCGACCGATGGGAGGCAGAGGCTGATTGACCTGAAGCCTTTCCTTTTCGGCAAGTGCCACCGCTGGACCTATCCGGTCGTCGCGCTCGTCGGCTACTGGGCTTGGTCGGCGCGCGGCTTGCCGTGGTGGGGTGTCGCGGTCTGGTTCCTGGTCGCGAGCGCGGCACACACTTTCATTCTCGACAGGAAGCACCGTGGCTGACCAGAAGACCCCGACGGTGGAGGAATCGCTGAAACCGTGCCCGTTCTGCGGCGGCGAGCCTTACTTAGAGTCGTATGGTCCGGGCGGATTCAGCGGCTCGGTTTACTGCTCCACGGAAGGATGCGCTGCGGATGGCTACAACGCATCGAGCGAAAAGGAGGCCATCGACCGATGGAACAGGAGAACACCTTAAGCGCAACAGCGGCTGAGTTGCGGCGGGCGGCTATCGGTGCCTTAGAGCCGGTCTTGGAGCGATATTGTGAGACCATCCATTGCACGGATGCTGGTCCATCATCGAAGCACACGCACAGTCGTGTTGAGATGGCGATCGCGGCCATCGACGCCCTCGCTGACCGCCTCGAAGCCTCTGAGAGACAGGCCGATGCAGGCTGGACCGGACTAGCGAACATTTACTCTCTCATCGAGGGCGAACCGTGCCACAAATCCGCCGCCCTAGGAATGGCTACTTCGGTTGTCGTCAAACTTAAGCAGCGCCTCGAAGCCGAATCGGCGGCGCGGGTGAAGGCGGAGCAATGCTGCGATGGTTCGCAATGCGACTGCGTCCGGCTGCGAGAACGCGCCGAAAAGGCTGAGCGCGACCGCGACCTGCTGCGCGACAAGTGGAAGCAGATGGAGGCGTACGGCTTCGACTCGCCCAAGGCGGTGTTCGACAGGATCGCAGAACTGGAGCGCAATAACGCAGCCCTAAGAAACGCGGTCGAGAATCTTGTGAACCGCGCGGACACATGTATCGGCCTGACACCTGGACTCATCGACGACCTGCGTAGCGCCCCGCGGGAGGGCCGATTGACCCCCAAGTCCGACAAGGCGCCCGGCTCGTGATCCTCGACTTCGTGAACCGGAACCAGCCCCGCACCGAGCCGACCGGCACAAGCCTCGACTGCCTGGAGTGTCTCGGATACGGCTGCTGGTGCCCGTCGCAGCCGGACAAGTGTCTTGGGTGCGAGATCTGCGAGGCGTGTCGGGGGACGGGAAGGCGACAGGACTCTGAGAGCTAACCGGGCGTTCCACGTAGAACGCCCTCAACCGGAAGGAGGAGACCTTGAACGTCGAGAGATTGGAAAGGGGCGCGAAGTACCTGGAGACCGCGGTCCAACGGATCTATGAGAGGCAGCCGGACCGATTCAACATGACGTTCTGGGGCTCGCAAGGGCCCGGCGATGGGTTTCGTGGCTGCGCCATCGGGTGGTGTACGAACGTGTTCGGCGCCGAGGGACTGACGCTCGACTGTTGCGGCGGGCCGGTCTTTCAGGATGCAACCGGCCAGATAGCCATCGCTGGCCACGCGGTTGCGGCCTTTCTCGAGATCACGCTGGACGACGTCCGCCGGCTCTTCACCGTGGAGGGGTACGATCTGGAATCCAAGATCTCCCCGGATTTCGTGGCCAAGAAGATCAGGGCCTTCATCGCCGAGGGCGCCCCGAAGGCGAGCGTGGACAAGCAGGCGAAGGAGGTCCACGTCCAGGAGCTCGTGGCCGTCTGACGTGAAACGGCTCAAGAACCCCGAGGCCAGGGCCATGACCGCAAGGCTCCTGCGCCTCGGAAGACAGGCCGCCAGGAACCTCGGGGTGAGTCCAAGTTTCTACGGACCGTTCCTGGCGGCCTACTTCTTCGCCCGAATCATGCTGGACAAATCGGCGGACGAGGAAGCCGAGCATGAAGAGGTAACCCACTGAACACCGGCCTCTCGGAACGTGGCAGGGGCAGCGCCTCCGACGAGTGGGAAACACCGCCGTGGCTGTTCCAGGCCCTGGATAGCGAGTTCGGCTTCACGGTTGATGCCGCAGCCTCCGAGAAGAACGCGCTCTGCGACGTCTGGTTCGACAACATCGAGGGTTGCGACCTGAAGGACGGCTGGCCCGAGCAGCGGTTTTTCTGTAACCCGCCGTACTCGAATATCAAGCTGTTCGTGCGGCTTGCGCTCCAGAACCACTGCCTCTGGGTTTTCGTCCTGCCGGCGTTCGTGGACAAGACCTGGTACAGGTGGCTCTGGGAGTCCAAGCGGGTCGAGTTCCGGCCGTTCGCGAACCGGGTCAGGTTCTACCTGAACGGGAAGCCGGCCGGATCCCCGTTCTTTGGAACGGTTATCGCGGTGGTGAGACCGTGACCGACACGAGCTGGAAAGGAGCAGGATGGCGAACTTCAAGATCGAGCCCGAGACAGCCCCTGGGCTTTGCGGAACCTGTCGTCACGCGATCGTGCAGACCACGACGAAGAACCAGACGAAGGTAATCTGCGGCGGGGGTGAGCCGGTCTTCACGGTCGCCGAGCCCCTCGAACGCTGCTCGATGTACCGCAGGAAGGAACGCCCGAACCCGAGTGAGACCTCCTGGCTCAGCGAAATGGCCTGGCAGCCGGTAATCATCGTCGCAAACGGCAAGCGGAACAAGACTTTCATGGATCCAGACGACGATCGGCTGGAACGGGCCGACCGCAACTTTGGGCACGGCTGGGACGGAGTCCCTCGCCTGAAGACCCGATCCACTAGAATCGGAGTGACGAAGCAGTAGCCAGCCGTGAATCGAGAGCGTACCGTTGGTTGGGAGCGAGCCGTCCAGCTCGACTGTACCGAGCTCCTTGAGCGAACCGTGATTCGAGAGAGTACCGTGTATGGTGAGTGAGCCGCCCCCACTGAGGGTGCCGGAACGCCAGAGCGAAGCCGTGAGTACCGAGAGTACCGGCTGAACAGAGCAAGCCGCAGTACAAGAGAGTGCCGACGCACAAGAGCGACGCTTACAAGGAGCTGAATATGAGCCAGACGTTTGCACCAGGACTGCCGGCGGAATCCCAGGGGGTCGTCGCAGAGTACGAAGACAGGTTCGGTGAGACTCGTACAATCCACAAGACACGCCACGGCCTCCAGGTCCTCCGCAACCAGGCAACGGTCTCGGTGGAACTGACGCGGGTTATAGGACCGCTTCTCGGTGTGAAGATTAGGCAAGCCCGCATCGAACGTGGCCTCAGCATGGCCCAGTTGTGTGTGAAAGCCGGCCTGATGTTCGGCCCGACTGCGAAGCACAGGATGTACGAGATCGAGAAGGGCTCGCGGCGATACGGCATCAGGTTCGGAACGCTTTACGCGCTGGCCGCCGCCTTGGGTATGGATCCTGCCGCCCTCTTGCCGTCGAGCGAGGACGTCTTCCGGGCAGCCAAGGTTGTCTGCCGCAGGAAGGTAGCGTTCCAGGTCCAAGAAAGACCCTCGCGATCCGCACGCTAGAAAAAAATTGAGGGACGGCGGTAGATGATAAGCGAACCGACTATCCGGGACCTCCTGCAGTACCTGGACCGCTGCTGTCCCTGCCTCTACGTGAAGAGACTGTCCTCACCCAAACCCTGGGATGGTGAATCAGGAAGGCCAGACGGCTGCTGCCTGGCCTGCTGGGCATCCAAGACGCCCGACGTCCGCGACCTGTTCGACTTCGCGCCTGCCTTCGGACCCCACCCTCCAGACCACGGTCCGGACTGTTACTGGCCTGGACACGCAGCTGTCAAGAATCTCACCGCCATGCTTAAACCGGAGTAACGACGTGGCACAACCCCAGGGTGCTTGGGACCTCTTTCTGATCATCGTAAAGTACGGCGCAGCACTCGTCGTAGGCCTGGGGATAGTCGCCGCGATCATCGTGCTCTTCGCCGTCGTGCTCGACCCGGACCGTGACTCCTGAGGTGACTACCGGTCCGCTCCTGATTGACCTAAGTTACGGCCATGGAGCTCAACGGCCAGTTGAAGGCATGGCTCAACAAGTGGGGACCCTGGCTCGGCCCCAGCACCATCCTCCTCCTCCTCGCCCTGAGCTCCCGCTGGCAGGGTTACACCTGGACCAAAGAAGAACACCAAGCCTTCGCCCAGGCCAACCAGCTGCGCATCGAGGCCCTCGACAAGCGCGTAGACCTGATCGTGGGCTGGATCGACGAACACAAGCAACTCGTCACAGCCCGCACCGCCCAACTGGACGCCCTGGACCGCGACGAAGCCGTGACACGAGAGGCTATCTCCAGCATGAAGCAGGACTTACAGGAAATCAAGGTAGACCTCCGGGAACTCCGCCTCCAGAGAGGAATGAACCCACACTCCTCCAGGTAAGTAATTACCGGCCAAACACAAGAAAACAATAGCCTTTATGCCTCAGTCGAGCATAACCGCCTCACGCGCGAGAAATCTAAAAAAATTCAGGCGTAAACGTTGAGAAGACTACAGTTCTGGCTCGGTAACCAAGCACCTATCAACGTCCCCGGTATCGTCGCCTGCCTCGTCGGCGTCCGCCACTCACACCTCAGCACCAGTACCGGCACCCGGACAATCTGCGACACCGCCCACCATTCCTGGAATGACTGGATGTACTGCTCCCAGAACATGATGCGCAAGGATTACCTCGACTTCCTGAACTGGTCAACCCTCAGCGGACTCGACCAGTCTCGAGCACTCGCGCGATTCGAGGCAACCGCGGTTCAGGCCCTGGAGAGAGCGCGCAGATTGCGGATGTTCTGAGCGCCAAATCGTTCTCCTGAATCAGGTTATAAAAAATACGCCGAGCACCGGAGCCTTCACCAAACCCACCCGGGCCCCGTTCGACGCCCGAACCGGCCTCACCGGGCAGCCAGGTGGGACCGAACCGGTAGCGTGGAATGGGTAGATGGGCACCAATCGGTCACTGGCACCAGTGGCACGGAAAGCCTTCTGTCTGCAAGTGAAGCAAAAGCGGCACTTACCTTGTGCGTCAAGGCGTACAAGCACCGGATTGCCAGTCCGGCACCCTGCGATTTAGGCCGAAATTCGCGTCCCTGCCTCGTCCTTGCTCGCATACCTGTCGGCGGTCAGCGGACCAGACCAGCGCAGCCGCGCGCGCGAGGCCGCTGTCCCGCTACCGGCCGCCCAGGCCACGCTGTACCAGCCTGCTCCCAGGCCGTCCAGGCTGCCCACGCTTGCATCGCGCAAGGCTCCAGGCCATCCCGGCATCAGCGCCAGCAGAACGCAGCCGGGCGGCCCCTCAGCGTGGTTGCTGGCAGGCTGGAAGGCAGGCGGGCGACCCCACGGTCACAGGGGCCGCCCCGGGCGGGTGGGTCAGGTGGTGCAGGTTGAGGGGAGGAAGGTGTCGGGGAGGAATGGCCGGCTGGACCAGCCGCAGCGGCGGCAGGTTTCGGGGTCGTCCACGAGTTCGATATGGCAGCGAGGGCAGTTGTTGGGTGGGACGTCACGGCGGGGTAGTTCTTCGTGGTCGGGTTCGTACTCGTTGCGGGGGAGGTCGAAGAGGCCGAAGATCAGGCTCATCGGCGCACCTCCCTGACGTCGTGACCGGCGGCGCGGCAAATCTCGACATCGTTTTCAGTCCGAGGTAGCACGAACGCCGCGCCATAAGGCTTCACCACCACGAGGCGCGTTCCAGGTCCTTGAGCACGGCCGCACGTCCAGCACTCCGCGACGACCTTCGGCGCGGGGGGATTGGCGCCTCTGGTGCGCTTGATTGCGGTACGGGTGAACCGTCGCCCGTCGATTGTCACAGTCTCCTGCATGGTCTCCGGCTCCGGGCTGCGCGCTTGATAACAAGCAGCACAGTGTATGCGCGGGTCGGGCCTTTGAGCCTTGGGCTTCTTCACGGCCGCACCTGTCCATCGATCCGCGCCTGTCTCTCAGCTTCGGCTTGTTTGCTGGCCGCGTCATGGGCCGCCCGTCCGGCAGCGTTGGCCGCCTGGAAGTTCCCGCACCCGATGTCGGAGTGCTTGTGGTATTCCCGAACGCCCGCGCGCCACGCCTCGGACATCCGGCCCCACTTAAACGGCTCGGTGATCGCTAGCCACTCAAAAGGGCAGTCGTACTCAAACGGTCCCATACTTTCATCCATCGGCTTGTTGCCCCACATCTGCTGACCACTTATCAGTCTGCTTTCGATTAGGTCGAGACAGATAAGCCGGACCGGCTGTCCGTCCCTCGGAAACTCGATCAGTCTCCATAGGTGACTGCCCCTGTCGCGGTGGTTGAGCACCTTGAAGGGATTGTTATCGGCGAGAAGCTCTCGTCGCAGCAGGTTGTCGCGCGTTCCGACCGTGTAGAACCAGCCCATCAGAGCACCTCGAACGGTGCGACATAGCCGACACCCGTGCAGAGCGCGTTGACTGCTCTTTGGAACTTCTCACGCAGATCGTTGACTTCCTCGCGACGCATCACGGGATCGTAACTCTCCAGGTCGTCGTTGATCTCGGCCACGTTCCGAACGAGAGGCGCCGGGATGTCGTAGTCCTGCTCGATCATCTCCGTCAACTCGTCCAGGTCTTGAATGCGAGTTTCCAGCGCCCGCATCAGGATGCAGCCTTCGTCATGGCTCGCGGCGTAGCCGTTGATCTCGCCGGCCACCACAGGGCGGGCCAACTCGACGATGCGCTCCAGTAGTTCCCTTTGCCTTTGTGTCATGGGGTGTCTCTCCTTTCAGAGACACGAATACATCGTCCTTGCTTACTTGTCAAGTGTTATTTTGAGGTTTTCTCTGAGAGCAGAAAAAAGGCCCGGTCCCGTGTGGAGTGGAGTGCCGGGGCCGGGCCTTCTGCCGCCTTCCTGACCGTTCACCCCATGACAGGCAGGTCAGGGGGCGCGCAGGTCGGTTGTCAGCTACTCATTGTCAAAGTCAAAGAACTCTGTGCCGTCCCAGTCAGGATCTTTCTCGGGCTGCGCGATATTCTCCGAACGATAGCGCGCACAGTAGGATTCCCCTTGTTCTGCGTCGAGCGCGAGATCGCTCAACTCGATTGGAGTTGCGGTCGGGTTATACTCGCTCCAAATGACAATGGTTGTTTTCCAAAGTGGTCTCACGGCTTCACCTGTCGTGGTTCCAGGTCGGCGTTGTAGCAGTAGCACGCCGGGTTGCTGCACGCGCTGATCTTGATGCAGCCCGATAGATAGCCGACGTTCATTTTCCAGCCGCACAGGACGCAGGGGTCACTGTGACCGCGGTACTCTTCGAGGCTCATATCCTCGACGTGCTTGCGCTGTCCTTTGGGCTTGCTCACGGCTTCTCCTTCATCGCCGCGAGCAGCCAGCGCGCGGCGTCAACCGGGCGGGCGTGATCCCCGCACCCTTCGTCTGTTGTCTCCGGCGATTCGTCGCATCCGAAGTCGCCGTCTAGGGCGGCCCAACAAGCGTCGGTGTTTGCAGTCTCGTTTGGCGCTCCCGCCTCGTCGCGCCGGCTTTCGACGTATTGGCCGCACCAGATACACGGGCCTGGAATCCACTTCTGCTTGTCGCTCACGGTCTCACCTTCGCCAGCGCGGCGGCGCGGACATTCAGGCGCCAACTCACATAGTCATTCATCCACAGCTCATATTGCTTGACCGTGGATGCTAAGGGTAATTCAAGCGGGGCGGCCTTCAGAGCGGCCAGAAGAAGATCGGCCCCGTCGTGTTTTTTGCAGAACACCATAAAACATTCGAGGTTGTCTCCCTTGGCCTTGCAACCACACTTGGCTTCTGCAAGAATCTGCGGCTTCACGGTTTCACCTTGTCGGCCTGGGCGAGGGCGGCATGAGCAGCTTTCACGGCGTCAGCAGCGGTTACGAGCAGGCCGGGAGAACTCTGGAGATACGGCAGCAAGGCGGTCAGCGCCTCCCGCATCGCCTCGAACGCTTGCATCACGTCACACTCAAATTCCTTTTCGCCACCGGGCCAGCATCCCGCGCCGTGTTCGTGATCGGGCGGTTCCGCCTGTTCTGCCGCGTTCGGGTTCTGGACCTCGCCATCCGGGTCGCAGTCTCCGCACACATACCGCCCCTCGGCGTCCTTGTGCGTCATGGTGTCTTTGCAGACTACGCACTCCGCATAGAGGATGGTTTGTGTCTCAGCGTCAACCCGCGTAACCTCACCTGTCGTCTTGTCGGTCACGTCGTAGATCGTCGCCTGCGAGTCCTTGGCGAATAGCGCCTCGACCGCTCTGTTCACGGCATCGACCGGATCGAATCCGTCCATGTCGATCTGCCATGTGATGAGGTATTCCTTTTCCGGGTCGGTAGCTCGATAGCAAGTGTCACACAGCAGCGCGGAGGGGTCCGGATTTTGGCCGGGTTCCGGAATCGGCATACCGCAGTTGTCGCAGCGGATTGTCGGGTTCTCGCTCATGACTTCACCTTGTCCCACGCGGCCAGAGCGGCGCGGGCCTTGATACACACAGTGTTTGCGGACGGATGATGTCCAGCCATTCTCACCGCATCCTCGAAAGATTCCGCGACCTCGCGCAGCGCATCGGCCAGTCCCGCGCCCGCGTTCACCGTCTCATTGTGTTCCTCGCGCAGTCGCCGCGACTCGCGCTTGCCGATCACGTGATCCGGCCAGAGCCATGAGGCGCTCATTAGAACACCCCCAGGTTGTGAACGCTGGGCTTCTTCGGCAGGTTGCGCGCATCAAGGCCGTTGACCTCGGCGATGATCGCCAGGATCTTGACGGCGCGCTCGACCTCCACGAACTTGTACGGCAGTTTCCTAACGCGGCTATCGATGTAGAAGTCAGCAGGTTGCTGCGCCGCGAAATCGCCCAGGTATCCACCACCGCACATGACCCATACGGCGGTTTGCATCGCCGGAATTGCGTCCTTCCAGGCGGGGGCGTTTTCCCTGATGGCCTGCACGTCGAGTTTTGTCATGGGGTGAAATCCTCCTTGCCCATGACAGTACATCGTCCTTGCGTGCTTGTCAACTAGTTTTTTGGGAATGTTTACGTCGAGGCGCGGGGCTTACCCTAATGTCATGACCGGCCTCGCGTTCACGCTCCAGGCTGGCGAACGTCCAGATTTTTGTAGGCTTGCAGACGCGCCCGCGGGCTTTCTGGCAGCGCGCGCCGTGTCGGCTCACACGGCAGCAAGTCCAGCACTCTGCGATTGCCTTGGCTTTGCGCGGGTGGGTCACGAGCTTGTGGCTCGAATCATTCCGCTGCCTGAGCAGCGCGAGCACGCGGCCGGGTCGAGTGGCGCCCTGCCCGTGCCATTACAGCGCGGACAGGGCGCCTCCCCCGCCTCGATTAGCTGCTGCAAGTCACGGTGCAGACTTCGCACCCACCACACGGCCCGCCGCAGCCGATGATCTCGTCCGGCTGGATCGGCGCATCGCTGGTAACTGGCGCGGCCCGGCTGCCGTATCTCACGCTCGCGCACACACAGACCGACGTGCAGCCGTTCCCGCCTTTTTTGCGGAACGCTTCTATTAGGATCGGGGTGGTCCCGGGTGGCTGATGCAAGGGTGGGATCGGGTTGTCGATCAGCTGCACGTCGAGCGCGGACTCGACGACTCCCTGGCGGCCGGTGCTGACCCCGATCAGGGTAATGGCGTTCCGCACGCTCGTCCGGAACTCCTCCAGCTTCGCCGGGTCAGGCTGGTGCCAGGGCACATAGGTCACGCCGATCTTCTCGCCCGCCTCATCGACCACGGTGACGCAGTATCCGGTCGTTTTCGGGATACGCGGGGCGTGGGGCTGCGCGGCGATTAGGAACCACGCGCCGAGAAGACAGATCGCAAGGGTCCAGGGTAAGGCTCTGCGGTATTTCAAGAAGGCTCCTTTCACGGTAAGCCGGTTCATTGCTTTCCTTCTACGCCTGGGGCGCGGCCGGTGTCAAGTCCGTGGTGGTGGCGCAATCGCAAGGACGCCCGGCAGGCAGCCAGATGATTTCGTTCTTCGTCGAGGCGCGCACGCGGTCCCACCAATGCTCAAAATCGGGCTGTGTGTGGACATGGTGCTGACCGACCTGCGGACCGACCCTGTTGGTAACGTGGACGGTGCCGTCTGATTCCTTGGTGCAGTAGTGAACCATTGTCATCAATCCGGGTGGGCCCGTGCGACTAACGGCAGAGGACTGAAGCTGCACAGGTAGGCACCGGCACGAGAGCCGCGACGCAACTCGTTGTTGAGCAGATCAAGGACCTGACTACACGTCTGATTATCGGTTGCCCTGGCGATGACATAACACAGGTTTTCCGGCTGGCCGAAACCACCCTTCGGAACCAATGGCCCGCAGAACATGATTCGCATGGGCAAGTCAGACTCGAAGATTTTGGGGTCTTTGCCCAGCTGCGGCAGTCCGCCGAACGGCTTCAGAACTTCGGCCGAGAAGCTGTATATCACCGGAGGAGCAGCGAGAAGGTGCCTCCGGGGTGCGCCAAAAAGAACTGGGATGGCCAACGCCAAGGCTAAGAACGATCGAACAAGTCTCATGGTCTTGTCCTCCTGCTGGTCACTCTCTGAACTCCACGGCACGGCGCCGACCGCTTAGTCCTCGGGTTGCGCTGCCGTTGCGGATCGCCATGCCGCCGTGAATGACCGCGGCCGTTCCGATCAGCCACTCGGCAAGTCTTGGGTGCATCGGGCGAACGTGCCGGGCCAGCAGCCACAGGCCGCCGTCGAAGAGGACGCCCTGCGCCAAGAGCCTGCCATCGGTCGGGTATTTCGGCAGGGCCGGGTCGGTCTCGCTCGACCCGTTGTGAAAGGCGCGGAGGCTGGTCCAGGCATCGGCACAGGCTGCGGCGCCGAAAGCGACCTCGGTGATCTTCCACCGTCTCGTGGGGGACTCCGATGCCTGGACAGGAACAGCAACAAGGAAAATCATCGCTCCAATCAGCGGCCGGGTTTTCACTCGGCCATCTCGTTGGCCTTGATCTTCTGTTTCAACTCGTCCGGCCAGTCGGCATAGCGGACGCGCTTACCGCGGTCGTCAACCGGAATGTGCCAAAGCGTCGGGTCGTCGGCGCTCAAGTCGAGGGTGTGGCCGAACTCACCGTCCATGCCACGCTCTTCGCAGCCGTCACACCAACGATACCGATCCGTGTCATCCAGAACCTCTGGCGGATCGGTGTTGATCCGGACCCAAAACTGCCCCTGGATGTCCGCGCAGCGACACACCGGGCAGACCTCCAAGATTTCTAGACGCGCCTTGTGGCTGATCCTCTCGCATAGCGCATCAATCTCACGAGTGTCCAGGGGCCGAACAGTTCCATCGCCGGTCACAATGTCAGACAGGAGCTCCATTGTATCCGGTGTGCCGACGTTGCCGGGCAACTTAGTCTGCCAGTAGCGCAAGGCCGCCACCACAGTGTGAAACTCGCGCTCCTCAATGGTCAGGTTCATGGGGTTTGATCCTCCTGACTCTGATATTACATCGTCCTTGCGCGGCTGTCAACGGGTTTTTCTGACGACATCGAGGACCGCCGCCCGTCCCTCAGCCCAGGCGATGACCTCGTCGGCGTCGAACCTGAGCAGGCGTTTCCGCCGGCACCCTGGGCGGGTCAGATCGACGTGCGGAATGTCGGTCAGGGCGACCAGCCGGCGGATGGTGTTCTGACTCACGCCGAGGAGCGCCGCCATGTCGGCGATGCTGATGTACTTCGCTTTCTTGGTCGGCTTCAGGTCTGTCACGTCTGGTGACCGATTGGTGACCATGCTTGGGGTTGAATCAGGTGAATCCGGCCTATCTTAGCACGTCTGAGAGCAACTGGAAAAATTACTCTGAGAGCGACTAGTCGTGCTGGGCCTGTAACTTAGATGGCTTTGAGAGAGAGGCTTAGGAATCCGGTGCTCTATCCATCTGAGCTACAGGCCCGCACGTTTGTTTTCAACCACTTACATCGTGTGAGACTCAGTGAGACTGCTTGCTGGTGACCGATTGGTGACCGATGAGCGCCCAGGTCCCAGCGATCTCGTTGTGCTGAAGCTCCCCGGCCTTCTTCATCGAGGATAGGGTGTTCCGGATCGCCTGGTCAACACTGTCCATGTCCTTGACGATCTCAATGCCCTTGATGTCCACCACGAACTTGGTGATCTCCCTGGACGTGAGCGGCCGGGCCTCGGTGGTTAGGACCGCCAGGACGGACTGGCGCCAGCGGCCGACGCGACCGTGCCGCGGTTGAGACTCGGCGACCTGGGCAGGCTGGGCCGTGCGGCCTCCTTGAGAGTCGGATAGCTCGGCATGCTCCTCCTCCTTGCGTGCGCGGGGCGGTCCGAAGAACTCAGTGCCCGCCTGATGATAGTCCCGGCTCAAGTGCGCGTACCGCTGCGTCAGCTTGATGTCCGAGTGGCCCAGGTATTTCTGCAAGCGGTAGATGTCTCCGCCGTTGATCATGTACCACGACGCGAACGTGTGGCGCAGCGTGTGAAACGTCACGTCAGGTCCCAGGCCGGCGACCCTTCTGGCGGTCGTGAAGCTGGTGGTCAGCCGCTGGAGGTGCTTCCCGCGCAGGGTGAACACGTGCCCGTCGCCGGAGATTTCCCGGACCTTGCTGCGCCCCTGGAGCATGGGCAGGAGCACGGAGTCGAGTGGGATGGCCCTCCACTCATTGTCCTTGGTCTGGTGGGCATCGAAGTGCAGATAACCGCGGACGAGGTCCACCTGGTCCCACACCAGCGTCAGAATCTCCAACAGGCGCCCGCCGGTGTGCAAGGCGCAGGTGATGATCGGCTTCAGGTGGTTCGCCGCACAGGCGACCAGGGCCTCGGCCTCGGCTGCCGTGAGCCAGCGGGTCCGGCCCACCGATTCCTTGAACGGCTTGACGGCGCTCACCGGGTTGTCGCCGCCGAAGTAGCCCCACTCCTTCGCGCAGTTGAACATCTTGCTCAGACAGGCGCGCTCCCGGTTCACCGTGGCGTGGCTCACCCCTTGGCCCAGGCGCGCGTTGATGTAGTTCCGGATCCGCGAGGCGTCGATCTCCTGCAAGGCGTAGTACTCGAAACTGCGCTTCAGGGCGTTCGTCCTGGTGACGAAGCTCTCGTAGTCCTTGTGGGCCTTGGCGTGCTTCTCCAGGAACTCCGGCAGGAAGTCCGCAAACGGCTTCGGGGCGATCCGCTTGAGCTCTGGATTGCGCCCGTGCCGGATGTCCTTCAGGCGCTCGGCGTGGAGGATGGCGGCCTCCTGCTTATCGGGCCCGACCATCTCACGCACCCGCTTGATTCCCACGTAGTAATCGATCCACCAATTCTTGCCCTTCCTGAATACGCCCATTGGCTGATCCTCCTTGACCGAGTGTATACATCGTCCTTGCGACTCTGTCAAGGTGAAACAGAAACGGCCGCCGACGTGTGGTCCGCCGACGGCCGTTGCCTTCCGCCCGCCCGGGTCAGCTCGCCGCTGCCCAGGCACTTGGGGTAGTTAACGGGCCCCGTGCCCCATCAGCCGGACGAGATACGCGAGGCCCATAGCGAGCACCACGAGCGCCAGGAGCACCGGCAGGGCGTACAGGATCAGCCACTCGGTGATCTTTCGTCCCATGCCGGTTGCTCTCCAGCGCTGCAAGTTGAAGCGGCTGCGACCCTGACTCCGTTCCCACGAAGATCGCAGAGCCGCAGCCCGCTGCCTGATTGGACCCTATACGAGGATCAGGCCAAGTCGAGATCGGTCACTTCCACCCGGAACTTCGGCGACACGTGATCGAGCATGCGTTGGTCGGCGCTGACGCCCGCGCTCGCTTCGGCGCGGTTCTCGAACTCGGCGACGGCGCGGTGTACGCCCCCGGCCAGATTGAACAGCTCGGGGACGGGGACGTGATACACCAGCTGGCCACAGTTGCAGAGACCCACCCCGACGCCGGCGTGGACGGCGGCCTGGTTGTTGAGCTGGTGCCTTGCGAAAGCCGCCAGGTGCTTGCACTTGGCGTAGGTGGCGGCTCTCTCCGGAAGAAGCGAGTTGAAAATCAGGTCGATACATCCGGGGCAGGTGCCCATCTGCTCCTTGCTCGACGTGTGTGGACGGACATCGCGCATTACTTGAGGGACTGGCATCGTTGAGTCTCCTTTCAGCGATAAACCTTAGGTCGTCCTTGCCGACCTGTCAAGTAATTTCCGAGAGTTTTTTAAAAGACTCTTCACGCGGCCTCGACTGGCTGCATGGGCAGGATCCGGCGCATCTCAAAAGCTCGCGCGTAATTCTTTCGCCGGTAGGCCCACACCGTCCACCGTCCACCCGCTGGAATCCAGCTCCAGGCGAGGCGGCGCAGTTCGCGCATTTCGGCGCCGCTGGGCCAGATCGAGCACTTTACCTGAATGGCTTCTACACCCAGGAGCGGATGCAAGCACACCAAGTCCACCGGTCCAAGACTGCCGGCGGCGCGGATCACGGTGTACCCCTGGGAGAGCTTCAGGTTGCGCACAGAGTGCTCCAGGCGCGTGCCCTTGGCTTTGGGGTTCTTCAACCTCACGTGGCTGTGCCCCGAGTCTCGCGCTCGACGATTTCGTCAAAGCATGCCTTGATCCGCTCGGCAAGCACGACGTGTCGGAGTGACAGCCACTGCTCGAACCTCTCCATTTCGGCCTTGACAGGCGCCCGCCGGCCGTTCCGGCCGAAGCGGTAAATCAACCTGTACCACAGCCCAGCCTCGACGCACTGGCCACGCCGGCAGGACCAGCATGGCCGAGCCACCGGACCGTAGGCGGGTCCGCTGTGCCCTGGGGGAACCTCGCCGGTATGAGGGCCATCGACCAGCAGGAAGCCCGTGTCAAGACAGTCCACGCACTTGTAGTACTTGTCGTCCTCCAAGGGTCGCGCTCGAACGTGGCGGTCGAAGATCGCCTGGAGTTTGGCGGTCAGCCGGGCCGCTTCGTTTTCGCCTAAGACTTCATCGGGCCGTCGCTTGGTTTCCAAGCCAGGAACCTCCTCTCGAACTCGGGGATGTCGCGCTGATTATCGAGAACATCCTGCCAGCGATGGCCGCGCAGCCAGCTGGCCGCATACGGGATGAACCTGCCATCGTCGCGTACCCACGGCTCAGAGCGCTTGTGGTCCTCGAGCGCCTGCAGCAGGACTGTGGCCTCCGGCCTGACCGCCGCGGTCTGCAGCCAAGCCTTCTGGGCGTCCAGTTTTTTGACCTTCCTGGGGTAGCTCTGCCAGAAGCTCTCAAAGGCCTGCCGTTGGTCATCGGTGACCTTTGCCGATGGCCAAGGTAGTTGATCTTTAGATCTAGTACTTGGGGTAGGGGCAGGGGGCTTGAAAACCTGCGAAGCTGGAGGCGTAGCAGCGCTCAAGCGACCCGCTAAGCGATTCGCTTGACTTTTGCTTCGCGCCAAACCGCCAGTCCTTCCAGCAAGTTGCGCTGCTTTGCGCCTCTTGCCTATCAGACTTTTAGATGGGTTGTAGTCAAGATAATCGTGAATAATCCAACCAGAAATTCCTTTTTTTTGTGCGGATTTCCAAAGGCCAGCCTTGACCATTTTGGCCGGCCAGTCGTTCCCTCCGACCACGCCATTCCAATCTGCAAACTCTGTGAGCAAAGACTTTAAGACTGTGTCTGGTAAAAATCCGTCGGTGAGATAGCGCGAGCAATAGCACAAAGCCCGGACCTGGAGGACCAGGCCAAGCGGTCCGATCTCTTTGATTTTTGGGTGCTCAGCGAAGTGATCGTCGAGCCTGATCCAGCTCAACTGTCCGTCCCACGCTACGGGCGATACGGGGGTGGAAGCAGTAGCGTTGCTCCCACCCCCGTCGGAAAGGAGGCGACCATGTCCGGCTCCAAGCAGAGAGCCGGCGGTCAGACGCACCTTAGCGTCGGGATCTTGACGGATCAAGTCACCCTGGAATGTCTGGGAGTTACCTTGCGGAAACGGTGGGCTGCACTGGAGTTACGGTCTGCGGCCTGGTCTCCCCCTCTGAGAGGAAGCCGTGGGCGCAGTTGTAGAGACCGGTCCGGGTCTGGTCACGCCGGCCCCAGTGGCAGCTGTGCCAGAACCAATCCTTCCGGCTGAGGTTCGGGTCCGGGCCGGGCACTCGTACCCAAGCGAAGGCCAGCATTGCCGTCAGGAGGCTCTCAGAGCGACGATCGCTTGCCGGACATGGTGTAGGGTCAGGTGTCGGCCGATCAGAGCCCGCAGACCACCCAGGACGCGCCACAGGCGGCTCAGAGGGCGGGGCCGGGGCGGTTGGCGCGTCGAGCGAGAACCTGGCGATGACTTTAGGCTTGCGGCGCTGGCCCGTCTGGAGTTTTTTTTTCCGTCCAGGGAAGCACTTGGCGATCTCCGCCGAGCGCTCTGCCTTGGTCTTGAACTTGGACCAGCGCTTCAGGCTGCCGGCGCGCCCTGCCCTGGCGTGCATCCGCCTCACCGACTCAGGCATCGGTGGCTTCGGGCCGGCAAGGTCAGGGCGCTTGGCGTTGCGACCCACCCAGAGATTCCACTTCTTCAAAGCCTCGGCCTCAAGGACCGTTTTGGTCGTCGCCGCCGGAGCGAAGCCTACGCCGATCTCCTCTGGAGCCTGTTGCACATCCGCCTGGCTCAGGCCAAGAGTCTCGGCGATCTGCTTGCTCAGAGTGCCGGCAGCCAGCTTCGCGGCCAGGCCGTTCCAGCAGCTCCGGCAGAGACCGGACCTGTAAGCCCGTCGGTTCATGTGGCAGTTACTCGTCATCACCTTCCCCAGGAAATGCGGCCCCAGGTCAACCATCGCTGACCCGGGGCCGCGCTCGATCAGGCTGCTTGCTGAAGCTGGACAGGCACGCTCTTCACCTGCCGCTTCGGACGGCCGATCCCGTCGAAGGCTTTGAAGCACTGGACAGCGAACTCGAGCTCGATCGGTGGCTCGGAGTCGAACGACTGCAGGTCGTTCAGGCCGACGATATACCGCACCTCGTACCGGTCGAGCACGAGGAGCTTTTTGACGTAGTAGAGAGGGCCGCGAGCGCCTCCCGCTTCGTCAAGCAGGCGCTGCATGATGCAGCCGACTGCTTCGCCTGCCGAGCGGCCGGCGGGCCGCAGATCGCTCCCGTGATCGATGCCCGCCAGGATGACCAGCATCGAGTCGAACACCTGCCTCCGGGTCATTGCTTTGGTGCTCAAGGAATCCTCCTTTCTCAGCTACGTTTTGGACACGAGAACCGTGACTTGCTCCGGTTGCGCAGTTGTCCCAACCGCGTGAGCCTGGTCGCCCTTGCACGGCGCTGCCTCGCAGAACTTGGCGTGAGCCGCCTCCCGCACCCGCGCCACATCTGCTCCCGTGGTTACGCCGAGCTGCTGACCCTCTCGGAATGCAGACAGCAGATATCGGGCGAAGAAGGGATCCCGGGCATCGCTTGCGTGAATCAGCCACTCGTACTCCCATGGAGTGAGTGCGCCGTTGATACGGTTGTACGCGCCCGCCGCGGTTGCCGTCGTTTCCAGGAGTCGTTGCCCGAGGCAGCCGGGTGAATCTGGCCGAGTTTCCACCTTCGCTCTCCACTCGCTCGTGGGAACCGTGTCGATCAGGTGCTCCAGCTTGTCGAGCAGTTCCGACCTGCTCAGTTTCTTCATAGCTCCATTCTCCTTTCCGCTTGTTGAGCGACTGCTATCGGGCGATGCAGAACCCCGGCTCGTCCCAGTGAAGAACGACGTTGACGCTGCCGCGCGGGTAGGTCCGATCGATGGCGGCCAGGAACGGATCCGGATCGCGCCGAACCCTGGTCTCGTAGTCGCTGATGGCGAAGACGTACTGCTTCGGAAACTCCGTCTCGATCTCCTGGATGAGCTTCAGCGCCTCGAACGGAACCGGCTTGTCGTAGGGGCGCGAGATGATGACGCCGTGGCGCTCCGGCCCGTAGCTGGCGTTCGCCATGACATCGGCCTCCCTCAGCGGTTTCCAGCACCACCGCTTTGAGGGATAGCACTTGGAGCGCAGGAATCGATCGACCTCCGCCAGGTCGTACACGCCCATCTGCTTAGCGTCCATCCAGGACTCCAGGCCGCGCGGGACCGAAGGTTCCTGGTACTTCAGGGCCGCGGCGAGCTCCTGGTAGGCGAGCGCCTTCTCCTTGGGCAGGTGAACACCCGCGGTCTCGATGATCGGTTTGGGTTTGGAAACCGGAAACAATCTCAACATTGGCTGCTCTCCTTTCCTGTGGTTAGCTGCTCAGAACCTCTTGGTCTTCGTCGAGCCGCGCCTTGAGTCCCTTCTCAATGTACTGGATGCCCTCCGCCATCTTCGGGCCTGGGAACCAAAGCGTCACACCATTGACTTTGTTCTTCTCCACCACCTCCTCGAACGCGAGCGCGCTGCCCTTGAGGGCCAGCCGCACGCTGTGCAGAATCGGACCGATACCCCTTCCATTCGTCGTGTTCTTCAGCAGGACCTTGGTGCTCACACCGGCCTTGATCTTTTGGATCTCTTTCAGCAGGCGAAGACCGGACATTCCCCTCATACCGCCCTCGCCTGTTCTTCCGCCGCTCGGGTGATGAGCGCGACCCGCCGGCTGACTGACCGATCGGCTCCCGGCCAACAGAAGCTCCTTCACAGCTTCCGGATCGTCCATCTCGATTGTGATACCACCCATGACAGCCCTGTAGCGGGCCACGTTTGCCTCCCTTACTTCGGCCGTCGGCCGAAATCCTTGGACGGCGGAGTGCCGCCCATGAAAACCCATCTGAGCTTCCTGGCTCGAACGGCGCGCTCCATGACGTCCTGGGTGCCCGTAGACCAGCCGTCCCAGAAGACGACGACGGCATCGCTGTCCTTGACGATTCGGGCGTTACGCACGAACGGCGCGGCGTGTTTGTGCTTGTCGTAGTTCTTGCGGTAGACCAGCGGATTACGGCCCAGCCTGGCGCAGGTTTGATCCACGGTCCGGTCAACCCCGGCGGCGTCACCAGTGATAATCACGAGGTCCTTGGAGAGACTTTCCACGTACTTTGCGACCGATTTCAAGTCTGGATATTTCCGACTGCCCACGATGCCCAGTTTCATGTGCTTACGCCTGATGATCGGGCTTCCTAGCCTGCATCGCCGACCAGTGCATGAACTCGATGAGCGTTGTATCGGTCAGGGTCTTATCGGTGGGGCCATGATCGATGTAGTCGGCGATCAACTCGTCCAGCATCCTGTGCAGCAGCTTGTGTTGCTGCAAGTGCTCTTCCGAGCCCATGGTCGTCTCCTTGTGCGTTCGTCCTTATACTAAGATGCTCAGGCTCTTGTCAAGAGCTATTCTTGAGCCCCTGGAGGAAGTTCGTCAAGCCGGACGATGGTGGCGGTCCGCACCGGCCCCATCAGACGATAGACCCTGGCCTTCCCCAATCTGCTGAATCCGGCGTATTCAAGAAACTCCCCGCACTCGCCGCAGACCAAGCCATCCTCGACCTCAAGCGCCCACCAGGTGGCTATTCCCCCGTCGGGGCAGTCTGCGTTAGCGCAGACCCATCGGCCGCAGAGGCTGGTGCTGACGGGCGCATCGTTAAGTGGGTCGAGAGGAAGGACGGTCAGAAAGGGATGTCGTCGTCTTCCGGGGGAGGCTCATACGGAGGCTGCAGGTCGGGCGCGGACGGCGGTGGAACGTAACCCTCGCGGTTCGCGACCCGCGTGTACCCGTGCTGCTGCAGGCGTTGACCCTTGGCGGGCGGGACGATAGCGACGACCTTGGCGAAGGGGTCTCCGCTTGTCATCTTGACGTGGGTCACCGTCAGCTGGCAGTTGGCGTCCAAGAGTTTCTCCAGGTCAAACTCCTCGGCCTCGACGTCGGTGAGACCGCGGCCCCGCCAGCTCTCCAGGTGGGCACGCAGAGTCGCCTTGGGGTGCAAGCTGTTGGTGTATTTCTTGGTGACGAGATAGGGCTTCCCGTCGGCCATGGTCTTTTCAGTCTGCCAGCGGAGCTCGACCTTGCGTCGCTGGCCCCAGGGCGTGTCCCGGGTCCCCAGGTCCACCACATCGACGCAGACGGCCGCGTGCAGACCGGCCGGGGCCGGAACGTACTTCTCCATGTTGTTCCTGGCGTAGATCGGCAAGCTAGTTGCCCGTGCTCTTCATCTGGTCCGCCCGGTCGGCAAGCGCGATCAGCCTGAGTTTGGCCTGGACGGATTCGATGTCGAGCTGGATGATCGAGGCGGTTCTGGGGTCGGTGGTCTTAGCGAGGGCCGCCTCGAGCTTGTCGAGCTGGTGCTCGAGCCCCTGGCGCCGCTGTTTCCTGTGGTAGGCCCTGTAGTAGAACCGCAGGTTGATCTTATGACGCCTGCGGTAGGCGGCCCTCCGCTTCAGACCCTTTGGGCTGTCGTTATAGTCCCGCTGCCATTTCCGTCTTGCGTCCACTGTTGCTTCCACCCGGGGATCTCCTTCAACCGCTTACTCTAACTGGGAGCAGATCTTCTGTCAAGGACGAAGCACTAGACCGCCACCCGCTTGCCGCGCGGGTGGTCCTTCTTGTACGCCTGGGCTGCCGCGATGGCTGCCTCGATGCCTTTTGTCTTCCTGACCTGGGAGATACTCTTCTTGGCGCCCATCGGCAGGAAGCGCGTCAGGCCAAGAAGCCGAAAATGCAACCGGCCCGGGGTATTCACCCGCCGCTCCGGGATGGTCTTCAGAAGAGCGGCTTGCAAGGCCTGCAGCGTCTCCAGGCCGTCGCTCTTGCCGACCTCCCGATGCACTACAAGCTCGATGAGCCGCAGGATGGAATTGCTCAGTTCCTCGGCCGTTTTGGCTACGAGATCGTCTCGAGTCATGCCCCCTCCTTTCCGTAGATCACAGCATGGATTTCAGCGACGAGGCGCTCGACCTTCTCCAGGCGCTCCGCAAAGCCAGCCTGGTGCCCGACGACAGCCGCAGCTGACGGCTGGTTGCCGTTCTCGAGTTGCGCGTCGTCCAGGAGCCAGCGCCAGCCCCTGCCGCGGCCTTTGGCCGGCTGCTTTGTCCCCTTGAGCACCCCCTTTTTGATGCGGTTGGTAATTGTGTTATTGGTGACCCCAAGTCTTTTGGCTGCCTGCTGGACGGTGATTTGCATTGTTGCCTCCTGAGGCAGGAGGATACAACGACCTTGCATCGTTGTCAAGGGACCATTTTCAGAAGTGAAATCCGTACAGGAAGCCGAAGATCCCAGCAGGCGTGACGCGGGTCGTAAAGTTCTGGTCCACGACGCCGGCGAGGCCGAGTCCGGTCCCGACTGTGAAGCCCCATCTCTTCCGGCTGGATCGCGCCAAGGTCAGGTCGTGGTCGAGCTGGGCCAGGAGGCGCTCAGTCGCCTGCGAGGCCTCGATGCCGGTGCAGACCAGGTCGGGGTTCTGCTCCATGAACGCGCGGCACCTAGCGATCTGGGACGGGTTCGCGTAGAGCCTGGACCAGCTCAGGAGCAGAAGGGACGCGATCAAGAGCCGCTTCATCGCTTGACCCGACCCTCGGCCCGGTCGGCGAGCTCCTGGTTGGTCATAGTGTCGATGGCCTTGTCCACGTCCTCGAGCTTCTGGTCCGCCTGGCCCCTGGTCTTTCCCTTGCTGAACCCGCGCAGGTAGATCACAACGGCCCCGAGCGCCACGGCCAGAACCGTCCAGAAGGCCGCCGGCAGGGCTTTCACAGCCGCAAAGACTCTCTGCCTGACGAGGGGCCAATTCATGTTCTGCCGCCTGGCGTGGCGCTGTTGAGGAGCTCCGGAAAGCGCTCCTTCATCTTGGCGTGCAGCATCGGCGCTAGGCCGCCGCCGAGAAACCCGAAGAACATGGCCGCGCCCCAACCCTTAGGTCCAGGACCGAAGTCCACCCGGCCGGTCCAGTGGGCGAGGAACACCATCGCCATGCCCGCCGCCAGCGTGATGTGGCGCTTGGTCATCTCCGACGTCTTCCGGAACGGGAACAGCACCCACTCGCAAGTGAACCAGGAGAGCGCGGTCACCGCACCCGCCGAGATCGTCCCCTTGGCCAGGAGGCTGGCTACCTGGACAGCGGCAGTCCAGATCTGGCTCCAAAAATCGGCCTGGGTCGTCAAGCGGCCTCCGGCGAGTCAATCAGGAACGGCGTTGGATCGAGAACCTGGTCTTTGTACCGCAGCTCCAGGTGACAGTGCGGCGTGATGGCCGTGGCGTGCTGACCGTCTTTCGGATACCTGATGCGCAGGTCCTGCGGCAGCCCAATCGCGTCACCCATCTCGTATCTCTCGCCGGGCAGGCTATCCTTGTTCTGGACGTAGAGCAGCTTGATCGTGTAGTTCGGGTCGATCCTGGCCACCATCACGCACAGCCGATAGCGAAGATCCGCTGGGTACGCGAAGCCCATCCGGACGATCTCGCACTCGCAGGGCGCCAGGATCGGCTCGAGGGGGTCGAGATCCGGCTTGACGATGAAGTCGATGCCCTTGTGGGGTTCGTTGACACCGGTCTTGACCGGCCAGCTCCCGTTCGTCTCCCCGTGGGTCCGGTTTGCCCCAAAGGCCCCGCCCCCGCGGGCATAGGCGTCGGGACCGCGGATCCCGTGTCGGGCTGGCGGCAGGAGTTGCAGATCCAGGGCTCTGGCCTCCTCTCAGAGCCCGACCTTACACCGGATGACATTTCTTGTCAGTCCACCCCTAACGATTCGCCACGGCCCCGCTTGTGCCTGGTCCCAGTCTGTTCAGCGCGTTTCCAACAATCCGGTCGAAGTCGGCCTTGATGGACGCCATTTCTGCGGTCTTTCGGCTAGTTCCCAGCGGGCCCTCTCGGACGGAGTTGAACCGCTTGCGCTTCTCGTCGAGAGACTCCGCGGCCTTACTCAGGATCATGTAGGCCCGCAGCCGGTCGTGGTTCTGCACGAGGTAGGAACGCATCTGCACCGGGTCCTCGACCTGCAGTTTCTTGGCCGTCTGATAGGCCGCCGTGCCCTCCTTCAAGAGCTCGTAGAACTTGTTGCTGGAGGCCGAGCTCAGCGTACCGGTCCTGCCGACAAACCTGCCTAGAAGAGGATAGTCCGCCGGCTGGGACTCGACGGGCGGGACTTCAGGCGCGCCGGCGGCGACCCGGGCCATCCAGTCGGTCGCCTGCAAGGCGGGCACCGAAACCCCGCCGCTGTACCTGCTGAGCACGTGCTCGATCTTCGCCGGCGAGACGCCAACTACGTGGCCAGCCGCCTTGGCGGACTCGGAGGTCCACGGCCAGTACTGATACTCCGGATCGCCTTTCTCGGGGTAGACCGGGCGCTGGAAGTAGAAGTCCTTGTTGGCCAGGATCTCGAGTTCCGGCCGGACGACGTCCGGGATCCAACTCAACGGGTAGACCGGTGACTCCCTGAGGGCCTTGGCCTCGAAGCGGTCCATGATCGACGGGTCCTTGCGATCGCTCGCTTCCATGAGCTTCTCGAAGAAGGTCGCCGGGATGCCGTAAGAGAAGCTCTTCCTGATCCGTAGCGGTCTCTCGAACCCCGGGAAGAACATGACGAAGTTGGTCGTCCTGTCGTCCTCGGGCCAGTTCCTCCAGCGCTCTTCCCTCCTCTGCCAGAGGTAGTACGAGATGATCGCGCTCACGAAAGCCCCGAACCACATGCCCAGGCGCAGGGGGTGCCGCCTCATCTCCTGCAGGCCACGCACGAACCCGCCGACATGCGCCCCAATCGCGAAGATCATCTTGTTTGGGCCGCGCACCATCGAGCCCATCTTCGCCCAGTCCTGACTGGACTCGCGGGTCTCAAACCCGGCCTCGAGCAGTTGGCTCCTGCCGACGGCTTTCTGGCCGCCGACGACTCGGAACGCCCCGAGCCTGGGCGCGTTCATGATCGAGTAACCCAGGTGCTCGTAGAGGTCCAGAATCGCGCCGGCGTAATGCTGCGGTTTCCACCAGTAATTCGGCTCCCGGTGCTTCTTGAATTGCTTGGCGACGAACCTGGCGATGCTCGCCGGATCTCCACCCACCGGGTTGGCGAAGCCGGTCCCGGCGGTCTTGTACTTCACCGCCAGATCGGTGTTGAACAGCTGGTCGAAGAACCCGAGGATCGTGTGGTAGACCAGGGCCGGCGGATTCCTGGACTGGATCAGGGCCTGCTGCATGTGCGCGAAGGCGATGCCGACCCACGCTCCAGGGTTGTACTGGATGAAGCCCATGCGGGCCATCCTGGTCGGAGCCGTGACCAGGTCCGCGAGGACCCGCTTGGCGACGTTGTCGTTCCAGTAAGTGCTGGTGGCGAACAGAGAGCCGGCGTCGTCGGCCTTATGGTGGGCGTCCCAGATCTCCGGGTTGAGCCGGACGTAGTGCATGTTTCCGCGATCGTCCCACAGCCAATCGAACGGGCGCGGGGGCTTCTCCCAGTTGCGCCGCCAGATGGTAATGAGCTCCTTGAGTGCATCCTCGTCGATCCCGGCTACCTGCGGGTCGAACAGGGGCTGGCCGAGCTCCTTCAGCCGCGCGTTGATCTTCCCAAGGGCCTGTTGGATGCTCAGGTCCTGGGGATAGTCGAAGGAGTTTTTCGGCACTGGTTCGATGATCTCAGAAATGCCCTTCGGGTTGTAGCCCTGCTCGGCCCTGGCGATCTTGTGGGCGAATTTCCACATGACCTTCAGGACCTCGTTCGCCTCCACCCGGTTGTGGACCAGCATGGTGAACCTGGTGAGCGCCTCGGCCACTGTGATGGTTCGCCTCTGACTGCCCTTGATCCTGATGATCGGGTTGCGCTGGCTGCCGATGGTCCCGCCCGGCCCGGCTCCGCTCGAGACGTCCTCGGGGTCGAGGGCTCGGTGCAGCTCTGAATAGTCGAGGTTGCCGCTGCGCATGGCCTTGGCGTACTCCTGTTTCATCATGCCGCTGTCAACCAAGAGCTTGACGTAGCCGCGGTCGCGGTAGCGCATCAGGCGCTTGAACCACTGGTCCATCTCGGGGCCGTGGAGCTCTGCGTATCCGGTTCTCGCGTCCTCCTCGTGGATGCCGACTTTCTCCCAGATGTCCCAGCCGCGCTGCTCCTTCAGGTTCAGAGCGCGTCGGTACAGCGCGTACAGATCGTAGTCCCCGTACCGCGCGCCGATGTCCCTCCAGATGTCGTCCGCCGATTCCCCGGTTGGCTCACCCGGCTTGTCCCAGTTATAGGTGTAGTTCATGAGCATGACGTAGGCCTTGTCGGCTGCACCGACGCGCATCCTCGCCAGCTTGTAGGCGTCCATGGAGGCCGGCACAGTCTTGAACGGCGTCATGGCGAGGAGTTTGGCCTGGCCCCTGGCGGTTGGGTCGAGATCGTCGGCGACGGACCGGACGATGTCCCTGAAGAACTTCCTAACCAGGTCGCCGCCCTGAGTGGATCGGGTGTACCGGCCGCCCAAGGTTGACCCGCTGACGATGTGCGCCTTACCCCTGGCGCGCCAGTCCCCGCGCCTGTAGTCGGCGTAAGCCTCCTGCAGGCCGTCCAGAAGCTGCTTGACCTCGTGCAGATCCTGTGCCGTGTGCCAGGCGGTGACCTTCTCTTCGTAGGCCGCCTTCTTTACCGGGTCGAGCCGGCTGGAAGCGTAGTCGGCCATCGTCGGCTTGGGCGGGTTCTGCGTGAAGTGCGACCAGAAGAAGTCGTAGAAACCCGGAGCCTTCTGCTTCGCCACGGCCGGATCCTGGATGTAGTACTTCACGAACTCCGCAATGCCCTCGGGGATCGGCGACTGGCCACCCAGCGGCGTCGTGGCGATGGCGCGGAGCTCGTTGGCGTAGCGCTTCACGTCCGGGTTCGTCGAGCTGGCCAGGCGACCACCCGGCAGCTGGCCAAAGACGATCTTGTCTAGATAGTGCCCGAGCTCGTGAGCGTCGGTGTCAATGTCCGCGTCGAGCTGGGTCCTCGTGATGTCCCAGCCTGGGTGGTAATGGGCGGCGGCTTTCTTGCGGCTGACGCTCATGCGCCCGCGCCTATACGAAGGGGCGCCGGCGGTCGTGTGGATCGCCCTCAGCTTCAGGATGAGATCCTTAATCAGGCGGTGGCGGGCCCTGACGACCTTCAGCGGGCCCTGCGGGTTGACCGGCATGTGGTGACCAGCGGCGAACGGATAGGCGCGCGCCCCGCCGGGTCCCGGTACGAACCCAGCCGCGCCACCGGGCTTTCCCGGCTCCTCAAACAAACCGGCCTGACCCTGCTTCTCGGTCTTCTCAAAGAGCGGGCCCGTCGGCCCCTTGGGTGCTTCGCCCAGTTTCCCCTGGATCGCCTTCTGCTTTTGGGCCCGGAGCCGCTCCTCAATCATGGCTTTCGCGGATTTCGGCTTCTCGACGCCTGGAATCGTCGGCTGCTCCTCGCTGCGTCTCGCAAAGGCGTGGGGTCCAGGCGGCTGGAGTGCCTCAACGGCTTCGTCGTCGGGCCTGCTGCCCAGCTCCGGAAACTCAAACTCCTCCATCTCGTCGGCGGTCGGGAACTCCTCCATGCCCGAGATAAGGGCTCCTTTGCTGCGGTCGCTGGCGGCGATCTTCGACGCGAGCTTTCTCTGGGCCTCGGTGTCGATGAACAGCCAATGCGTCCAGGCGTCGCTCTGGGAGCCCATCCGGAAATGCCGGCCGTCCACCTGCTCCTTCGTCATGGCCGTGTCCGGAAGGGACAGGTTGATGAGTACGCGGGGCCGGTCGCCGATCTTGTCCTGGGCGTTGAGTCCGACGCCGCCAGCCTGCATGGTGAAGGCGCCGGCTGGAGCCTTGTTGGACTGGATCTCCTCGAGGGCCATCTTGCGCTGCGGGCTCCCCGAGGGCTCGTCGCCGGTGATCTTGGCGATCCCCGGAAAGGCCTGCGTGATCATCTTCATGGCGCTGCCCAGGCGGACGCGCTGCGCGATGAGCTCTTCGACTATCTCGGGCATGATCGATCCTGGCTTGTAGGTCCGCAGGCGCCACTGCTCGAAGTCGGTCTCCTTCTTGCGGAACGTACTGAAGAGCGGCATCTTCCCTTCCGCCACGGCTTTCTTGCCCAGCTCGATCGCTCGCTCGGCCTTGTAGACCTCGTCCGCGGCGCGCAGGGTCAAATAACGGATGCTCGCGATGAGGCGCCTGGCCTTGCCGTTGTCAGCCCACCGCGGATCGTCGAGAAGGTCGAAGAAGACCTGCTCGATCCGATCACGCTCCGCCTGCTCCTCCGGCTTCAGCGTAATCATGTTGAACTCTGAGGTCAGCTTCAGGTTCTTGCCGGTCTTGTCCTTAATCGTGTGGTAATCGATCTCGGACTTGGTCATCCCGCCGGTCCGGTAGAAATGCTCGCTGACTTTCTTCAGGACCTTCGGTGACAAGCCGCGCCAATTCTTGTTGGCGTCGTCCCAGCTCACGCCCTGGGCCTCCAACCACTGGGCCCAGCTTCCCTTCGGATACCAGAAATTGAAGGCGCTCAGATATCCCGTGTGCAGAACCGACTCGAACGGCGTGGCGCTCATGAACAGGGTGCGAGTTTTCGGAGTGATGTGGCTGAGCATTTCGCCGGCGATCGCTGTCCTGGTTTCCCGCTCGTACCAGTTTTTCAGGCGCTGGCACTCGTCGATGATGACCATCGAAGGCGCGAACTCCTCGAGCTGCGACATCCGCTTCTCGCGGAGCATCTCCTCGAGCTTCGAGTAGGTAACGAAGTTGACCTGGCGCTCGCCCCGGACGAAACGGTCTCCGTCTGTGGCGTATTCCCTGGTCTTGATACCCAGCGGCTTGAGGGCGTCGTTGGTGGCCTGGCGGCGGAGATCGTGGTTCTGAACGACGTAAACGACCGCTGCCTTGGGGTCCTCGCGGAACAGGAACCTGTCGAGCACGAGAGCCGCCGAAACCGTCTTCCCTGATCCGGTCCCGTCGGCGATCAGGAAGGCGTGACCGTCGCCGCCCCACACGCCGGCCTGGATCTGCCTCAGGCCCTGCAGGAGCGGAGAACGGGTGCCACGAAAGGCGAGCCAGGTCCTGACGGCGTTCTCGAGCTGGTGTGGAAGCGGCGTGAACCCTAGCTTTTTCTCGTAGGCGGCCAGGACGTCTTCCGGGAAGGCGTTACCGGTTGACTCCCTGGGACTGGCGGGGAGCCAGTCGGCGTGGAGGGTGGCGATGCCCCCTTCTCGGATGGCCCGGTCGGGACGAGGCGCAGGAGCCGCCGGCGCCTTTTCTCCTGGAAGTGCGCCCGGAGCTCCCGGCTGAACTGGCGGAGGTCCTCCAGGCTGGGCTTCGGGTAGACCACGCCCGCCGCCCGCTCCTTCGGGTCGAGGGGCTGCTGGGCCCGCTCCAGGATGTCCTGCGGCAGGAACTCCTCCCTCGGGTCGTCCGGTTGG
>WNGG01000344.1_pt1 | contig 49500 bp, 31 predicted proteins | sample 5400661 | NCBI WGS metagenome assembly WNGG01 (sample SAMN13153372, study PRJNA577476) | soil metagenome | isolation source: 100 cm soil or saprolite under Garry oak tree replicate 1 | place: USA:California | collected 2016-06-15 | reverse complement strand
ACTGGATGAGGACGGGCGTCTTGTCAGTACGCCCCGATGTGTCGAACGATGAAGCCAAAGCACTACGCCTTAATCGGTATAGTGAGTTGCGGTGGAGTTCAGACACAAGCCCCTGTCTTTAGACATGGGGTAACTGACTCTTTCTATCAGGAGAGCCTGTCTCTGGCTAGAGCACTCAATCACCAGGGGTTCATAAACTCGGCTCTGGAAGGGTTGGCTGGATTGGAACGTGAATAGATTACACTAGACAATCCGGCCATCTATGTGGTATACCTTCTTATGTCAGCGATAACGTTCAGCACTCTAAACTCACCCATCTCCGGGTAGCAATCTCGTCGAATAGCTTATCTGTGTGAGCGTTCATGTAGTGCCTCTACAAGTGCGTCCTCTAGAAGCTATGATTTCTACAGTGTTGTAGTCATGGCAGCGGTAGTGCGTCCCCTCCATAATGCTTAGAAACGCGACTTATTTATGCCTCTACCATTGGTGGGTATTATCGCCAATCCCGCTTCTGGACGTGACATTCGCCGTCTTGTTGCTCATGGTACCGTCTTTGACAATAATGAGAAGACCGCTATTGTACGGCGTGTGTTGCTGGGGATGGAAGCAATTGGTATGATGCGCGTTGCCTATATGCCTGAGCATGATTTTGGTATTGTGCCGCGTGCGCTTTCTGTACAGCATGGGCAAACGCCAGCTTTCTCCCTGGAAGCCTTTCCTCTCGCCATGCCGGTAACGGGCACAAGCTCCGATTCTACTTGCGCTGCCCGCTTGCTGGCCGAACTTGGTGCAGGCTGTATCATCACGCTCGGCGGCGATGGTACCAACCGCGCCGTTGCCAAAGGCTGTGGTACTGTCCCTCTTATTCCTATCTCAACAGGCACCAACAATGTATTCCCTACCTTTTTAGAAGGTACGCTTGCTGGTATGGCTGCGAGCCTTATTGCTCTGGAAGGGGGAGAGCATAGCGCAGTACGGCGTGTTCCCTGGTTAGAGGTACTCGTCAACGGTGCGACAGTGGATCATGCACTGGTGGATGTCGTTGTATCTTCGCTTCCCTTTATAGGTTCGCGAGCTATCTGGGACCTTTCCACGGTGCGTGAAGTTGTCCTCTCGCGAGTCGCACCTGCTACCATCGGCCTCTCTGCGCTCGGAGGTGCGCTCCTCAACTCTTCTCATGCTGGGGCTGACGCCCAGCCAGGTATGCACATCGTGTTAGGGCAAGGCCGAATGCAGATTTTAGCTCCCCTTGCTCCAGGACTGGTTAAATGGGTAGGCGTCACTGCCTATCGACGGTTAGCTCTGGAAGGTAGTGTCCAACTCCAAGCCGGAACTGGTACCATCGCCCTTGATGGAGAACGTGAAATTGAATTTCCTGCTACATCGGTTGCAGAGGTGAAACTCCGCGCTGATGGCCCTTTTGTCGTAGATGTTCCTGCCGCACTGAAGGCGGCAGCTCGTACCGGTCACCTGCAACGTCAGGAGGTTGAGCCGGGCAGTCAACTATGAAGTTTAGGAGGTATAGCATCATGGTCACCGAACCGAATGTTGGCACAGGTACACACACCCTGGATAAGTCTCTTCTGCTCAAAATGTACGAGCAGATGTTGACCATCCGCCATTTTGAAGAGCGGGCTGGCCGCGAGTTTGCAGCCGGTAAAATTCCTGGTTTTGTCCATCTGTATGCTGGCGAAGAAGCTGTAGCAGTAGGCGTCTGTACACACCTGACCGATGATGACTTCATCACCAGCCATCACCGGGGGCATGGGCATTGCATTGCGAAGGGAGTGGGCATCCAGGAGATGGTGGCAGAACTGCTTGGTCGTGAAGCAGGTGCCTGCCGGGGCAAGGGGGGCTCAATGCATATTGCCGATGTGCATAAAGGTATGCTGGGTGCCAATGGCATCGTTGGAGGTGGTTTCCCACTGGCTACCGGTGCCGGTCTTACTGCCAAGTTCAATGGGCGTGGACAGGTAGCGGTTTGCTTCTTTGGTGATGGTGCGTCGAATCAGGGAACATTTCATGAAAGCCTCAACCTTGCCAGCATCTGGAAGCTGCCGGTTATATTCGTTGCTGAAAACAACGGCTATGCCGAATCTACTCCCGTCACCTATCACATGAGTTGTCGCGATATTGCTGAACGCGCCGTTGGCTACGATATGCCCGGCGTGACCATTGATGGGTTGAATGTCCTAGCGGTTTATGAGGCTGCTGGAGAGGCCATTGCCCGGGCGCGACGCGGTGAGGGCCCCAGCTTGATCGAATGCAAGACCTATCGCTACTACGGTCACTTTGAGGGAGATGCCATCACCTACCGCACGAAGGAAGAGTTGGCATCCTTCATGGCACGCGATGCTATTCAAGCCTTGCGCCAATCTCTGCAAGATCACGATATGGCCTCGGCAGAGGAACTGGATGCTATTGATAAACAGGTGCAAGCGCGTATTGATGAAGCCTGGCGTTTTGCTGAAGCGGCACCGTTTCCAGCACCGGAAGAGACCCTCACCGATGTCTACGTAAGTTATCCATAGTCAGGTAATGCAGAAGTCATCCCTAATCTAGCGCAAAGGAGCAGACAATGACAGTCGCAGTTCGTGAACTTACCTATGCCCAGGCCATCAACGAAGCTATGCGCCTGGAGATGCGCCGTGATCCACGAGTTATTTTGATGGGAGAGGATGTAGCCGGTGGTGCAGGTATGACAACCTTTGAGAATGATGATGCCTGGGGTGGCGTCCTCGGTGTCACCAAAGGGCTGGTGCAGGAATTTGGACGCCAGCGTGTGCTCGATACTCCAATTACCGAGGCCGGTTATATTGGCGCAGCCGTGGGTGCTGCTACCACCGGTCTCCGTCCTATTGCTGAACTGATGTTTGTAGATTTCTTTGGCGTGTGCTGGGACATGATCTTCGATCAGGGGGCCAAGCTGCGCTATATGTTCGGTGGTAAAGCTCGTTGCCCTCTCGTCATCCGCACCATGATCGGTGCAGGTATGGGGGCAGCTGGGCAGCACTCCGGATGCCATTACTCAGTTTTTACACACATGCCGGGGATCAAAACCGCCGTTCCCTCTACTCCTGCCGATGCCAAGGGCTTGCTCGCTGCCGCCATTCGCGACGATGATCTGGTAGTGGTCTTTGAGAACAAGATGCTCTATGGCATGAAAGGCGAAGTGCCAGGGGGAGAGTATGTTATTCCTTTAGGCAAGGCCGATATCAAGCGCGAGGGCACAGACGTCACTATTGTTGCCATTTCGCGTATGGTCCATCAGGCTCTCGCGGCGGCTGAAGAGTTGCAGGCAGCAGGCATCTCCGCAGAAATTGTCGATCCACGCACGCTCTCACCGCTGGATGAAGATACCATTCTTTCATCAGTAGCGAAAACGCACCGGCTTATCGTGGTAGATGAAGATAACCCGCGTTGTAGTGCTGCCACAGATATAGCTGCACTGGTCGCAGACAAAGCCTTCACCGAGCTTGATGCACCCATTAAGCTGGTCACGGCTCCCCACACGCCAGTTCCCTTCAGCCCGCCACTTGAACAGTTCTACATACCCAGCCCAGAGCGCATCATCGCTACCGTCCAGGAAATTATGGGTTAGTGCTGTTTTAGAGGAACATAACATGAACCACCTCAAATCTGTTATCAATGGAACAGGCAACGCGTAGGGGCGGGAGCGGTGCGGGGTTGGGTAGGGGCCCTTGTGGCCGCCCGTTGGTAGGGAAGGGTCCAAGGGAGTGCCCATTCAGCAGGTACGGCGGGCAGCCACAAGGGCCCCCACACCGCCCCTGCCCCTACGCGCTGTCCACCTTAAGTTAATTGAGAAGTATGGGATGGTTCATGCTATGAGACCTCCTTTTTGACAAGAAAGGAAAGGGTGCAATTCATGCCAGCCAAACCTACTATTGCACAGCTACGGGAAATCGCCGACGTCTACGGTATGCACATGACCGACGAAGACCTCGCGTCATTCGTTGGACTCATGGGGGCCGCACTCGCATCGTATGATCGTATTAACCAACTTCCTGAACCAGCTTTGCCCATGCGTTATGCGCGTGCGGGTAGCTATCGCCCAGGCCCCGAAGAGAATCCTCTGAACGCCTGGTATCAAAAATGCTCGATTAAAGGGGCATCAAGTGGCATTCTATCGGGAAAGCGCATTGCCATCAAAGACAATGTCTGCGTTGCAGGTGTGCCTATGATGAATGGCTCCTCTGTGCTAGAGGGATACGTACCGGAATTTGATGCAACCATCGTCACGCGCATTTTAGATGCCGGTGGCGAGATCATCGGCAAATCTGTATGTGAGCATCTTTGCTTCTCAGGTGGTAGCCATACTTCTGACACCGGGCCAGTTCTTAATCCACATGATCCTGCACGTTCGGCAGGTGGCTCATCGAGTGGCAGTGCCGCTCTCGTCGTTGCCGGTGAATGCGATATGGCGATAGGTGGCGATCAGGGTGGCTCAATTCGCATCCCCAGTTCCTGGTGCGGTGCCTATGGCCTCAAACCAACATATGGCCTCGTCCCCTATACGGGTGTATTTCCTATCGAACTCACGCTCGACCATACCGGCCCCATTGCGGCTAGCGTCTCCGACGTTGCACTGCTCCTCGATGCCATTGCAGGCGAAGATGGCCTTGATCCCCGGCAGAAGGGCGTCCAGGTAGATGCATATGCGCAGGCACTACAACATGATGTAGAGGGACTGCGTGTGGGCATCGTTACAGAAGGTTTCGGGTGGCCGGGGCTTTCCGAACAAGATGTAGATGAATTAGTCGAGGCATCAGCGCGTCGCTTCTCTCAACAAGGAGCTCGCGTTAGCACCATCTCTATTCCGTTGCATCGTGACGGTATCCATATCTGGAACGCTATTGCCGTGGAAGGGGCAGCCATGCTCATGGTGCGCGGCAACAGTATGGGGACCAACTGGAAAGGACACTATAGCACGTCTCTGCTGGATGCCTATGCGCGAGGGCGTATCACCAGAGCCGATGACCTTTCTGATACCGTCAAAATGGTAGTATTACTTGGTCAGTACATGCAAGATAGCTATCATGGTCGCTACTACGCCAAAGCGCAAAACCTTGCCCGTACGCTCACCAAAGCCTATGACGACGCTTTGCAGACCGTTGACCTGCTAGTCATGCCTACCTTGCCCATGAAGGCTACACTGATACCTGCCGCCGATGCACCTCGTGAAGAGAAGGTGGCGCGTGCCCTGGAAATGATTCCCAACACCGCTCCCTTCGATGTGACAGGACATCCGGCGATGACACTTCCCTGTGGCAAACTGGATGGTTTACCCATTGGTATGATGCTCATAGGCAAGCGTTGGAATGACGCCAGTGTCCTTCGCGCTGCACATGCCTTCGAGCAAATCAGTGGCTATACAGTTCGCCCTGGCCGTACCGCAACCGCCGTCAGCCAGGCAAATCCGTAGGGTCTACATCCTTTGGGGTGGATATCCATCGTGTTTCACCTCGAAGGATGGAGAACCAATCCGTAACCTATCTTGCCAAGCGAAATAGAGAGGAGTATACATGTGGCGACCATTTTAAGCATGCCCAAATGGGGGCTGGCAATGAAGACGGGGTTGGTCGTAGAGTGGCTGAAACACGTTGGCGAGTCAATTCAACAGGGCGAGCCGATGGTGGAAATTGAGAGTGAGAAGGCTACTAACGAAGTAGATGCCCCTGCTACCGGCACCCTTCGTTGGATCGGTGTGCAAGAGGGAGCACATGCGCCGGTGGGAGCCTCACTCGCCGTTATTACCGCACAAGGTGAGGAACTCACCGATGAACAGGTGGCGACCTTGCTGCGTGAAGAGGACGAGGCCAGGCAACGCAGAGCTGAGATGCTGACCAAACAGCGTGCAGCGACGAAAGCAGCAAAGCCAGCCGCTGCTGGGAGAGCAGCTTCTGCTCCAACAGGGACTGGCGGTCGCGTCAATGCCTCTCCTGCGGCACGCCGTCTTGCTCAGGAGTTGGGTGTTGACCTTACCACCATCGTTGGTACGGGGCCAGGTGGCATGATTGGCCGTGAAGATGTCTTGCGGGCTTCAGAGGAGGCTCAAGCTCCATCAGCAGAGGTCGAAGAGCAGAAGATCGATGTTGCTGGTGTCACCACACATTATCTGCTGGCCGGTCCTCCCAATGCACCGCACGTCGTGTTTGTGCATGGGCTGGGTGGCTCGATAGCTACATGGGCTCTGAACCTGCCTGCTTTCGCTGAGCAGTTCCGTATCTGCGCCCTCGATCTGGTTGGGGCAGGCGATAGTGCTAAGCCTGATACAGATTACAGTGTGTCAGCATTGACGGACTTCCTGGCTCGCTTTTTAGATGCTCTTGGTTCGGATTGGCAACAGGTGAGTGTAGTTAGTCACTCGCTTGGTGGCGCAGTAGCACTCACCTTTGCTCAACGCTATCCTGACAGAGTACAGAAGTTGGTGTTAATCGATAGTGCCGGTCTGGGGTCAGAGATTGACTCTGTAGTGCTCAACCTCATCCACTCTGAGCCAACTCCAGAACACATACGCACAGAGCTTGCCTGCTTCTTTAGTAATCCTGATCTGGTTCAACAGGCACTCATCGATCAGATCTATCAGCAACGTACACAGCCAGGTGCCAACGAAGCTCTGGTAGCAACCTCTGAAGCGGCCTTTGGAGGTGGACAGCAACATATAGACCTGCGGGAAACTCTGGCAACGTTGCCTCGCCCGATACTTATCGTTTGGGGGGCCGCCGACAAAGTAATTCCCGTTGCCCATGCTCAGGAGGCACAACATGCCGCACAGAGCCGTGTAGAAGTTTTTGCCAATTGTGGTCACTGCCCACATATTGAGTACAGCGATACCTTCAACCAATTAGTGCGGGCTTTTTTGAGCGAATGAGATAGTGTGTCTCTGTTGAGGTGCCTGAACGCTCACGGTAAGCGTTCAGGCACCTCAACAGGGACCTCTTTTACGGAACAGAGTAATCCATAACACTCCCCTTCCTCACCAGATCGGGCTTGCGGAAGCCCCTGCGCTTCATCCATGGGGTGAGCAAGCCCTTGCTTGAGGGAGCTGAGGAGTTGGAGTAAATCTCTCATCAGTTTCTCTCCTTGACTGTTTGATGAAAGTTTGCTACATTCAACTCATGAACACCCTGCTTTCGGCTAAACTCAAATTGCATACGACGCCCCAACAATTCCAGGTATTGCGCCAAACGCAACTGGCCTATCGTGATGCTTTGAACTATGTGAGCCAGTACGCCTTTGAGCATAGCAAGATGAGCAATAAGGTCGGCTTGCAAGAGGCAACATACCACGAGATACGCACTCGCTTTAAGCTCCCTGCTCAAATGGCTTGTTCCGTCCCCCGTCAGGTCGGCGCCACCTACAAAGCCTTGTGGACAAAGGTCAAGCAAAATGCTGCTGCACGCAAGGCAGGACTGACGAAGAAACGCTACAGAGGGCTCGATGAGGCGCCTTCGTACGTTTCTCCCACCTTGACCTATCAATTGGGACATGATTATAGCTTCAAGAAGGGGCAACAGGTGAGTATCCTGAGCCTGGATGGGCGCGTCGTTGTCCCCTATACGGGCTACGACAAACATGTGGCTTTGATTCAGCAAGGTGCTTCTATCGGGGCCGCGAAGTTGTGGTACGACAAACCCCGCAAGCAGTTCTACTTGCTGGTCAGTCTTGAGGTTGAGATAGCTGATCCAACTCCCGAAAGCCATAGAGCCGTTGCAGGTGTGGACGTAGGTATTCGCTATCTGGCGGTGAGCAGCACCACACAAGGAGAGCAATCCTTCCATTCTGGGAAGAAGATTGTCCCAAAGGCCAACCACTATGCGAGACTGAGAAAGCGTCTTCAGAAGAAAGGCACTCGTTCGGCAACCCGTCGCCTTGTGGCGATCAGCGGACGAGAGAGACGGTTGAAGCAAGACGCCAATCATGTCGTCTCCAAGCGCATCGTGACCCGACACCCACACAGTCTGATTGGACTGGAAAATCTGACAGACATCCGCGAGAGAACCAAACGCAAGCATGGCAAAAAAGCTTCATCGAAACAGAGGAAGGCCAATGCTCGTCAATCGAAATGGTCGTTTGCTGAGTTGCAAGCTCTGATCGCCTACAAAGCCCTCTTGCACGGTTCGATGGCTATCAAAGTGGATGCCCACTACACGAGCAAGGCTTGCCCGATGTGTGGACACACCTGTGATGAGAACCGACCGAAGAAAGGTCTGCTGTTTATCTGTCAGAACTGCCATTATACCCTCCATGCAGACCTGGTGGGGGCCAGGAACATCACGATGCGAACGCTCCTTGCTCGGCAAGACTGGGCAAGGACGGGCTGTTTGTCAGTCAGCCCTGATGTGTCGAGCGAGGAAGCCAAAGCAGCACGTCTGCAAAGATATGCTGAGTTGCGGTGGAGCTTAGATACAAGCCCCTGCCTGCCTAAAGGCATGGGGTGACTGACCTATGTCCAAACCCGAAATTTGCCGTATAATAGCCTTAGTACTGGAATTTGAAGCAAGCTAAACGCGATAAGAGGCGTGACCGCCTTTCCATAGCACGCTTGCTCCTGGTACTCAATAGACGAATGTACAGAGAAAGGAACACAGTATGCAACTTGGATTAGTTGGACTTGGTCGCATGGGTGCCTTTATGGCAAAGCGACTGCTGCGAGCCGGTCATAGCGTGGTTGGTTATGCCCGTCATGCAAGTACGGTACAGGGACGTTTGCAAGAAGGGTCTATCTCTGCCGGGGCGAATTCGCTAGAAGATTTGGTCAAGCAGCTTTCTAAACCGCGTGCTATCTGGTTAATGGTACCTGCCGCTTCGGTGGATGCGACGCTGAATGACCTTATTCCGCTGCTTGATGCCGATGATGTGGTCATTGACGGTGGAAACTCCTACTATCACGATGATATTCGGCGGGCGAAGGAACTTCAACCTCACAACATTCACTATCTTGATGTGGGAACAAGCGGCGGTGTCTGGGGCTTGGAACGTGGCTACTGCCAGATGATCGGCGGCGAGGATGCCATTGTTCAACGTCTCGATCCTATTTTCTCCACGCTGGCTCCTGGTATTGAGGCGGCGTCACGCACGGCTGGACGCGAGAAGATGGGGGAAAAGGGGACGGCTGAGAAGGGCTACCTGCATTGTGGGCCGCATGGGGCCGGTCACTTCGTCAAAATGGTGCATAATGGTATTGAATACGGTGTCATGGCGGCGTATGCTGAGGGACTGAATATTCTGCGTCACGCCAATATTGGCATACACCAGCAGGACATTGATGCCGAGACAGCACCACTGAGCAACCCAGAGTACTATCAGTACGATCTCAACGTTACGGATATCACCGAGCTGTGGCGGCGTGGCAGTGTCATTGGCTCCTGGCTCCTGGACCTTACCGCCAGTGCCTTGCTCAAGAGTCCCACTCTCGAGAATTTCAGAGGGCATGTGGCAGATTCGGGCGAGGGCCGTTGGACTATCGCTGCTGCCATTGATGAAGCGATACCGGCCCATGTACTGACGGCAGCACTCTACGAACGCTTCAGTTCACGCGGTCAGGACGATTTCGCTAACAAAGTATTGTCGGCTATGCGCTATGAGTTTGGTGGTCATGAGGAAAAGGAAGACATGGCACAGACTCACCACGCACAGACAAATACCACAGAGCAAGGGACTGAGTGATAGCTTCGGAAACAAACCCGCACTCAGCATGACAATATAGAGGCTTGGGAGACAAATCGCATAGATCTAAAAAATTGTCTCTCAGCCTCTTCCTGTGAATATATGAGACCATCAAAGTATGCACATTACTAGTATAGTATATGTCGTAAAACGCTGCATCTTTATGGCTAAGAATGTTTTGACAAATGCACAAAAACATGGTATAAATGATGAGGTAAAGAAAGACTTTATAGGCTGTGAATAGGAGGTTTAGATGGCAAATACATATGCACAAGATTGGTCAAGCTCTCGACCAGGTTGTATGATTATTTTACTGGATCAATCTGGTTCAATGTCCCAAGCTTTTGGTAGAGGTATGGCTGGTGGAGGTAAGAAAAAAAGTGATGCTGTGGCTACAGTACTCAACAACTTCTTGAACGAATTAATCTCTACAAATACTGTCGTTCAGCCTGATGGTACACCCATTATCAAGACACGAGCAGACATTGTTGTGTTAGGTTATGAAGGGCAAACGATAATCTCTGCATTAGGAGGGGCACTTGCGGGAAGAGATTTTGTTACGCTAGCAGAGTTACAGATGAATCCTATCGAGATTGAGATGCGTAAAACCAAAGAAATGGATGATACAGGGAAAATAATCGAGATTCCTGTACCATTTCCAGTATGGGTACATCCTAAAGTCGGTGGTGGCACACCTATGCTTCAGGCTCTTCGCCAGGCAAGAGATTTAGCCCAACACTGGGCGATAGAGCATCCAGATAACTATCCGCCTGTTGTGATCAATGTCACAGATGGTATGGCAGAAGGTGATCTCATACAAGCCTCTCAGGACATAGCTCAGATAGCAACTTCTGATGGACAGGCTGTCCTCTTCAATGTACACATTTCCCACCTTCCCGACCCCGAAGTAAAGTTCCCTTTTAGCGATACAGAGCTACCCAATGATCCGTTCGCCAAACTGCTCTTTGCTATGTCGAGTGTCATACCAGAAACGAGCCGTATACGTTTAGAGTCTATGATGGGACGAGCCGTTCCAGCTGGCGCACGCGGCATGATCTTCAATGGAGACGCTGCATCAGTACAACTGATGTTCAATTTCGCGACACGTATACAAATCGATCCTAACATGTAATCGACTCATTATGAGCAGCAGTTGCGAAAACCCAGAAGGAGAGGGTAGATAGTCAATGTTCGCACATGTGACCCCCCTATGTTGGTGGAAAACTGACCATAACGAGACGACTAATGAGGATGTTTTTCTTGCAGATACAGCCAAAGGTATCTTTGTTGTGGCAGATGGAGTCAGCACATTGTTCTTTTCGCGGCTTTGGGCAGATATCCTCGTTAAACACTTTCTTGAAACCCCCCTCATGGGCAATGATCCTTTTGAGGTTGAGTGGTGGCTTCGTCCAGCTCAGGAGAGATATAGAGAGCAAGCTCCAGATATAAACACCCTTCACTGGAGTACCCGGCAAAAAGGACGTGAAGGTAGTGCCTCTACTTTAGCGTCTGTACGCATCACGCACATTGACGATGCTGCTGCGGTACCAATTGTGGCAGAGTTGCTTAGCTTTGGCGATAGTTGCATCTTCATCGGTAATGAAAACACGATGCAACTATCCTTTCCTATAGAGAACGTAAGCGACTTTGAACGTGCGCCTATCTGTGTCCCTTCCCTTCTGGCTAAGTTCAATCGTAAGTTTCACCGGTGCCTTATCAAGCGAGATGTGCCATTGCAAACAGGGGATATCATGATCCTGGCTACGGACGCTGTCTCAAAGTGGATTCTGAGCAAAGGTGCTAATACCTATGCTACCGTTTCACAAGCCTTTATGGCAATTGCCAGCAAGACGCCGGATCACTGGCGTGATTTTATCACACAGTGTCGCTTGAACCGACAGATGGTTGATGATGACTCTACCGCCCTCGTGGTGAGATTGAGTAGCGAGCCAAATGAGAATACGACGCTCTTGGGCTCAACACCGGGTCATAGTGAAAAGGTAGTGCGCCAGCGCAACGAGCAGTTTCAGAACGCAGTCCGACAGCAGGATAAGGAAGCCATAGCTATTTCTTATGGTGATGGTGGAGATATCGATGATACGAGTAATCCTCTTTCGAAAGATGAGATTGCACAGGCGCGTGAGGTCGCAAATGCACTTGCGGAGGTATGGCAGGCTCTACGGAGTTCGCTAAATAGCTCACAATTTCCTCAGAAGGTAGAGCAAGCGTGGAGAGCAAAAGCTTCTCTCCTTGAGGATGAGCCATGTGCCAGCAAACTCATCGAGACCCTTAAGGCAAGTGGTGTTTCATTGGAAGCATCCGCACCGGCAGCGGAGGAGGATACGATCCCCCTTAATACCACTGTTCCCAGAGTCAAAGACTCTGCTTCTGTAAACCCTTCCCCTCCTGCCAGTACTGCAAATGTAGCTTCTGCTGATGCAACAAAAAAGCTGATCGAAGGCATGCTCACCATCATCAGTGAGGCGTGTGGCCGCGATGACGATAATACGATTGTCTCGGTTTACAATCAACTGCCACAAGAGTATTATACATCGTTAGCAACAGAAACAAGAAAGCGGGTGCAGCTAGCGGTCGATCGTCAACAGGCTTTGCAAGAATTGCGAATTGTTTTACGCAAATCAACAGCTCAAGAAATGGTAAAGGCTTATGACGACCGTCCGGTTCTGCACGATAGCAAGACGCTGCATCCACGAGAAAAACAGCAATTGCAGCTAGCACGCCATCTTGTGCTTGCCGAGAAAAACAATGACAGTGGAGCTTTTATCTCAGCCTGTGATGCTATTTATACCTCCGACTATCGTGAACACTTTATTCAGAGCGATAGCGAACAAAGACGCTACCATAAAGCGAAGCAAGAAAGAGAGCTACTCGCTTTCCGCAACGTCCTCAATGCTCCAAATCTGCAACCTGAGCAGCTATGGCAAGCGTATAGAGCGGCAGAACACGATATCGTCTCCCAGATTAGTGAGGAAGAGCGCTTTAAAGTAGAGCTAGCCAAACGATTTGTTGTGGCTTTCCACTCCAATAGTGAGACAGCTATTGCTTATGCCTATATTGCTTCCCTCTATTCTTTTCCTACGCTTTTCACTTTTGATCAACCACAACAGGTAGAGGAGGCCACCAAAACCTATAAAAGGCCGCTTCGCCCCTTGAGCAGTGTAGCGGTCTTAGGCGAAGAGACCATTGATTATGAGCGGTTTAGGAAGGCATACACTATCTACCGCCTCTTTCTTTTCTATAGAAGTAAAGCTCTTGAAGAGCAGCAACTCTTTCGAGATCATGCAGAACAAACTGTGCAAGAGCTTGCGAAATTACAGGTGCAACTTCACATGCCGCATCTCCTCAAAGAGACTTTAGAGGCATTGATCCGTGATCGGCTCATTTTGCGAGGCATTAGAGAAGCTAAAAATCTGGGAAATGACCTGAAGCGATTTCATCAAGATGTTAAGACTTCCGTAAACAACTATTTTAGTGACTTTAGTGTAGATACGAAAAGGAATTACGAAAAGCTGCTGAAAGGGTATCAATTGTCGAAAACAGATGCGGAAGAGCTGTTTACTGTTTGGTCGCGGCATGGCTGTTTTGACAAATATCTACGTTTATGGGGACTGTCCCCACTTGATGAGTGGCTGCATACAAGGAATGTTAGGGTAATTTATCCTGAATGGGCGGCCCAAGAGAAAGAGAGTACGAATACCAGAATAGAGCGCAGCTGGATATTTAAGTGGCAAGGATGGAATAGCAATACAAGTGGTGATATGTAGCACGTCCCCAGGGGAGAGGAACATATGCCAGGTATTCGGGACTCATACAATGAAGCGATACGACTTGCAAGTGTACGGCTCAAGATACCAGACCCCGATTTAAAACAGGGTGCCGTCGAGATGATTAAGATGCCCTCGAATACCGCCAACTATCAGATGCCGTGGGCTAATGGAGGGGGCTTTGCTATCGTTTATAAATTCCGTACGCAAAGGGGGCATTTCAAAGCGATACGTTGCTTTCTGGTTGATATGACTTCCGATACACAGCAGCGTTACGAGCTGATGAGCCGCTTCTTTGCCAGGCATATGCCCACAATTACTGCGGGATTTCAGTACTATGATAGTGGTATCAACATAAAAAGATCTGGTCAAGCTCAACTAGTAAGCCGTCCTGTGATTGTGATGGATTGGATCGACGGTGGACGGCTGATTGATAAGGTTGATGAGCTATGCAAGAAGCGTGATAGCGTGGCTCTGGGGCGATTGGTCGATCAATGGCTCGACATTCTCCGCACTTTACGTCAAGCGAAGATGGCTCATGGGGATTTCACAAGCGAGAATATCATGCTCAATAAAGATGGGCGATTGGTGCTGATTGATTATGATGGCGTCTATATCCCCGATTTTCAGGGTATGGCTCCTATTGTAGCAGGTCAGGAGGCATATCAGCATCCTCAAATGCAAAAGCGACCATTCAATGAGCGTATGGATGATTTTTCGGCCTATGTCATTTACATTGCGCTGCTTGCTCTCCATCTGCGTCCTCAACTGTGGGATAAGTATAATAAGCTTCCCGAAAACAACCTGCTTTTCACACAAGAAGACTTCCTCAGACCTGAACAATCGCAGCTCTTCCGGGAGCTCGAGCAGATAAACAATACGAATTTGAGAAAAACACTACAGGCACTGAAACAGGCGTGTGCCTTACCTATCGAACAGATCATGTTGCCGCCGCTGGAAAATGATGCCAAAGAGAAAGAATCACTGGTGCGATTGAAAGAGGCGATAGATGCCAAAGATGATGCGCTTATTGTGCAGTGCTGGACTCCCCTGCTGGCAAACTATGCTCAAGCGCAACAGTATCAAGGTCATGTCTCAGCCGCGCAGCAACGCCTTGAAGCACTCAAACGCTTCCGTGATGCCCTTAAAGCAGGCAACATACAACGCATTGTGGCAAGCTCAGCTTCTGTCCTCTACAATAGTAATGCCATCACCCTTGAGGAGCAGCAATGTCTATCGCTAGCACAAACCTTTCATAATGCCTATCAGAAAGATGATGACGAGGGCATAGTTATTGCCCATAACGAGATCACCACATCCCCTTTGCGAAAGCGTTTCATTTTCACGCCTCAAGAGAAACAGCGCATCCAGCTTGCCCAACGTTACAAGACAGCTTTAACTCGTTTCCGGCTGGCCTGGTATCGTACCAAGAATGCGAAAGAAATTGTTGCGGCTTACGATCCTCTGTTCGAGACCTACAAAAGTATGCCTTCAGATGATCAAGAGGTTTTGCAAGCTGCACAACGCTTCATCACTATGTATGAAGCTACAAGGGAAGCAATTGCAGCCAACAATAATGCAGGAGATGACCAAAGAATTTTTGCTGTGTATGACAAAGATCTCGCTGAACGTTTTACTGACTTTACCCTTGCAGAAAAAGAGCGTATCAAATTAGCCCTCAACCGGCAACTGCTGAAATATGCTATACAGCGTAATATCTATCGAGAGGTCATCCGGCGTACTCAAGAAATCGAGAACCAGACACAAGAGGTACTGAAAGATGAGGTGCAAAGAAAAGCTGTGAGCGAGGCGAAAAGGAGATATCTTGCACAATTTCAACCAAAGAATGTTGAGGTGCAGGTAAAGGCTCAGAATAGTTGTCTGGCTGTAACGTGGCAATGGCCTGTAGATACTCTCATACAATATGCATTCGTTGTATGGCACTACGATAGATGGCCGCTCTATCCCGGTGAAGCGGGAGCATTTCGCTCGTCGCCCATTCTCCGTCAAAGCTATGAGTTACAAAAAGGGTTTCAGCTTCCTGTAGATCAACAACTGCACCCTATGGTATACCTGCAAGTCTATTTTGCCATTCAGGATGGAGAGACCTTCACTCACGGTCCTTCTTGGCTCTATTCAAGTGGAACTGAACCAACTTCTAGATGTGTAGTGAAGCTCTGTTAGAATCAGGGACAGCAAGGACTCCTACTGCTCGCCAGCACTCATTTTTTGAAAAGATAGATATCCATACTTACAGTACTTGCACTGCTGCCGAGAGTATACAGATGAACATAGTAAGAGGATCGCTGGAATGCGAAGCCTTGGGCTCCCAGCTCTTTCAGGATAGCATACACTTTGTCAGCTACATCAAATGCCTGCCCGATATCATTATCTGTAGGAGCACCCCCATAGACAATAGCCAGACCAACACTGCGATTTTGCAGGACAGGTTGTGCCCGTATCCTCTGCTCCACATCATTAATAGCTTGTGGAGAGTTATTGAGCAAACCTACATAATCAACATTCAGAAGAGTAATTCTTTGAGAGTTAAAATCCAGACGTGGCTCTTGTGTGGGTGCCAACGTAGGGGTAGGGGTAGATGTTGCAACGACTATTGGCGTAGGAGTTGGAATGGGATGGGGCTTTACTCCAACAGTATTGGCAGCAAGAAAGAGTACCGCCAGAGCCAGCAGTAAATCGGCAAAGATCCAGCCACTTATCATAACGGTATCTTTTACTTGTGGCTGACGACCAGATTGACGCATAAGTACACCTTCTTCAAGAATTTATTTGACTGGCCTGGCAAGATGGTTTTGCAGTTCGTCTATCATATCTGATAGCTTTTGACCGGCATCATAAATCGCTATAGCAGATGCATTGAGTGAGTTACCACTCTTCTCGATAACTTGTGCTGCATGTGCGTAGGTCTGAACAATACTTGAGTTATCACTTGAGCGTTGTAAATCAGCAATATCTTTCATGTCATGGGCCATACTACGCAAGGAGCGTCCGCCCTCACCGATGCTCGCTAATGCTTCCTTCACGCTGATGGTGGCATCGGACATGAGCAGAGCCAGCTCACGTTGTGCATCCCGTTCTTTGCCCAACTGTTGCAAGAAGGAACTCTGCTGATTCGTGAAATTACCTGTACTTGATGCTAACTGTACTGCCTTCTCCACTGCTATGTTCAAGGTATCCAGCACGTCGCTGAGATCACTACTCCACGCGTCCTGTTTCCTGCTCAGGTCTACCAGCATCTTTGCGGACCCCTGGAGTAAAGCAACGGACTCTTTCACTGAGTCAGCCAGACGTCTCTGTTGTTCCGAGAGCTCCTTAGCTGGCCCCACCAGACCATTCACGCTGGCAACCAGATCGTTATTCGTATTTCTGAGCGTCTGGGCAGAGGTGTGCATCTCTTTTGCCAGGACATCCAGGTCTGAGGCAAAGGTATTGAGCTTTTGCAGGTAAGCATTCCCTGCGTTGAGCTGGTCATCCATCTTTTGTGTCATGGCGTTAAACTGATTGAGTACTTGCTTCGTTGTCGCACTGAACTGCTCAACAACCTGCTTGGTCATAGCGTTAAACTGGTTGAGTATCTGCTGGATCATGTTATCAAATTTGGCGCCTGTCTGGCGTGTCATGGCATCGTATTGGCGTGCCACTGCCTCCAGGTTGTCGCCAGCCGTGAGGGGGACCTGCTTCCGTCTACTTAAAAGGAACAAGGATGTGCCAGCCAGGGCATGTACCAGTGCCGAACGCAGTTGTTGTGCCTCTCGTTCGCTGCGATTAGCGTTGCTTTGCGCCAACGCAAAAGTAAAAAAAGTCAGGAAAAAGATGAAAACCAGAAGTCCCGCATCAATCAAGGCAACATTGCTCAATGTCAGCCATAATGGTAGTCTTCCTCCAAATCCCTCCTGCCATAGATAGAGGAACGGTTGTGAAACCTGATCAGGATGTGTTTTTAGCAATTCGCCCAGGAGAATATGATACTTATCCGTGGCCTGCGATATCCCGTACCAGGTGACAATAATCGGGGCCAGGATAAAGGTATTCCGCAGCAGTTCCAGGATATCCACGATCTTTCCGCGAATCTGGCTGCTTCTGAAGCGTTCTACAATACCGTCGGGATCAATGATCTTGTAGATGTCGCTTTCGACCCACACCTCAGCATTTGTCCCATTCTCAACGGCATCGCTAAGCAAGCGTAGACGAACAGCCGCACCGACATCATATTCACGTACCTGGTCTGCCAGCTCAAGTAAACTTTGCTTTGTAGAATTGTTATCTATCATCACTCTCTCCAGAAATCTAAATGAGTTCTGCCACGGCCCTACCAGACGACGTACTTATATAATCTTCCACCATGGCTTATTACCCTTTTTTCCCTTCTTGACTTTTTCAAGTGAACGCGTATTTCCACCTGTCATCTTATTGAAGAACTTTGTTAAAGGAGCCCACCGGGATGGCTTTTGTGTAGTCTCTGGTGAAAAAAACCTGATGGGTTGTTGACCACCCTGTACATTCGTTAGTTGCTGGGATGGTCGCCTTCCTTCTGAAAGCAAATATGGATTTGGAGACGATGCGTTATTAGGAACACTACCTCCACTTGCATTATACTGTGGAGGTAGTGGTGCTAATGCTCCAGAGCGCGTCGGCTGAAAACGCTTTCTCTTTTCACGATACGCACTCCATTTTATAGCTGTCGCGTTATCCCAGATGATACTATTACTCTTTTCTATTTTGTCGAGTATCTCATCACTTGCACTCTCCAAAAGACGATCGAGGAACTGCTCTCTGAACAGTATCTGCACATCCATAGAGAAGATACCATGAAAAACGCTATCTGCATATAAGACAAAATTGACGTACTGTATCAGGCGAGGGTCCCATCCTTTATATAGAGGTAACTCGTCTCGTACAATCTCGGCCATACCAAGGAGTATCTGGAACAGATAGCCCTTGTAAGAGGGGAATGAACTCACTGTACTTATGACCATCGCAAGTTCGACTGCGTTAGTAACGCGCCTAGCAAGCTCCCCAGACAACTTCTCTATAAGCGCAAAACCAGGCTGAGGTATACTATTGCCAAGAGCTTTCACCATGTCTTTACTGTTCACAGAATCTGAGAAGAGTGAGTTCAGGTTGGAAAACTGTTGGAGCATTCCCTGGATATCAGGTGGCAGGTCCGGCCCACATTCATTGCTTAAAAATGACACAAACCTCTGTGTAGGTATAGAGGCTTGCAAGAATGTATCTAGACTCAAGCCCTTCAAATACGCTCTGATATACTGTGCCATGCATGTTCTTGATGAGGTACGATATGGTCGATCATATCGTGAGAGATAGTATTGACCATGCTCTTCTAAAAAGTCGACACTTTCGTCAGGTGTGAGAGATGCAGACTGCAGCAGCTTCTCCAGATTGTCCCCATTTCCTGGTGATTCGAGCCATGCAACAAATTGCTGGGGACGTGCCTCTCTTCCTGTACGAGAACGTAGCCAAGTATACAACACGTCCTTTTTTTCACCTGGATACTTCTGTAATTGCGCGAATTGCTCCAGAATGATGGCTTGTCTTTGAGGATGTGAAAGATATGCATAACCGTATTGTTTGAGGAACCATACCCGCTCCTGCACGCTAAGGGGTACTTTATCGATTACGTACCTTTCGCGGCCAGCACTCAAAGGGGAATTCAGGAGAATAGCTAGCCATATATTTCTATATGGGCTATGAACAACTTTTCCAAACAGCTCAATGGCTTTGTTCCAGTCGCCTTTCTCTAAGAGGTAGGTGAGGACACGCTCAACAGTCCGCTGGAAATTTTCTCCAGGGTTTTGTATGACCTGTGGGGATATAGGATCAGCCTGTAAAGCGGTATACATCCATTCAGCAGGCCATGATGAGTGGGAAAAGAAAACTTCGCTCTCTTGATTTGATGACCAGGGTACTCTGAGGAATGGCTCTACGTCGCTCGGATTCACTGATGGTAATATTGCAGCCCATTTATCAAGTAACGAATAAAGATCGCGGTTCTTGAAATATACTAGTTTTTTCTTTGGGCTTATAGGACGTATTTCTTGTAAGAGTACGTTCCACACATTCGGACTATGAGTAAGGTCACTCGTCGCTTCCACACTACCCATAATGAGCATCAAGATACTACCGCCTGTCATTCCTCGTTCTATCACAGTAGGTATGGTGCGTGCTGCATTTACTCCGAATGAATAGAGTACCTGTGCTAGCTCATTGTCTCGATATGCGATGGAGTAAGTCGTTAAATCTGCTAAACCTTTCACTAGAACGCTTTCTCCCCATACTAGGTCTTCCATAGCAAAAGTTATGGCACTATCTTGTACCCTGGACCTTTTCAACCGCATCACTGCGCGATTTTTGAGAGACGATCCTAGACTCCCTTTGTCAGGCTGATCACCTTTGATAACGATATCTTCATAGGCAATAAGGAACTTATCCACGTTCATATCCGGAATTGTTTGCACTTCATCAAGAAATTCTTTCAGTTCTTGTGAACCGGGTATCCCTTGTATTACCAATTGTGTGACATAGTTAGCAAAATGAGCAGCAAGAGGAGAGTTTTCAAGTGTCGTTCCTCGTCCTGCATAGCAGTTGAGTGCTACCCCTGTTTCATAACAGGAAGGTGGGAGGTCTCTACCAGCATTGAGCATCTCTTGTGTGAAGGTTGTCCCAATGATCATCGCGTGCGTATCGGTGAGTACGTCTTTCTCATAGGTGCTAAATGTCACATTCTCAAGGAGCGCATCAGGAAGGCAGAGGGCCAGAGTCACCAGAAAAGCTCCAAGAATGTCGGCGGAGATAGCAATATAGAAACGGGGTAACTCTTGTTCATGACCTCGATTGTTTCGCCAGTACTCCCATCCCTTACGCCACATTAAATAAGCACGGATGAACAGTGGCAGAAAATCGCGCACTTCTGCACTACTGACATGTGGGAGTCGCAAGAGATCAACATTTCCAGGTTGGAACTCCCAATCATGTTGAAGGGTATTCAACGAGGTGGGTTTAAGATAGAGATCACTACCTATACTCTTATCAGAGGATTCCCAAAATTTTGATTGCCAGAGTAAGAATGCATCTCTCACCGTAAAATTGTTGGGTAAATTGGCTAGCAGGTGTACAAAGAAGGCTCCTGGGCGTCCTTGACCGTCACGCCCAGTATAGGTCTTATTGAGTAGAATACGCTCACCATCAACGGATTGTAGCAGTGAGAGGCATATGGGTGCAGAAGACGGATTGAAGCGATCAGCTCCATCTGGCAAGGTATAACGCAGGTATTGATCAAGGTTTTTTACACGTGGACTCGTCACCTCTCTCAAAGAGCCAGAGGCTGCTCGAATACGAAACCCTGCTGTGACAGAACTCAGCCCAATAGGAGACCAGGTATACCACAATTGCTCAATGGCTGGCTCATCACCTCGCTGGCTATTGTTGTTCCAGTTATTGCTCATCTTGCCTTCCATCTTTCATTTCTGTTTGCTCACACTATGATACAGCTACCTTGCATCAATAATACCTAATTGGTGAAGAACCCAGAGGACGGGATCGAGACAGCGACGTGGCTCAACTGCTGGATACGCTCCAGCTGCGTTTGGTGAATGGCCCGTTGCTGAAGCGGCAAAAAACTGTGCATTTAATGCACTTGTTGCTTGCAAAAGGGTGCGATCTCCAAAATCATCAAGGAGTTGTCGTACCTCTGCATCAATGATACGTAAATCTTCTAAATCAACACCACCTCCATAGCCATATTTCGGGTTCGTTAAGAAGTTGTACGGATCACTCACTCCTCTCAGATACTTGAGCAAGTCCGACTTAGAAAGTGTGATCGCAATCGGTGTTCTAATCATACGGGATCCCGGTTCTAAACCGTGTTTCCGTTCGAGCAACTGTATAATTGAATTGAGTACATCAGAGGCTCTTCTTCCTGTTGCTGACTGATTTTGTAGATGAGGTGGCAACCGATCCAGAATATCAGGCATACTGACAGGGTCAGCCAGGAAAACAATACCAGCAGCAGTGAGTACATAACGACCGAACTGTACAACTCTATCGGGGTTGGCATAGTCTTCGCCAGAAGCATCATATAAGATCAAATTGGTCTTCCGGGCTGGATGCGCGGGTGACTTCTTCACAATAAGCTCATAAACTAATGGTTCATTAGGTTTTTGGGCCGTCGCGGGTTGAGTAGCATCTAATACTTCCTTTTTCTTAAATAGGGTGTCAAGATAATACTGATTATACTTATCAAACACCTTTGGCGTAAGACAGACAAAGCGCGTGGATTGATTGGGATTGTGTACCTGGCCGGCCTGTATCTGACGGATAAGTGCGGCGAGATAGTGACTTTTGCCAGAGTAGGTGTCACCTACGACGACGACGCTTCGTGCATCAACACTCTCGATATTGTATGGCAAGAGATACTTGCAGTGTGGACACTCGCGGCACGCGAGTTCGTTCACGTACTTGTCACCGACCAGAGGTTCTGGATAGCGACGCGCACGCTGTCTTTCAAGCCAGCCAGTTGGTGCCGCCTTGATTATTTTTCCAGCCGTTATTTGAGACACGATATTGCATTCCCCAGGATAGAACGGCTGGGCACAGTTGGGGCATATACGTATATTGCTGTCCCCAATAAACATGCTCATTGTAATCTCTGCCTCCAAATTGCAAAATGTGTGAAAGTAACCAACCCCCACGCTTACTTTTGACGATTTTCTGTTTAAATAATCAAGTCTTGTTTCGCATTACGTTTGTTAACTATACGTTCTCCATGTGATCCGCTCACTGCCGGCCTCGCTTTGTGAACTGGGTTCGAGGCCATCCGAGTAACGCCATTGTGCGTGCTCGTAATCCCACTCATCGAGGATACGAGTAAAAATCTGTACATAAATATGGGTAGCTCGCCCTATTGAGAAAGTGTGGCTGTCTTCGGAACTTTTGCGACGAAGTTCAATGTGATGCCATTCCGGGTCTTGCCAGCACTTCTCACGTGGACGCTGTGGCCAGGTGTCGGTGCGCCAGACAAGCAGTGCATCCTGCACAAGATCATTGAACGGCCAACGCCAGTGTGCCTCCGCGTGATTGATGCTTGTCCAGGTATTTTCCTCTATATGCACTTGCAAGCCTGTCACATCAAGTTTGCGGATGAAGCGCATGGTGGCTGTGTGTAGTCCAAGCTTCAAAAACTCGTCTATCTCCTTGCGGCTGTCTATGACGATTCTACGTGCCAGCCTGATCGCTGGCTCATAGTCCTTGTTATCCAGGAGTTGCTTGACCTCTACTACCTGCATGGCTTTGTTGATGCGCTGCCGCTCGGTGCTGTTGAAGGAAGGAAAAAGCTGATCAAGCCGCTTGTCAAAGGCACGACGGATAGCGTCATCATCATCGGCGAGAATAGCGGCGTGGACCTCCTGGTACATCTGCAAACAACTCCGTGCATCTTCAATACGCGCACGCTGCTCTGGTGTAATGCTACTACTTTCGTCAAGCAACATACCGTCGTAAGCGGCGAGCAGTTGATCCGCACTCTGTGTATTGTTGTTCCAGGCCCGATGAAATGTTTCTAAAGCAGCGGAGCGACGCATAGCCAGGTCGATGCGCTGTTGCTGCTCAGCAGTAAACGCAAAGGTCACATTTTTCTGCTGCAGTTCTTGCCTGAGCCTGATGAGTGCATCATCGTCGTCTTGCTTGTATGCTTGCACGAAGCTGCGGGCCAGGGAGAGCTGTATATATTCTTGCGGTGTTACATCCTTACAGGTATCTAACACAGGATCGTAGGTTACAACAATCTCGCCAGGCAATCCTGTTCGCAAGGCATCACGAAACTTGAGCAGAGCTGCTTTGCGTTGTCTGGCGTTTGCCACATGCTGTTGTTCTGCAGGGGTCAAAACAAAGACGCTTTGATGGGGAGAAGCTTGTAGAGCGTCTGCAGCTAGAATAAGCTCATCATCACTGCCGTGATCGTATGCTTTGATCAAGCGCAGGCCCAGTGCCAGTTGGCTGCGCTCATGCAAGGTGATAGCAGTACTTTGGTCTAGGACAGGCTTGTAGGCGTTGATAATCTGACGCAAACTTTTGCTTGTCAAGGCACTGCGGAATGTTGTAAGGGCCTCAGTGCGCTCTTTCGCAAGTGTGAGACGCTGCTGTTGCTGGGGAGTGAAGATAAAAGCGTTACCGAAAGGTAATCTCTGTATGGTGTCATAGGCTGTACTGATGGCATGATCGTCGCTTCCCGCGCAGACCTGTACAAAGGTATGGGCTGCCTCTGCCTGTTGTCGCTCCTGTGGCGTGAGTTCCTGAAAGAAGGTATGCCCAGGAGTATAGGCTGCCGCAATGGACGCGATTTCGCGCATTTGTAATGCCGAGCGCAGCCGCTGTAGTGCCAGTTTCTTCTCATAATCGGGATCAATAATGTGCAGGGGGAAGCGTATCTGATCTATAGGCTGTAGGCAGGCATGCACCAACTCCTGAGCTACATCGCGCACACGTTGATCGTGAAGGTGGAGCAACTCCTGGAACAGTGCTGACTGGTGAGGGTCTTTGAAATCCCTTTCGGTAAATAAGAGATTGGTATCCAGGAATTTTCCCTGTTGCATATGCTTATTCCACAGTTCAGGGGATATTGCTAAGGCCAGGAGAGCAGTATAGATCACCAGCGCAGAGAAATCATCCATACCTTCTGCAAAGCGACGATGACTCATTTGCGGATGCTGATAATCTGCCTGGCCGCTGACCATTTGCTTCCTTCCCGCAAACTCGGGAATGTACACACCATCGTAGTCAATCAGTACGAGGTTGCCATCTGGTCGGACCATGACGTTGGCTGCGGCCAGGTCTCCATGAGCAATATGAGCCTGACGCATCTTTTGCAATAATTCGAGCCATTGCTGACCTATGCGTTGCAGAGCCACTCGATCACGTTTGCCACAAAGCTCATTGACCTTGTCGAACAAGGTCATCCCCTCTATCCACTCCATCTCAATGACAGGATAGATATGCTCTTGCCCTTTCTCTCTGAGAAGAATACCTGTATCATGATAGCGGAAGCCGGCAGTCAACTCTGGGATATGTGTTTGGAAATAGGGGCCTATACGTCCATAGCGGAACTCTGTCTCGGAATCCACCCGTTTTATAAAGCAGCGCAGAGCGCGGAACTGTCCACTTTTGGTGCAAAATTTGTAGACAATGGCAAAGCCACCCTGCAATCCCCACGGTCTCTCATAAGAACCGATCTTTGCCTGAATGGTCATCATCTCTACCCTCCCCTCTTTCAGATCAGGGTCTTGAACCTTCAGGCGAAACGATGAAGCCCTCATAGCTTCATCATATGTAAGACGATCAGGCACGTTACGGTTCCTCTACTGAAATCCCTCTTGATATTTATTCAATCCTCAAAGGACAGCTACGTTCCAGTATTATACAATCATAGACGATGTTTTGGAGAAGCTCGCAATACATAAGAACTGAACCGCTCATGAGCGGTTTGTTTCACTGTATATCATGCTTTCTCATGTACAGATGCCTATATTTCAATAGTATAGCTGTGCCGTGTTTTGCTGTCAAGCATTTCTTAATACTACTGAATGTGCATAGTACATGTACACGGACAGCAAGCTCTCAGGAGTTTGATTACAACATAGGCATCTTAATTTATTAAGTATATTTTTCCATATATTACCGATTGAATATTGCTACTCTTTTCTGCTATACTACTCATGAGTATTTTTCAGAACAGGCAGGAGGCATATGATGGCCGGATCACGTATATTTGTCAGCTCTACTTTGGAGCCAGAGGCTACCCAATGTGCTAACGAACTGGCAAATTATTTAAGAGGAAATTATATAGATGTTGTGGCAGCTAACCCCTTGGATTACAGCGGGAACAAGCAACACATGCTTGCAAGTTCGCAATGGTTTATTCTTGTGCGTACCAAGGCAGCGATGCAAGAAAATAGTCCTGTTTACGCAGATGTCGAAACTGCATTGAACCTATATACGAGAGGTCAATTACAAGGGGTATTAGCTATCGCCGCCGATCAAACGGAAGCCGAAGACATCCCGCCGCGCTGGTCTACCATCCGCACTTACAATGCTATAACTCTACAAGACCGCCCGCAAGCTTTCAACAGTATTATAAAAACGCTCAATTACCATGCAAAAGCACCTGCAAGCACGGCACCAACTCCAGGCCAGACCCAATCTCCTGTTCAGCAATATAATCCTGCAGTGGTGCAGCCTTCTGGCTCTCGAAGTGTGAAGCGGTTTCAACGGCTAATACTTCCTATAGGTATCATCGTTGTCATCACTCTTATAATAGGGGCAGGTATACTCGTTAGCGGTCTGCTAAACACCCCACGCGGAGAAACAGTCATTAGCACAACCCCCGGCACTTCAACAGTAATAACCCCCGCAAACTCTACTACACCGACGCCATCGACCACACCGACTCAGCAAGAAGTAAAGCAGGCCAACGACCTCTTTAAAAAGAGTACACAAGGAAGTACTGCACTTACTTTTGCATCAACTAATGACAGTAAAACCTCGCTGTGGAGTACCGATCTTACCCAATGTGTATTGAGCCCGAACAATAAAACGTATACAGTCACGGCTTTTGCTGGGCAAGTACATTTATGCATGGCAACAGGAATGAACTTCACTCAGAACTTGGCTTATCAGGCTACTATGAACATTGAGAAGGGGGGAGATGCTGGCGGCTTAGTCTTCCGCTCAAGTGCAGATATAGCCGTGTATTATCGCTTCTCGTTGGACAGTCAGGGGAAATATGGACTCATCCTTGTCACACAGAATAGTACTACTCAGGCTTCTCAAGATACAGTGTTAAGAAGTTCAGATACAAGCGTAAAGGGATGGAATGCTGCTCAATCTAATACGCTGACCGTCATTGTATCTAGCAACGTTATCTATCTCTATATAAACAACACCTATATTGACCACTATGACACCAAGAACGATAGGGTTGATGCCAGTTTCGGCCAGGTAGGTGTAGATGCTCTTTCAAGGACCGCTAAACCGACAACAATAATCTTCAGTGATCTGAAGGTATGGAAGTTCTAGTGTGGCTAGCTGTCATAGGAGTGCAAAGGGAGAGGGCTTCCCTGGCAGTTTTTCGATAAGGATAAAAGATAGAGGGCAACTTTTTGGGTTGTGCGAGAAAGGATTTACCCTTCGGTTAGTATCGAAAATATTTGCCAAAGGATCAGAGCGTACACTCTGATCCTTTGTGAAGCTTATGGTAACCTGTTCAAGACATAACGAACATGGAGATAGGCACTTGTGCTCAGGAAGATAATGCCCAGGAGGGTGACGATGACCGGCTCATAGACGCTCATTGATGGAAGCCATAAAGAAATGCTTCCTCCGATCACAATGCCCACATAGCCCCAGTATAAAGCTACCATTAAGCCACAAAATACTGAGACTTTAGGGTTTACGAAGCAGATACACAGGAAAAACAGCACAAGTGAAAAAAAGAGTCCAAAAATGGCGGCGATGGGAGAAGGTGGCACACTGAGCACTCCTACAATAATTGCAGAGATAACATTTAAGATAAGACCAAACTCTCGGAAGGCTTTGTTCTTCTGTAACCTGGCGAACTCCCAATCGAGCTCAAGCCATCCTCCTGGTGACTGTGTGAGGGTATGCCATCCCTTTTGTAGCATTCCTGTGAGACTATCATCAGCTTGACCTGAAGAAGTCCCTTGGCCGTGGGCACCACCTCCTATCACACTTGTAGTTGTGTTATTATGACCTGTGTACCCTGGAAACGGATTCACGTAGATCGGCCCCTGTTGTTGTCCTCCTGGATTTGGCTGATATTGTCCTGCTTGCTGGCCTGGACCCGCCTGTTGCTGCTGTGGTTGACCGCCAGGATGGCCCCATTGATACCCAGGGTTCGCTTGGTGCTGTTGGTATTGTCCCCCTGCATTTGGCTGATACTGCCCCCCTTGATAAGCAGGATTTGCCTGCTGTTGCGCTCCACCGCCAGGATTGCCCCAAGGCTGTCCTGCTTGATAGCCAGGGTTCGCTTGTTGTTGCTGTGGTTGACCGCCAGGATTACCCCATGCCTGTCTCCCTTGATAAGCGGGATTGGCTTGCTGTTGTTGCTGTCCAGCCCCTGGATTAGCCCACTGTTGCCCCCCTTGCTGGGCAGGATTAGCTTGCTGCTGTTGTTGATTGCCCTGCGGCTGTTGATTTCCTGGCATCTGGTACGCTTGTTGCGAGGCCGGGCCTAGAGCGGCTAAAAGGGCGTTGGCAAACTCTTTTATTGAGGGATAACGCCGCGCAGGGTCTTTCTCCAATGCCTTCATGACAACCTGTTCGACCTCTTGGGAGATATGATTATACACTCCATAGAGGGGAGGCGGCTTCTTGTTGATCTGCATGTAGATAACCTGGTCTTGTGTTCCCTCAAAAGGACGCACACCGGTGAGCCACTCGTAGACTACAATACCTAGAGCGTACTGATCACAGGCCGCACTCGTGGTGCCAAACTCAAGTCGTTCAGGGGCAAAATAGGCGAGCGTTCCCCGCAGTGCCGTATTTTTTATTACTGCAGGATCTCTAGAGGTATGACCAGTGACAGCAATACCAAAGTCGCTCAATAAAATATCGTTCGAGCCACTCACTTCGATCAGCATATTTTCGGGCTTCACATCACAATGGATGATGAATTGATTATGGGCATATTGGAGGGCGTCAGCAATTTGATCAACATATAGGGCAATCTCATTCAATGGAACGATCGTGCTATGAGGATAACGATTGCGAAGTGTTCCATCTGGTGCATAAGCCATCACGAGATAAGGAACCCCAGTACCCCCTCCTAATAAATTAGTTTCTATACCGTAGTCCATCACTTTAACAATATGAGGATGTTTTAATCTTGCAATAGTTCGTGCTTCGGTACGAAAGCCGTTCTGATCCTCTGTACTTAATACATTTTCATTCAGTACTTTGACCGCCGCTTCGGATTGTAGATGAAGGTGTTCGCCAAGATAGACTTTGGCAAAGCCTCCTTCTCCAAGAAGTCGTACCAGGCGATAGTTGCCTAATTGTTGTCCCACACGATCCTGATTTTGCATCGTTGTATCCCCTCAGATAACCTGTTATTTTCATCCGCTCATCCATTGACTGAGTACAATGTATAGGAATATAACCAGATTGTCAAGATGTTTTGTATATTTAATAATGCATTAAACAAAAACGCATTTATAATATATTATATAAATTTATAAAACAAAAAATTATTTATTAATCATCTATGAGATGTAAAACTCAGTTTTACTTAGCGGAAAGCGGGGAGATTTTGTCATAGAGGTAGTTTGGCTTGTTGCATCACAAGCCAAACTACCTCTATGACAAAGAAGTTTATCCCAACTGCTTCATCATCGTTGCCAAGAACTGGGCATTGTTCTTGGTTTTGGACATCTGTTGTAAGAACGCTTCCATGGCTTCCAGGCCCTGTTGATCTGAGAGGTGTGAGAACATGCGGCGCATGGTGATGATAGCGCGATACGTTTGCGCATCGTAGAGCAGCTCTTCGCGGCGGGTGCTGGAGAGCGGAATATCAATGGCGGGGAAGATGCGGCGTTCGGCCAGCTTACGATTGAGTACCAGTTCCATATTGCCGGTACCCTTGAACTCTTCGTAGATTACATCATCCATACGGCTACCCGTATCAACAAGAACGGTGGCGAGAATGGTCAGGCTGCCACCTTCTTCGAGTTTACGGGCTGCACCAAAGAAACGCTTGGGTTGCGCTAATGCTCCTGCTTCTAGACCACCGGAGAGGCTGCGTCCGCTCGATTCCACGGCCAGATTGTAGGCGCGGCTCAAGCGGGTCAAGCTGTCTAGTAACACCACCACGTCTTGTCCACTTTCTACAAGCCGCTTGGCACGCTCTAAGACCATTTCGGACAGGTAGGTATGGGCCTTGGTTGGCTCATCAAAGGTGGAACTGACCACTTCGGCCTGGACAGAACGTTTCAGATCGGTCACCTCTTCGGGGCGCTCGCCAATCAGCGCGACCAGGAGATGTATGTCGGGATAGTTCTGGGCAATGGAGTTAGCAATAGCTTTGAGAAGTACGGTTTTACCTGCTTTAGGCGGAGCCACGATCAGGCCACGTTGGCCACGTCCAATGGGAGCAACGAGATTGATGAGGCGACCGGTGAGGTTGGCTGAGTCAGTCTCTAAATCGAACTGCTCACGTGGGAATATTGGTGTCAGGGCATCAAAGCGAGGACGGCGTCGAGCAACTTCGGGAAGCAATCCGTTCACGGTCTCCACGCGCACTAATCCTGAGTACTGGTCATGCTCTCTGGCGGAACGAGCCTCGCCTGCTACGAGATCTCCTGGACGCAATGCGAGACGGCGAATATGTGAGGCAGGAACATAAATGTCCCCAGGTCCCGGTAGATAGCGTTCCCCTCTGAGCAGGCCAAATCCTTCGCCTACAATATCGAGGACGCCACTTGCCAGGAACGTGTGTTGCTCAACGGGAGCTGTCGGCAGTTCATGGGCAGCAAACGTTGCTTTTGCGGAGGTAAGCGCAAAATCTCTGGAATTTTGCACGTCGTTGGGCATTTCTGATACAGTTTTCATGGTTAATCCAATTCTGGTCATAGTTTCACGGGTGTACCTATCTCACATAGAAAGGGCACACCCATATCCTTTCTATGCTATCTATCTTTTGAGGAAAAGAGCGTCATGAGCCAAGGCTTTAACACTAGTATAGCAACACAGGCTAAAATGTTATTCTGAAGATCAGGTACGATGAGGTATGAGGTAAAAACCTTTGGGCATTACACCTATATAAACAAAGAAAGTATCTATACTATTCCCTCGTTTCGCCACTTTATAGCCATTGAGTCTTCAATTGAAGCTAAAATGCACCCCTGGTGCCTCTCCAATCTCGGTGCTCAATCCGGCGAACTCGTCATATGTCATGCCTGCAGTTGGGCCACCCCATAATTTTTCTCCCAGAGTAGGCATGGCTGCTTTGACTCTAGCATAAACATCAGTATCGCCGAGGACGCTGCCAAGTTTGTCATTCCATTCCGCGAACATGCCTCCTAGCACATGCGGATCATAGGGGCTGAGATTCAAACGCGGATTGGTCAGGTCAAAGATGTATGGCTGCCATTGCTCGTACAAGAGCCGAGTGTCTAAATAGTCATGGTAGTAGCCAGCTTTGGGAACGATGTAAAGCAAATTGTCATTCATGTTGATGATATGATATCCCTGCCTTGCCATGTCTACCGGATTGGCCCAGAGGTTATTCCATACATCGATTACCACATCGGTATTGACGATAACGTTGCTCTGTATCTTAGACAGGCTTCCCCACATTCTTATAGTCTTCCCTTGCGATCTCATGTATGCATCATAGATATTGATGAACCGCCGATAGTTGTTTGCATCATTCTGAGTATATTCATCCGCTCCTATATGTACCTGTGAGGTGGTAAACCAGGGCAGGAACTCGTGCCAAATGGCATTCAGAAAGGTATAGGTGTCAGGATTGCTCAAGTCAAGAAACTCTTTGGAGTATTGCTGGCTGGCAAGGTCTGGGCGGTACTGTGTGAATGCCAGGCCATGAGCAGGTGCGTCGATTTCGGGAGTGATCGTGACAGCGTATTGTTGAGCAACGGTCAGCAGTTCGCGTATGTCCTGTGCGCTATATGAGCCGTCTAGCGCTGCCAAGCCCTTGAAACGGCTGCTATTGAGGCGGAAGGCCGCGTACTGATTTTTCCAATCGGGACTATCACCAGCACCGAGGGCATTATCGTTCAAGTGCAGCTGAAAATCATTCATCTTATACCACGCCATCAATTTCACGTAGTTTTCCAGTTGCTGAATAGGGAAAAACTTGCGTCCCACATCCAGCATAAAACCACGCTCGGCGTAACGTGGGTAGTCTCTGGCAATGCCTCTGGGAATATGCGTTCCGCTTGTGTCCTGAACTAAAATTTGCAAAGCTGTTTGTGTCCCATAAAACACGCCTGTGCGCGTATATCCAGTGATGGTTACCACGTCTTCTACTTTGAAAAGATAGCCTTCATTGCCGAGACTACGTTCCTCGTTGCTCAAGGTCAGGAAAAAATCACCTGCTTGAGGGAACTTACTCGTCACTACAGGCAGTTTATGTCCATTTATAGTGAACAGATTTTCCTGAAAAAGCCTTGCTGTCTCTCCTAGCTGAGGTGTATAGGCAGGATCAAGCACAATGCGAGAAGTCGAAGCCAGCATAAATGCACCGGTGCTTCCCCGCCATTCCTGTAAGCTAGGAATAACCTCTGGTGCTGCATTAGGGCTTGCTTTGGCCGAGTCAACTAGATACAAGGGAATGACATTCGTGAAGATCAATAGTATACCAAGTAATATCGTGATACAAAATGCAGCGATTTTTTTCCTCACAAGCGGCACTCCACAAAAGGCTTGTTCGGTAACAGATACGAAAACGCTCTCTTCATGAGTATATGTTCCATTGAGGAAATAGTCAATTTATTCGGGTATAGATAGCCGAAAAGGCTATCTATAGATGTGATATACTGTCGCTAACGGACAGAATATGGGCGAACCTTGTAGGACAACTATTGGACAATGAATAGCTACCCCCTTTTCTTGGGTAGAGATGCTTTAAGGCGTTTTGTTGAATGGAGGTTTACCATGCACAAATGCCCATTTTGTGGATGTGAGATCCCTGTAGACGCACGATTCTGTGGCTGCTGTGGACGTATGCAAAATATCATGCCTACAATCGATGAGAGCGTGCAAGAACAACAACCCCGGCTCGACCGATGGCCTGGCGAGGAAGAGCAAGATAAGTGGCACGGCATGCTGCCAGATTTTACTTTGCCAACAGGACCGATAGAAAATGGGCCGCCACCCGCCGGACATGTGCCGCTAGTACAGGGAACACCCCAGATGAGTGGTATACCGATGGTGCAGGGAGCACCATCATCAGCCAGTGGGCCACCTCCTGTACAAGGCTTCATGCACGGAGGGGCTCCCTCCGCTCCATATTCGTTTTCATCATCACAAGCCCCACCATATGCTGGACAGCAAGCATCGTTCCCACAAACTGGGCAGCAACCATTGCATACACCTATACCCCAGCCATCTCATATTGCACCAATGACACCCCCGCCTCATGTGGATGAGCCACTACCGCGTCATGGTGATCGCCATCCTAAAATACATCATGGCCTTGGTTCTGCTGCGAAGACGGTTGGGGGAATTGCTACAAAGTGGCTCATTATTGCTGTAGTTGGCATTGTTGTCGTGGGTGCAGGCGGTGTTGGTTTCGCTGCCTATCTCCTCACACGGCCACAACCAGCGATCGATATAACCAGTAACTATAAAGTTGGAGCAGCTCCTGCTGGTGCCATTGGCACGGTCTTGCAAGTGATTGGGCATAAATTCTCTGGGACTTCAGCTATTACCTTCCTGCTCGATGGCAAGCCTGTATCAGGCAGCCAGGGTGTGCATAGTGATACGGATGGGAATGTCAGTGCAAATCTGACCATTACGAGCAGTTGGGCTACGGGCAACCATACCCTGACGGCTAAAGATGCCAATGGCTACACGACTAAAAGTGGCGCAATCATCGTGATCGTGCCACAAGGTCAGGCTCACACTCCAGGACCTTTGGGGGCTCCTCCTGACGATGCAAACTTTAAGCTGAACTTCAGCGCTCATACCCAGATTGATACGTTAGGCACGCAACTTACCCACCAAGACACTCTCATTATCACCGGGCATCCCGACCCTACTGGTGGCACTGTTTGCAGATCGAAAGATAACGGCAAGCCACAAGTGATCACAGATGTGACGGTCAATACCGGAGAGCCCTTCCAAGAGACGTACACTATGTCATGTAGTGGCCGTTATAAAGGGGGAAAGATCACATTTACGGAAACGCTTCTGAGCGATATAATCGTATTCACCACAAGTAACCCACAGACAACATGTACATTGAACGGGCCCCATGTGGACGAGCAACTAAGTGGCAGCTACACAGCGCAACACATTTTCAGTGGGACGGTTACCTATCCTGAGATACCAACTTCAGCATATAGCTGCAATACCTCTGGCTCTTACTTTTTCAATTACGCTGAGCATGGTACCTGGACTGGGCAAGTTGCGCCATGAGAGGGTGCGAAGGAGAGATAGTATGCTGACAGGACAAATCCTTCTCGAACTAATCATCATCTTGTTGGTTGTGCAAGTGTGTGGTTACCTCTGTCGAAGGATTGGTCAGCAATGGGTGATTGGAGAAATCCTGGCTGGATTGGCTCTTGGGCCATCCCTCTTTGGAGCTCTGTTTCCTGGTCTGAACAAACTAGTCTTTCCGGTAAGTGTTCTTCCTACCCTGCAAACTTTGGGCGATATTGGCCTTGTGTTGTATATGTTCTCATTGGGTGCCCGGTTGGACACACACCTGATGGTTGGGCAGAGCCGCAAGGCTGTCATTGCTTCGCTGAGTGGCGTCGCGCTTCCTCTGCTCCTGGGTGTTTCACTGGCTTTCTTTCTCTATCCTGGTCTGGCCGGTGTCAAAGCTACGCAGTTTTCCTTTCTGCTGCTGGTAGGAACAGCTATGGCCATTACGGCCTTTCCCGTGCTGGCACGTTTGCTAACAGATAAGCAGATGTTGGGAACGAAGATTGGTACGCTTGCTCTGACCTGTGCTGCCGTCGGCGACGTTTTGGCCTGGTGTCTGTTGGCACTGGTGATCGCTGTTGTCCATGGGGGAGGTGTGCTGAGTACAGGTTTCACAGTGGGATTTACAATTCTCTTCATCGGCGTCATGCTAGCCGTGGTACGGCCCTTGCTTAGCTGGGCGACGCGGCGTATCCACTCACCACAGGTGCTGGTTGTCTTCACGATGATTTTGCTGCTGCTCTCGGCTTACACTACCAATGCGATTGGTATTCATCCTGTGTTCGGAGCTTTCTTGATGGGGATCATTCTGCCTCGTAGAGCCTTTTTCATTGAGCATGTGCGTAGCATTGATCGAGTAAACAATGAGCTTTTCCTGCCTCTCTTCTTTGTCTACAGTGGCTTGCGCACCCAAATAGGGCTGATTCATAGTCCGCTTCTGTGGCTTATATGCTTGCTGGTGGTAGTTGTAGCCTGTGCAGGCAAGCTCGTCGGAAGTACGCTGTCCGTTCGCTGGATGGGAGAGTCGTGGCGGGATGCGCTGAGTCTCGGCGTGCTGATGAATACCCGTGGACTGGTGGAGTTAATCGTGCTTAACATTGGTCTAGACCTGGGAGTTCTCTCGCCAACACTTTTTGCCATGTTGGTAATTATGGCATTGGTCACGACGATGATGGCCTCGCCTCTCCTCTCTCTACTGGGACATCGAGACCAGAGTCGGCCCTCCACTGAGAGAGATGTGGCGGAGAGCGATGAGGAGCAAATCATGAAGTGAGATAAAGTGGAATGGGAGTCAGAGGTGAGCATGATGAGTGCCCCCACATGATGACCGCAAAGTAACATGATGACCGCAAGGGTCATCACTACTATATACGTATGCGTGGGCCTGCGAAGCCGGAGTATAGTAGTGATGACCCTTGCGGTCATCATGCCTAATGCATGCCCCGCCCCCGCATGATGAGTGCCCCCGCATGATGACCGCAAGGGTCATCACTACTATATACGCATGCGTGGGCCTGCGAAGCCGGAGTATAGTAGTGATGACCCTTGCGGTCATCATGTGCCCTTGCGGTCATCATGTGCCCTTGCGGTCATCATGTGCCCTTGCGGTCATCATGTGCCCTTGCGGTCATCATGCGGGGGCACTCATCATGCCTATGTAGAGCGTGGCTGCTACACCGAAAGCGTATCAACCAGAGATGCGCCTTCAGAGGCATTATCATCAGTTTTGTTCGTTGTTTCTTTATAGGTATACTGGTCGGCACGTCCTCCTGGTAGGAAGAACATAGCGGCAAAGCCAAGGGCGGCAAGGGCAGCCATGAGGAGGTAGACCCAGAAGAGTCCCTGAGCAAATTGGGACTGGAGTTGGTTCAGGAAGGCAACCGGTAAGGATGCTCGTACATCTGGAGTGAGCAGGACATTGGCCGGTGTAACGTCTTTTGGCAGATGGGCGGCAGCGTTGGCGAAGTGCGCAAAGATCGGTGGGAAGCGGAAAGCCATTTGGGCGTTAAGGATGGTGCCCATGATGGCAACGCCAACGGTGCCGCCAATGGTGCGCGTGAACTGGGTGGAAGCGGTAGCGACGCCGCGTAGCTTCCAGGGAACGGCGTTTTGCACAGCGAGAATGAAGGCGGTGCTGGCAAAGCCAAGGCCAGTTCCGGTGATGAGCATAGCGACAACAATAAAAGGCAGTGCAGTTCCCGTAGTAAAGAAGGTGATCATAATCGTGCCGATGGCAGCGCACGCCATACCCAGGACAGCAGTAAAGCGATAACCAGAGCGAATGACCAGGCGTCCGCTGAGACTGGCGGCAATGGGCCATGCGAGCAGAAGCGGGCCAAGCGTGATACCTGCACTGGTAGCTGTACCTCCTTCGACTCCCTGTACAAAGAGGGGAACATAGGAGGTAATGCCAAACATGAGGATGCCCAGGGCAAGGCCGCCGATGCTGGAGACGGCAATGATGCGGTTATTGAAGAGCGTCAGGGGCAGGATGGGGTCAGTTGCGCGATTTTCCTGGCGGATGAAGAGCCACAGAAGGACGAGGAAGGCGACAAAGAGGCTGATGCTGGGTAAAGAGAGCCAGGGCCATGTAGTGCCCCCTTGCAACAGGAAGAAGAGCAGGGCGATGACGCTGCCGGTCAAGGTGAGTGTACCCAGGTAATCAAGATGTTGTGATTGGCGCTCGACGTTTTCTTTGAGGGTGAAGGTGAGCAGCAGGCAAGAGAGGATACCGAAAGGAATGTTGATGTAGAAGACCCAACGCCATGAGAAGTGGTCAACGATGAGGCCACCGAGAGCTGGCCCAATGATACTGGAGAGTGCCCAGACGCCACTGAAAAGCCCCTGGACTTTGGCACGCTCTTGCAGGTCAAAAATATCACCGATGATGGTCAGCACAAGGGGGAGGACAGCACCGGCACCCAGGCCTTGAATAGCGCGAAAGACGATCAATTGTTCCATGCTCTGAGCAGCTCCGCATAGGGCTGAGCCGAGGAGGAAAAGCCCTGAGCCAAAGAGGAAGAGAGGTTTACGACCGTAGATATCGGCCAGCTTGCCATAAATGGGGACGGTAGTGGTAGAGGTAAGTAAATAGATTGAGAAGACCCAGGAATAGAGGGCAATGCCACCCAGCTTGCCGACGATGCTGGGAAGGGCGGTACCGACGATGGTGGCGTCGAGGGAAGCCAGCGACATGCCGAGCATTAAGGCGATGGTAACAATAATTTTTGCGCGTTGAGTCATAGTGATGTTCCTTTGATATTCTTTTGCACATGTGTTTTATACAACTTGAGCTGGTACCTATGAGGAACCCCTTTAGAAGAAGAAACACTGATGGGTAGCAAATCTATTCCATTATGTTACTGAATCGGCCCCACGGTCCTCTTTTGTGAGGACATTTGCTTGTGAAAGTAGCCTTAAGATCACTTTCACAAGCAAATGTCCTCACAAACTCTTTGTCCAAATAGCTCATAATCTTGACACTACGAAGATGATATGGTTAGTATATCAAAAGAGACATGCTTCATTTCCTTGATGTATGTTGAAGGGTATGATGGCCCTTGTACGCCGCTCGGTTGATGCAGATTGCTGTGCCGATCGATAAGGAGTACCTGAGAAGTTTTACAAGTTTAAGTTAGGTAAGTAGGGCAAGGTTCAAAGAGAGGCAATCTTCAATGTTTGCTTGATACACGTAGAAAAGTGTCAAGTGCGTTTGAACCATGCCTAAGGAAGTAAGGAAGGAATTGAACGATGGCTGAGGCATATTGTGTGAAGTGCAAAAAGAAAACTGAGATGAAGGACCCTCATGAGGTAACTATGAAGAACGGCAAGCCTGCCATGAAGGGCACTTGCTCAGTGTGTGGTACCACGGTACAGACCTTTCTAAAGGAGAGTAAGAAGTAAACTTCCTCCTTTCCTGGAGAAGGAGCGCTATGAACAAGGAAATTGGAGGCCAGTTCTCTCAGTTGGAGGAGGCTGCTATTGTCCCGTTGCAAACAGCTATGGCTACGGGACAACTTACCACACGCCGACTCAGTGAGATGTATCTTGAGCGTATCCAATTCCTTGATCAGCGCGGCCCTCACCCCAATGCTGTGTTAGAAATGAATCCTGATGCGCTGGCGATTGCCGATGGGCTTGATCAGGAGCGTGAGGATAAAGGGCCACGTGGTCCTCTCCATGGTATTGCACTTTATATGCCGCGACTTTTACCCAGTGTATTGTAGTGCATGTTCCAGGTGTACTCCATAGCATGTGAATATTCGTAATATACCTAATACGTTGAGAAGCAAACCTTTGATGGAATAATGCTTTATGCACTAGCGCAAGGCTCTGGGTAATATTGAGTTGGAGCAAGCGAGTGACGGGCAAGCAGCATCCCATCCGTTCTGGAATAGGGAGGAAATATGCCTGGGCATGATATTATCGTCATAGGAGCCTCTGCTGGCGGAGTAGAAGCTCTGACAGAAATTGTTGCTACATTGCCACGCAAACTGCCGGCAGCGGTCTTCATTGTCTTGCATATACCGGCTCAGAGTCCCAGCCTGTTACCGCATATTTTGAACCGCTTTACCTCTCTTGAGGTAGTTCACCCGGAAGATGGCGCAAAGATCGAGCATAGGTATATCTATGTTGCCCCGCCAGATCATCATATGCTGATCGAGCAAGGGAAGGTACGTATCGTGCGTGGGCCGAAGGAAAACCGCCACCGGCCAGCCGTCGATCCGTTGTTTCGTTCAGCGGCCAATGTATATGGCTCACGCGTGGTAGGAGTGGTGCTCACCGGCGCACGCGATGATGGCACAGCTGGACTGCTGGCGATAAAGCGATGTGGAGGCATAGCAGTCGTACAAGACCCCAGCGAAGCTCTGTATCCAAGTATGCCCACCAGTGCATTGGAAAACGTAGAGATAGATTATACCCTACCTCTTGCTGACATTGGTCCTCTGCTTGGACGTCTGGCAAGAGAAGAAGTGCAAGGTGAAGGAGGTAGTCCTATGGCCGATGATATGGAGATGGGAATACGGCAGGACGAAGTGGATACAACCATAATGAATAGCCAAGCCCATGTTGGTATGCCCTCTCCTTTCTCCTGCCCAGAGTGTGGTGGTGTGCTCTGGGAGATTCAGGATAGAGAATTGCTGCGCTTTCGCTGTCGTGTTGGGCACGGTTTCTCTATCGAAAGCATGATGGATGAGCAAGCAGAGGCCCTGGAGTCGGCATTGTGGGTAGCGATGAAGACACTACAGGAGAGTGCTGAACTCTCGCAGCGTCTGGCTCAGCAGGCAGAGCAGCGTGGTCAGAACTGGATAGCTCGACGCCTTGAAGCTAGATTTCGGGAGAACCAACAGCGTATAGCACTTATCCAGCGTGTCCTGTTAAAGGGTGAAACGGTTATCGATGAAGTGAAGAAAAGTAAGTAGTAGCATGTAGCAAAAAGTCTTGGGGTGAGGTACAATTTTGCGAAGCATGATGACCGCAAGGGGCATCACTACTATACACGAAAGACGGGCAGAAGGCGTAGTATAGTAGTGATGCCCCTTGCGGTCATCATGAGCTGAGGGCGGTCATCATGCTCACCACACCAGGTACTCTGCAAAAATATGAAACTCACCCAAAGTCTTGACAAAAAAGAGTTATATGCATATAGTTGTGGCATAATTATACGTACTTTCTCTTTGTTGGAGAGCAGTTTCAACCCTAGAACAGCGGGAGGATGGATATTTCATGAGTACATTTGAGAAAGGTACAACCGTCCCGAATGCTGGTCCCAGTGATCTGGTGGTCATAGGTTCCTCCGCAGGTGGCGTGGAAGCACTTTCCATCCTGGTGAGTACTTTGCCAGCAAATTTCCCATCCCCTATTGTGTTAGCTCAGCACCTTGATCCAAATCGACCAAGTAGTCTGGATACTATTTTACAGCGACGAACGAACCTTGCAGTGGAAGTGGTGCAGTCGCGTAGCCGTCTGCAGGCGGGCAAGATTTACGTGGTGCCATCCAATCGGCATGTAGCGATCAATGATAGCTTGGTCGAGGTGCAGTCAGATCACGGGAAACGTCCACGACCGTCTGTAGACCTGTTATTGTCGAGCGCAGCACATGTGTATGGCGAGCGTTTGATCGCGGTCATTCTGACGGGTTCTGGCTCTGATGGGGCAGCAGGTGCAGTGGAGGTCAAGGATGCAGGAGGTATAGTGATTGTCCAGAATCCACAGACGGCTCGTTATCCATCGATGCCGATGGCCCTGCCGCCTACAGTGATTGACTTTGAGGTTGATCTAGAACGTATTGGCCCCCTCCTGAACGATCTGCTCACGGGTGCATCTCTGCCACCACCGGAGGAGAAGACAGAGGATACACTGCGTTTCATCCTTGAACTGGTCAGCCATCAGGTCAGTATTGATTTCCGACCTTATAAGACATCGACGATTTTACGGCGTATAGGTCGTCGTATGGCGGTGACGCATCACCAGACCATTCGTGACTATGCCGATTACTTGATGGCTCATCCAGGGGAGATCGGTGAGCTCGTGAAGGCGTTTCTGATCAACGTTACGCAGTTTTTCCGCGATCCCGAAGCCTTTGCTTTTTTGAAAAGTGATGTGTTACCCAAACTGGTTGTGCAGGCGCGTGAGCGCGATCGGGTGCTGCGCTTCTGGACAGCAGGCTGTGCAACAGGTGAGGAGTCTTATTCGCTGGCAATGTTGATTACCGACATGTTGGGGGCGGAGTTGTCGCAGTGGAGTGTTAAAATCTTTGCAACCGATCTGGATGAGGCGGCCATTGCCTTTGCCCGGCGGGGGTTATATACCGAAAACCTGTTGGGCAGAGTACCTGCGAATTATCGTGAGCGCTTTTTCGAGCGCGTTGATATGGGCTATCGTATTTCGAAGGCACTGCGTCAGATGGTGATCTTTGGACAGCAGGATCTCAGTCGCAGCGCGCCTTTTCCGCGTATTGATCTGGTGCTGTGCCGTAATGTGCTGATTTATTTCATGCCAGAATTGCAGGATTATGTGCTCAGTCAGTTTGCCTTCTCATTGAGTCTGCATGGCTTTCTGTTCCTGGGCAAGGCGGAAACGGTACGGCCAGCGCAATCCTATTATGAGTTGTATAACAAGCAATGGAAGGTCTATCGCTGCCTTGGTGGAGCGCTACCGATGGTGCGCCGCCAGAATTCCCCCGATCTGCATATGAGACGGGCGGAGGGAGCATTCATTAACCAGCAGAAACGGAGCGGCGGCAAGCTGCTTGCCGAGCAGGAAGTGCCCCAACCAGAAATTGAGATTGGACAACTGCGCCGCCTCAACGAATTGCTGCTGCGCTTCTTACCGATTGGAGTAGTGGTGATTGATCGCTCCTATCGTATCTTGACGGCCAACGGTTCGGCACGTCGGCTGTTAGGTTTGCGTGAGGGGGGTAATGAACAGGATTTTTTACATGCGGTGCGTGGCATTCCATATTCTAATGTGCGAGAAGCGATAGATGCGGTCTTCCGGGAACGGAACACGATTACGTTGCCCGAAGTGGAATTGGATATTGCCATTGGTGGTAGTGGGCGTTCAGTTTCGTTGTCGATAGGCTTGATGCAGTTGGAAGCGGGTGCGCCTGATCTGGCGGTGATCAGTGTGACAGATGTGACAGAGCAAATCCAGGTGAGAAAACGCCTGGAGGAGGTGCAGGCGGAGCACTCTCATCTCATGAATGAGTTAAGTACTTCAAATAAGCGTCTGAACGATGTAAACAAAGAGCTCCTGGACGCAAACGAGGAGTTACAGGTTGCCAATGAAGAGTTGATGTTGACGCACGAAGAGCTGCAGGCGACCATTGAGGAATTCGAGACAACTAATGAGGAGTTGCAAGCGACCAACGAAGAGTTGGAAACCAACAACGAAGAGTTGCAGGCAACCAACGAGGAACTGGAGACGACTAACGAAGAGCTGCGGGCACGGACACATGAGTTACAAGAACTGAGTGACATGCTTGAAGGTGAACGCGTACGCCTGACGGAGATAGTGCAGTTGGCCCCCTTCTACATTATGGTGCTGCGTGGCCCCAGCCTGATTGTCGAGGCTATTAATTCCGGTTACACGAGTCACCTTGAAGGGAGAAATGTGCAAGGGCGCCCCCTGGAAGACGTTGCCGATACCTTCTGGGAAAATAGTATGACAATCGTGGGTCTGGCGCGCGAGGTGTATCGGCAGAATATTGTGCATACCCTCCCACGCATGCTGATTCGTTTGCCTAATCCAGGCAACGAATCGACAGAAAGTTACCTCGTACATACGCTTATCCCTTCTCATGATGCCGAGGGCCACGTCTCTGGCGTGATTATTTATGCCAGAGATGAAACAGAGCAACAAGCGAAAGAAGCTGAGGAGGAACTCAAGCGGCTCAAGCTGATCTTTGATAACGTCAGTACAGCGGCTCTCGCTCTCTACGATGCCCGAACGGCGGAGCTGATTATCGGCAGTCCGCGCTATCTTGATATCGTATCACGTCTGCATAAGCTTGATGGGAACGACCTGACAGATCGTAAGTGGAGTCAATTGATGTTTTTGGCTCCACGTGAGCAGGCGGAGCATTTGTGGCAGACGAGCAAGCAAAATCATGCGCCACTTCGCCTGCCGGAAATACGTCTTAAGACCTCTCCGGATGAACAAGAACGGGTGTGGTCAGGCAGTCTAACTCCGATCCTTGATACGGATAAACCGGATACCGTGCGTTTTATTCTGGTTTCGGCAGTCGAGGTGACTGAACTGGTGGAGCAACGCCAGGAAATGGAGCGGTTGAACCGCCTCAAGGACGACTTTCTGGCACTTGCCAGTCACGAGCTACGGACTCCTCTCACCTCCATTCTGGGCAATACTGAGATTTTGCAACGGCGGCTGCGACGATTGAGCAAAGCAGAAATAGGAAAGAGCTCTCTTGATTCTGAGGAACAGGTGCTGGCTAACATCATTCAGCAGGTGCAGCGTCTGTCTCGTTTGATAGATGAGATTCTGGATATTACACGCATTCGTAGTGAACAATTTGAGATACACAATCGAGAAGACGTCAATGTGGTAGCACTGGTACATCGGCTCGTTGAGCAACAGCGGAGCATAGCGGCGAATCATATTCTCGTGGCGGAAACGCCAGAGGAAAAGATTCTGGTGACCTGCGATGAGGCACGTATAGAGCAGGTCATAGACAACCTCTTGAGCAATGCAATCAAGTACAGTCCGGCTCATACGCCAATATATGTGAAGGTAGAGCGCAAGACTTCTGAAGTGATTATTGCAGTGCAGGATCATGGCGCGGGGATTGGCGAAGAAGAGCAGAAGCATATTTTTGAACGCTTCTACCGTACTCGGACAGAGGGGACCACGAATATTGAGGGCTTAGGGCTGGGCTTGTACATAGCTCGTGAAATTGTTATGCAAGAGGGTGGGCGCATGTGCGTCGAGAGCCAGCCAGGAAGCGGCAGTACATTCTATTTTTCGCTACACCTCTCAACAAAAGAGAAATAAGCCACCCATAAAAGGAAAACAGAGATTGCGTTACTGGAAGATAGCATAGTCTCCTGTTCTCCTTTTATGGGCTAAAGATTCTAAAGATTGACACCCTTGCCTAGTTGGTTGCGTGTAATATATAATGGTGTCGAATTTCTTTGGAATTCCAAAGAAAGTTTCTAGACGCCGATGTGGTTCTGATATGGATGTTTGCGGGACGCTTGGGAAAGCAAGGCAAGGGATGTTTATAAGTACCCTAGCTAGGCTACTGTCGTCCCCTACGTGTTTGCTATGCCTCATTTGAACAAGAAAATCTGTTCGTGGAAAGACACGCTCACGATAGCTAGCTGTTCAGAGAATGAGCAAAGGTTCGTAAGCATGCAGACTCAAGAAAACCCTACTTTGCAGAAGCAGGCAGTGGCTGATGGCGTGTTAGCTCAACAGGCACTGAGTGGGGATGCCCAAGCATTTGAAGTTCTCGTCAATCGCTACAGTACGCCGCTCTTTAATTTTATTTATCACATGCTAGGAGATCACGATCTCTCATGTGATATTTTACAGCAGGTATTTCTCCAGCTTTACCTCTCATTATCTACCCTGCGTACCGGCGAGCCGCTCAAACCGTGGCTCTTTCAAGTGGCACGTAATCGCTGCCTCGATGACATTCGCCAGCGTGCTCGCCGACGCACCGTGCATTTCTCCGAGCTTGAGAGCGGCAACGAAGAAGAAGAGATGCCACTGTTGCTCGACATACCCGATTGCAGTCCGCTCCCAGAGGAATTAGCCGAACAACACGACATCCAGGAGTGTTTACGCAAGGCGATTGCAGCGCTACCGCCAAAGTTTCGCGATGTCGTTTTTTTACGCTACACTGCTCAACTCAGCTTTTCGGAGATTGGGCAGACTCTGCATATGCCCACAGCAACCGCCAAAACGTATTTTCAGCGTGCCAAGCCTCTTCTCTGTAAGCAGTTGCGTGGCATGATTGATTGTTCGCTTGTATAATAGTCCAGGAGGTTTCCTAATATATGGCAACTATCAGCCGTGAAAACGGCAACATTACGCGCCGTCAGCGTGAACTCTTAGCGTATCTCCTTCAACGGAAACAGGGATCAGTTGGGGAGATTGCCGCAATACTGGGAGTAAGCTCTCCTGCCGCCACCAAAGCGGTGGCACGCTTGGAGCGCAAAGGATTGGTTACTCGTAAAGAGAACGAGGTAGACCGTCGCAGCGTCTCTGTGAGCCTCACCAATGCCGGTATGCAAGCTCTGGAAGAGCCTTGAGAGATGGGTGCGGGTCATTTTTTTGCAGAGCCTGACCCCCACAAGCTCTCAGGGGTAGGTTTGTTGGACAGTGGAGACACCACCTCGCGTAGGGGCGGGAGTGGAGCGGATGCGGGGTTGGGGCCCTTGTGGCCGCCCGTTGCGGATGAGGCGCACCCATGGCCGTTCACCCAGCAGGCACGGCGGACAGCCACAAGGGCCCCTACCCCACTCCACGCCGCACCTGCCCCTACGCGATGCCCCTCGCCATGGCACAAAACCTACCCCTGAGAGACCCCCACAAGGGGGGTCACTACATGTTGGTGCCTGCCAGCGTGAAATGTAGTGACCCCCCTTGTGGGGGTCAGGTTCCCCCACCTGCGCTCTGTGCAAAAAATGAAACGCACCCTTGAGAGATTGATTACGCATATAATGATGGTAAAACCGGCTGTTGTAAGATGTTCAGCCCTTCCTCAAGGGTGCTTACCAGCACTCTTGTTGTTTCAGGGGCAAGCTCTGGTACCGCCTGCATATGCTTCTCAAGGAGATCGCTACAGCGTTGATAGCAGTGCATAACGTAATTGCGGTCGTGTTCGTGCAAGGTGCGAGCAGCATCTAATGCCGCTTGCATACATTGGATAGCACGTTCATAACAGTCGTAGCAGAACTCTTCAGTGATACTAAGGCGGCTCAATTCCTCGGCGACTTCAGCTGCGGCAAAGTAGACCTCGACCTGGCTGAATGAGCTGTGCGGAAATGTGTCCATGTCCTCGCCTAACTCAGGCAGATGCGGCAGTGAGGGATTTTTATAGTCTATACTTTGCGTTTGCAAGGCCAGTGCATGGCGCATCAATGGCCAAGGCAAAGAACGTTTGCTAAGCGAATTGAGTATCTGCTGGCATAGGTAAGAGGCCATGGCACGTTCACGTAGCGCAGTCTCTATATAGTTTTCTACACGAGCAAGGGCGGATCGCTGAATCAGTATACGCACGAGGTAGCTAAGGGCTGTATAGATGATGGTATCTAGTTCGGTAGGAATGCTCTCTTCAGAGGGGAGATTTTGCCAACTCAGTAGTACCTGATGACATTGCTCCTCTGCGTCATTGAGTAAGGAAGTGCAGGTGGTGGCAATCTTTCTGCCTGTAGCTTTCGCTTGATCTGGTTGCATTTGGCGTTGACGAGTACAGAAGTCGAGTTCGGCTGTAGCAAGCACGAGACGGGTGGAGGCTATGCGAGTGCGATCTCCGCTGATCTGATAGATATTTCTGGCCTGTATCAAAAAATTGATGGCCTGCTGAAATTCACGTTCCATTTCCCCAAAAGTGGCACGAGTAGTGGTTGAGAGCGTGAGTGATGTTTTGTGGTTAATAGCAAAATAGGTACAGTGGCCCTGGCCCAGGTAGACTGAGCCCGCCGTTTGTAAATCGTGTTCGGTACGTAGATAGTGACGGGCCTGTTCATAGTGTTCCAGTGCTTGTGGATACGCGCCCAGGGCGTGGTAATCATCTGCACAATGGAGTTCAACCTTGCAGCGCAGACGTATGATGGATTCGTCATGAGGCTCTGTGAGCAAAGAGAGGACTCGCAGGTGGTATCCTAACGCTGTATGATACATCTGCATGAGAGAGTAAGTCATACCCAGTTCATCAAGAACCACCGATCTCTGTGAGGCTGGAGCTAAGGCGAGTGCATACTCAAAGGCATAGAGAGCCGCGTTAAGGTTTTGCTTCTCCCTGGCCGAGAGACCCATCAGAAAATAGTAGCGTGCCTGTTTAGATGGCGGTAGTCTGACGATAACTTCCGTTGAAAGCGGCGGAAGTTCATACTGAAGTGAGATACTGCTCAGCTCAGTGTTTTCAAGCAAGATGCCGAGCAAGGTTAAGGATTCATCTGTCAAAGCGACATCATTAGTACTGGGCGAGCTGTCGCGGTTGAAAACTACTACTTGCCCATTAGGGCTTACTTGTTGGAGCAAAGAAGTGAAGTAGTCACGAGGCTGGCGTAACTGCTCGGCGAAGAAGGTGAGGGCTTCGGAGGAGGCAGTAATCTTGTTGCGCTCTACGGCACTTACGTAGGATTTCGAGAAACGTGGGCCACCTAATTCGGTTTGGGTGATATTCTGTTGGCGGCGTGTTTGCCGGATAAACTCTCCAATTGCTTGTTGCATGATATAAATCACTTGTGCTGTTAAATTAAGGTAAGTGCTTTCCTTCTTTTGTTTTTGTTCGGGATGGACGACTGCTACTACTGGTTGCTATGTAATACAGTTATTCTAGCGAATGTCCTTATTTTCGTCAAGAGGTTAGCTCAGCCATAACTTTCGCACCTGTTGCGACGCTAGTTTAGAATAAGAGGTGTCAAGAAATATACCAGTTCCCTATAGTAATATATTAATGCTGAGGTACATACACATCAAATTCTTGAATAAGCTCTTGAAAGAGTTCGGTGGCGTTATGGCAAATCGCTAAAGGTTTGACCAAGCAGGCTGGTCAAGACAACTGCTAAGCCAGTCTTACGACGATATGTCGGAATAAGCACGTCTATCAGGGCTACACTATACTCCCTCTTGTACAAATGACATGAAAAAAGTACGAAAGATAAAGAAATTCCATAGCTATAATAAGTACGAACAAGTAATCCAAAGGGTGACCGGTAGACGTATATGTTGCAGTGTCGGTAGGTGCTGTTATCTCTGCTATCGGCAGATGCAGGGCTAACTTGTTAAGAGGAGAAAGTGCAAGCAGGAAGAAAGAAAGAAAGCTGGTAGAAGAATGTAAGTTGTATTAAGATGCTTTTATTGATAATTTCGTTGTATGTGAATATCACTTGCTTGTATTATAAATACCGGCAACTTGCATAAAAATGTTTTTTGAAGTGAAGTATATAATAAAAAATATATAATAATCAGTCTAATTTGGCTTGAGAAGCTGTAATATTGGCAGTTTGTCAAAATGGCCTGGCTAGTAGGTTGTAGTTAATATTACTAGCTTGACAAATAGAGCTTTATACAGTATTGTTATGTAGGGTAAACGAGCGTGATACTATCTACGCTTGTTGAGACATGACATTTGATGTTGTTTTGTTGTAACATCCACTGTATTTTGTAGCAAGAACATACGTTACTTATCTTCGTGTGCTGCCACTCCCTTAGTACGTTTACTTTAGCGAATTAAACTTCATACTCCCTGTAATGGCTGGATAGAATGTCAGCGTAGGTGCTTTGAGTATGAAAGCACCTTGCATGTTGTTCTTTAGTAAGAAGAGTTATTAGGCACCATTGCAAATCCCTTGCGCTTTACTATGAACTATCTAATACAGCGACCTGTATTGAGATAGGGTAACAAACACGTTCAAACCATGACCAGATGAAGAAAAAGGAGAAAGTGTGTCTGCAGGCAAGTAAACTATATGAAGCAGGTCAGGTATTCGGGAGTCTAGATCTTATGTTGGGGGAACGTAGGCATATAATGTGATTCCATTATTGTTTGTATCCTGGCATGATTAAAAGCCCCCTCAAATCCTCAAGGCGCAAGAGCATTTAGCCATTTGCTGATTGTTCGTCTAACCATAACTCATTTGTATGGAGCGCAAGCCCACCAACTACGAAAGGATGCGAGATGAAACTGCTCATCGTTGACAGTGACAGAAATCAAGTTGAGATGCTCACCGGCTGGCTCAAGACACTAGGCTATGAAGTACGGCGTGCGTACAGTGGAGAACGAGCGAAGTGCGAATGGGAGGAACAACAACCAGACCTTATTATTCTGGATCCTGTATTGAAAGATATCGATGCACTGGCAATGTGTCGCGAGATGCGCGGCAAACATGATGCATTGGTATTGGTGGTAACGGAAGGGAAGGATGTACAAGATGAGGTTCGTTACCTGGAGTCCGGAGCTGATGACTATTTACGTAAACCTTTCTTTCCAAATCAACTCTTAGCGCGGATTCATGCAGTGAGTCGGAGAGCGCGTTCTACGTTGGCGCAACGACCCTCCTCTATCATTACCGTGGGCCCCATTTGTGTTGACTCATTGCACAACGAAGTAACTGTGCGCGGTAAGATCCATCGTTTAACCCCAACTGAGAGTAAGCTTTTACACTTGCTTGCCATTAATGCTGGCAACGTATGTACGGCTGCTCAGATTGTTGCGTATGTTTGGGGATTTGGCAACGAAGGCGATAGTGCTTTGATCAAAGCTCATATCCGACATCTACGGCAAAAAATCGAAGTGAATCCAGGTAAACCGGCCTACATTTTGACCGTGCCGGGAGTGGGTTACACACTGATGCGCCAACCTATTGAGGAGGGTGAGGTTAAGGAAGTCCTAGATACGTTGCGTGTAGTAGCTGTATAATACTCTCTCCTGGAGGCCCGAAGAAGCAGGGAGTGTCAGAGCTTAATTGTCTCTGGCACCCTTTATGCTGTGTGTAAACTTCTTCACGTAAAGTGACGAATTAATACCATACCTCTGTTCGCATCAACATCATCTTTGCATAATGGTCTTCTACTCTTATAGATAGGTAAATGCCAGCTCTCTATAGCGAAACTCTAAGGGAGACAAACAGTATGAAGATGTTAAAGAAGGTGGTGCTGGATGTGGACAACTATGTGTTTCCGCGATTTGATACCTTACGCTGGGTACCAATACGCTATAGAAAGCTTCTGCCTTTAAGTGTGATGAAGCGGTATCAATGTATTGTGATCGGTGCTACTCAAAGCAGGCTTACTGTGGCAATTACTGATCCATTAGATTTGTCAATCATTGAGTTACTCCAACATCTGACCAAGCGTACAATTTTTCCGGTATTGATTGCTCCAGAGAGGATGCGGCTGCTCATTCAGCATATTGAATATTGTGAGCAACACAAAAAAGCTGTTATGCGGCTATGTTATCAACCTCGTCTACAGATTCGAGCATGGGTGGTAATGGTGGCTATGCTCCTTGGGCGAGAGGATAAGGGGTAAAGAGAAGGCTTCTCTCTAGTCGATGCCCTCTATGTAATCTCGAGTTTTTCTATGCTCCTCCGCGCCTTTGAAGCATGACTGG
>WNGG01000343.1_pt1 | contig 49524 bp, 47 predicted proteins | sample 5400661 | NCBI WGS metagenome assembly WNGG01 (sample SAMN13153372, study PRJNA577476) | soil metagenome | isolation source: 100 cm soil or saprolite under Garry oak tree replicate 1 | place: USA:California | collected 2016-06-15 | reverse complement strand
GCCGCATGATGGTCTCCCGAAAGCACGACCAGCGGTAAATCCCCAAGCGTACTCGCCGCAGCCGCTTGCGCAGCACTGACCGGCAGTGCAGCAACGTGCTGTCCCAGGCTCATGAAATTCTTCGGTTGCGACCACATCGCGCGCACAATTGGCAGGATCGGTGCAGGCAACTTGCGAATCTCACCGGCAATCCGTTGTGCCGCAGCTGCCGTGTCGACGCCGAACGCCCTCACGGCAGCCCTTCCCAGCCTGGGCGAATCTCGCGCCAGCCGCGCTAGGCAAAACCGAACAAAACCCAATCGTGCGAGCCACGCTGCAATCCAAGCGTATCGCAGGCCCACTTCAATCATGCGCAGCTGCTCTGAGGTTGGATTCTCCCACTCGGCAGGGTGAAGCGAATCCACCAGCACCATGCCAACGACCTCATTGCCATACTTGTTCGCGAACGCCCGGTTCACATATCCGCCGAACGAGTGCCCGACGAGAACGTATGGCCCGGGCACACTTGCTGCATCCATGAGCATGTGGAGCTCCTGCGCGATCTGCTGCGCCGTGCGCGGCTCGCGCGCCGGATCGCTCCAGCCATGTCCGGCGCGGTCGTAGCTTACCGCGCGAGTGAACTGCGCGACCTGCGGCTGCACCAGCGTCCAACTCAGGCAGGACGCGCCCATACCCGATTCGAAGACCACGGTCGGTGTACCTTCTCCGGTTACGTAGATGTGCATCCGTCCCTTGTTGATTCGCACTAGGCGCCCAGGAGGCGGAAAGCGCCGGCGGTCCCGCCAAGTTCCGATGGCCTGGCAGATAGCGCCTGCCGTGGCCAGCACAGCGAGTGTGCTGAGGAGAACCACGAGGAGCATAAGTGCCGTTTGCATGGGTTAGCCTGAGCATCCAAGAATACGCCCGTCGAGTGAACTTCTTCGCGGATCACTCGCTACTAGAACCCATTTTCCTATGACGAGATAGAACGGACGGTCGACAATGAAGTGGCCTGAGGGTCTCACAGACGAGTGGTAGAATAACTTCTACGATGTCCGATCTTGCGGCCAAGACGTGCGTTCCTTGCCGTGGAGGCGTGTCCCCGCTCAAGGGTGAGGAGCTCTCCCTACTTCAAAAGCAGGTCGATGGGTGGAACATCATCGAAGAACATCACATCACGAAGACCTTCAAGTTTCCCGACTTTCGCGGAGCCCTCGGGTTTGTAAATCGCGTTGGTGAGCTTGCTGAGGACCAGGGGCATCACCCAGACATCTTCCTTGCCTGGGGAAAAGTCGAAATCACGACCTGGACGCACAAGATCAACGGTCTGACAGAGAGCGATTTCATCCTGGCGGCAAAGATCGACCAGCTCCCCAAATCCTAGCTTCCCCTACGCAACACCAAACCACACTCTCAAAGGCAACGCCGCGGGCTCTTTTTATCCGAGCGAATGTCGGACACGGAGACGCCGGGCGTAAATCCATAGATTCAAAATGCAAACGGCTACAGCCCCAGCGACAAGAAGGTTCGGGGGAATATCGGGGTACACCACCATGTCAAGGTAGTGCAGAAGGAAAGCACCGCCATAGGCCGGAAGGTGACCACACACCTCAAGCCACGTTTCAAGTGCTGTGAGCGGGCACCAGAAACCAAAGATTTCGACGATCATTCCGTAAACCAACGTGGCAACGTGCAGCGCCGCGACCCGTGGCCGGCCGCGCGTGAAGAAAGGCGCCGAAGATGACCCAGGCAATGTAGGCGGCATGAAGCGACAGAACTCCAGTCGCCATCGCTCGGTATAATCCCGGCGTCATGGTCACATTCCTTGGAAGCAAAGCCGAGAAGGCTGCCTATCTTTTGGTGTGTCCTTGGCCCAGCACTTCGTGCAAAGCGTTTTGATGGGATACGGGCACTCATCGTGATAATTAGCCTCGCCGCATTCCCATTTCGCCCCGCAGCGCGGGCATTCATGCGTGTGAGTGCTGAGCTTGCCCATAATCCGCGTGCTTCTCAGCCTTGGATTTTCAGGACTCGAGAGCTTTGGCTATCGATCTGGTCCACACCATCAGGCGGCTGAGCGCCCAGACTCCTTACACTCACGGCAGAGGTGCGTCCAAGGCACCGCTTCCAGACGGGCCTTAGAGATAGGCTGCTTGCAGACCTGGCACGCTCCGAATGTGCCCTGCCTGATCCGACCGAGTGCTTCTTCTATTGCTCGCAAGAGACGACCGTCCGTCTGGTGTAAGCGGATCTGGAACTCCGCCTCGGCATCAGCATTTGCTTGGTCAATTAGATCGCCTTCCAAACCACCTGCAGCCGGCACGCGGACTCCAGCGTCGCCTTGGACAGACGACAACTCACGCTGCTTCTCCAGCAACAGTCCCTTGTATCGTTGCAGATCTCTCGCGCTTGGCACTGGCTCTTCACCCATGAGCAGGTACTCACCATCCAGAAGTCTCGGAAGGGTAGTGATGCCCAGGATCGCTCTTCTAGCTCTTCTTTGATGTCACGGCATAGAAGGCTGCCCACCGCTGCTCTACGTCTTTGCTTTTGCAGTGTGGGCAGACGATCCCGCCTTCTCATGCTCAGCAATAGTCAGGATCTTTGAGAATTCCCTCTTGCAGGCTCGACAGAGAAAATTGTACTGGGGCATGGTTCCCTCCCCGGCGCGCCGATCATCGATAATCTTAGTCGCGCCGATGCAGCAGAATCAATCGGTCGAGCACACCCAAGCATGACGATGAGGCCCGTTCCCCGCCTTCCAACAGAGACGCTCGGTTGGAGCGACTTCGTGAACTCTCTTCATGATGTTGCAACCAGGGCCCTGTCGCCGAGCGATCAAGTGCGGATACTTATCGCCGCCTTTTCGCAAGACTGGAGAAGCCTCTCGTCTCGATGTTTTTCCGGATAGGTCCGTTGACAGGGGGGTACAGCAGTGATAAACCCGCTCCATACTCGCAGCTATCCTTAGAGAGATCTTCGACCACCACGGAATTGTGAATCTCGGTCTTGCTCGTGCTCGGGGCCAATTTCGCAGATCTTGAAGGAGGCATGAAATGGATACCTACGTAATCGCTCTATGGGTGCTCCTCGGTTTCGCGCTTTCAACGTGGTTCATGATGCACATCTGGCTGCCGGATCCGCCGCCCAATGTTCTCGCCAAATATATAACCATCCTTGTCGCTGGCGCAGTCGGAGGCGTGATCGGTGGTTTCCTGGCTCACGGGCGGGCGTCAAGCGATCCCATGCCAGGCATAATCGCGGCCGCCGCAGGCGGGCTGTTCCTCTCTGGCGCGGTTGGGTTTTTGACTGGCGCGGGTCGAAAAGCCGCGCACTAAGACGCCAGACGATCTGAAAAGCCGGGGCGTCGTGCCACGCAATTCGGGGGCGGGAAGGCACGAGTCCGTTGGGTGAACCGCACGGCAAAAGCTTGATGACTCTCTTCACCGTCGTGCCGTCAACGCTCAACGGCAATGTCGTCTATAATCTGCCGCACACATTGGTATTACATTGGATCGTCGCTGGCCTGATCACGCTGATCCTGATGGGCCTAGCCCTTGCCGCAATCCTGAAGAAACCGAGCGCCGTGTGAAGGTTATTGCGCTTCGGCTTCCGCGCATGGCACGCGCGCTTTGACCATTGCGTCGGCGGTTATGAGTGTTCAGCTATTTTCACTACATTTGCGGCTTGTGGACCTTTTGGGCCTTGCACGATCTCAAATTCGACGGAATCGCCCTCTTGCAGCGTCCGATATCCGTCTCCCACAATTGCTGAATAATGAACAAAAACATCTGGGCCATGGTCCCGCCCAATGAAGCCGTAGCCTTTCGAATTATTGAACCATTTGACTTGGCCCTGCACGTAGTCTACTCCCTCGAATCGACCAGGTTTGCCTCATGAACACGAAATATAATCTATATCTGTAGTAATCGCTTGAGACATATGTCTCACCGCATAAACCATTGCCAGCGGAAATTGCCGCCGCCATCACAACGATAATCTCATTTGTAGCAGCCTATTTGATTCGTCCGGCTGCGTCTGACACAGTCGTCACCGCATAGACGTGTGGCACTTCCCTAGAGGTGCAAGCGCGCCAACAGGACTAATTCTTTTGTCGGGACAGTTCCCGAAAGCCGGGGCCCATTCGCGGAGGGAGGCGAGCTGTGCCAAGTTACCCAAGACCTCTTTTCTCGAGCGCTTAAAAAGCCGGAGCGCCACCACTGTTACGTAGGCCATGGGCGCATTTCCTACAGCAAAACGGTCCGCCTTCAGTTGCTTGACCGAGCTCGATTGTCAATCGAGTTTCCCGTATTCCCCGAATCGTTTTCCTCTTGCTCGCATGATTTGACTTCGAATGGATCACACTTGGCTCTACTGCGCCGGCCTCTTGTACCGATACGCGCCCCAGGGATTTCCGCGGAACCAATCGAAAGAGTAATTCAAGTCGATAGAAGACTTAAACTGTCGGAAGAAATGTTGGTTCAAGGGATTGCCTGCCGTTTGGTTTTCAAAGAAGAAAATCTCAAACTTGGGAGAAGCGGTGAAGTTGTCGAAGATCTTAAACTGGACGCTATTGGTGAGCAAATATCGCCAGTAGGTCATGGAAGCAACGTCCGGATTTGAGCCGTAGTTTTTAGAGAAAAATAGCTCGAAGTCGTGCTCAGAGACAAAGGACACTTTCGAACTGCTAGGAAAAACAAGTTTCCCTGTGAAGTACAAACCGGAGCGATTTACCTTGGAGAGCACTGCGGAGGCGCGAGAAAGAGCCGTGATCGTTGGAGGATTGGCGGTGTTGCCTGCGATGAGACAGCTCTTGAAGGCGGTAGGGGAACTAGGATCGGGGACAGAGCATGTAGCAGTCAGTTCGCCTGTGGCAAAGTTGTAGGCTTTCACGCGCTCAATGTTTGCGTACTCGTATCCGAAGCGAAAACTGCTCTTCCGATTCTCGTAACGAACGCCGAGGCGTGGATACTGGAGGTTGCGAGTGCGCTGACGCGAAAAAGCCAGTGTAGTTCCGTCTTGGAGAGAGAAGCTGTCGCGAGGCTCGAAGAGCTGGGTTTCGTAGCGCACTGTGACCTCTGGGCCAAAGCGTGGGTATTTCTTGCCTACATTCCAGTTCCAGTGCCAGCGATAAAAATGCCAGCCATGAAAAAATGCACCGGATTCGAGAGCAAGCCGATTGTCAGCGAAGTTTATGACGGGAGGGCCGCTCGACTGTCCCGTGGACGTCCGAGTATGAGCGAGGTCGTAAGCCACGAAGAGATCGAACAGGTTCATCATCCAGCCGGCACGAGCCTGGCTGGCAAAGCTGACGTAGCTGGATCTTGCTGTTTGAACTTGTGGAACTGTAACGCCAGCGAAGTCTGTCTTCCGGGTGGTCTCATTCTCATTGTTGCGGACAGCGTTTAGACTTCCTGAAAGTTTTGTTAGAGAGATGAAGGGAACCGCAGCGAGTTGCGTCTGACGTTCCAGGGGAGGCATGCGGTCGGGGTGCCACGTCCGATTTGGTTCTTCGTGATGGAGGGAAAGCCAACGTTCGAGCCGCTCACCATAGCCGAGCCTCTGGCGGTCTGTGGGAGTCCCCATCAAATGGTCAAAGTAACCCTGCGCAGAAAGGATCTTGCCGCAGTCCAAATCGCCGCAGTCGCGGTTCCTATTGCTAAGGTCGTACTGGACTGCAAAGCGCAGGGGGCACAGATATTTGAAGTCGTGCGGAGACTTGGGGCCGGCCACAGATACGCTGAGAAGCTCGGGGTAGCCGGTATCGCCGAGAGCCGCGTAATCACTGGTTGCGACGCTGTAAAGTCGGCCTTCATCCAGTGGCTCGCCATTGACGACATATTCGTCGCGTTCAGGATCATAGACGATTCCCGAAGACAACAAGGCGCGATTTTTTTCCGTCTCGAGAGAAAGGATGGAAGCGTCGTCTGCCTCAAAACCCTTTGACCGTTTCAGAATGTCTTTGAGAACTTTGCCGACCACCATGCGCTTGACGAGAAAGTCCCCCTTCCACAGGATGCGTTCAAGCCCCAGCGCGAGATAGTAATTCTCATCTTTACAACTGGTAGTCGTCGGATGCTGGGCGCAGAGGCTATCTTGGTTCGGGAAAGCCGCATCAAGGTACAGGTCGCGTTTCTGAAGTAGAGCTAAGTCCGCATCAGCAGTCTTAAGCATCACGTGAAGGACGTAATCGCGGAACTTGTCTTTGAACTTGTGCGCGTACACATTATTCGGATCGGGATACTTGTCCAGGCGCAACTGGGCAACGGCGGTATCCACGCGGCTCTTGAACCAGGTTTGTTCAAGGACTCGCGCCGGTTCGCCCTTGGAAAGCTCCTCGCGATCGCCCTGCAGTGTGAACGTCCAGCGAACCGAGTTATCCTGCTGAACCTTGAGCGTACGGGGCCATAGCACCGGGGTGTTATGCTCGGCATCGAAATACTGCGGCGGCACAACGAGCAAGCTCGGCGAGACTTCGTCACCACTCGAAAGCTGCCGGGGGCTGTCAAGCGAGAATGTGCCGTTCTGCGTGATTCTCTCCACTTGGGGCTCGGAAACAATAACGTTGAATTTTCCGTTCAATTTTGAGGCAAGCTGTTCGGCTTTCGCCGGGGACATCTGTGCGAGAAGAATCTTGACGCCGTGGAATTGCGGATGATCGGCTTTGAGCTTCTTCAGCAAACCGCTTAGTACATCGGCCGGGTCCAGCACGGCTATTTCAGTGCTGTATTTCTTCCCGTCGTGTTCGCCATTCCACCAGGCGAAATTAAGTTCACCGACATGCTCCTTCAGCTGGGGATCCACAACGCCAAAGATAGCGACTTCACGGTGCCCATCCGGACACCTCCCATTCAACACCTGGCTCTGGTCTGCTAGCTGACCATTCGCGTCAGCCAGGCACTTCCAAACATAGACTTGAGGATCTGCATAATTTCCGGCATTGGACACCTTGTCTTTGGCTAGAGCGTTTGGATATTGGAGAAATGGCCCATCCACGGTGAATCGAAGGCAAAAAGGCGTTTTCGGGTTGCTCGAAACTCCCTGACCAGGGCAGATCAGATAATTCTGAAAAAGTTCCAGAGGCGGGGTGCCAGAAAGGGAGAGCGTAAACATGTAGGTAGTCTCGCCACTTTCCGGATCCTTTTTCGACGCCGGGTTGGTCAGTATCCATTGCGGACAACTTGCAATAGCTTGCTTGAATTCATCCAGATTCCTGGGGGCCCGACCCGTAGCGTTGAAGAGCGTGGCAGGGTCATCCGGTTTCGCTCTGCAGAGCCTGACGGACATGTCCCCAGGCTGTTTCGAGGAAAATTGAAGAGAAGGCAGCCATGGAAGAATGTGCTTTCCATCGGAGAAGTCGGCTGGCTTGATGTCTTCATTCTTGTCTGGATCCGTAATGGCATATTTCACGTGACGCTCGTCATCCGTCAGCATCTTCGTGGTGGCAGCGTACGTGGTCCGAATGACCAGATTGCCTGCAAGCATTTGCACGGGCCCAGCCGTCTTTCCATCGTAGTTCCTATAAGTGGTTGAAGCGAGCAGCCTGGCCAGTTGTCGAAGACGTTCGGGCCCAAAATAAAAGTCATGCTTCCCGGGAACAATAGCATCGTAGCCGGCAGCAATCAGGAAGCAGCCAACATTGTCCATAGGAATAAAACCCTGACCTGCTGCACGTTCATTCCGGGACAAGTCGGTATTGTTCTTCGAATCGGCATACACCCAATCCGGCTGCAGTTGTCCTGCCGTATTCAAGTGTCGGAAGTCCCAATCATACAAGTCCTTGCCAAGGAGGTAGGGGTTAGAGGAGTTTGGCGCAGTTGAGAAAATGCGAGCGTAGAGATTCGGAGCGAAGTTGTTTCCCATGGCGATGAGAACGGTGTCGCTGGAAGTGTGCGTAGCATCCGGAAGGCTTTGGCGATACCTCATGGTATTCGCACTCGCATTAACGAAGTCGCTCGGACAGGTGTGATTGCTTGCGACCTGGCGATCAGGATTCCGGAGATAGCCAAAAAATTCCGCGGTAACAGCGATGTTGATCGGGGGCTGAACATTCGAAGAGTTTGGAAGCGCAGTTGAAGCAGTGGAAAAGTCACCTTGAGGGAGCGCCGAGGACCTAGTAGGAGCCTGGGCTAGGACCGGGACCGTAGTGGCAAGAAAGAAGAAAAAGCAGAGGGCAGGATGCATGGAAACGGGTCGAGCGAAGACAAGATGGCGGAGCCGGATGTCGCCCTGAGACATAATCCCTCCTCATTCGAAACTGAAATGTTTACATCCTCTATCGGATATTACCTAGAAAGGAGATAACCGGATCATATAGCCCAAATCACGCCGTATCGCAACTTAAAATAATTGTGTGCAGGCAGGTGCACCATAAATTGAATATCGCGGTGCTTGACGGCGTCCGCAGTACGAGGACCTTCGATCCTTTTTTGGCATGTGTGTCCATCCTTGCTTTCTCATTTCAAGGGTTCAGTCCACAAACTTGGGAACAAATATTGCCGAATGCCGGACAACCGTGATGCAAGACATAGGAAAAGACAAAACCAACCAACTACGTAGCGTTTCTGCTCTTACCTTAGGCACAGTAGCCTCAAACACGCACACAAGGAGAGACGCTTACCCGTCTCGGCCATCACTCTCCAATAAGAAGTCCGGCAACGGAAATCATATTCAAAATCGTTCCTATCTTGACAATTGCAAAAAGGAAGCTATACTCCCTCCCATTCTCCCGAATGTGCTCGGTCGGATAATTGCAAGGCACCTAGAAACGAAAGACCTAAGAGAAGGTTGACGCTGACGGCGGCTTAAATCGGTGTTGACCCTTGAGGTTAAGCGAGGCCCTGCGTTCGACCAGGAAATCATTGTGGCCACTCGAGACACGGCATTGGTGGCGGCTCCGCCCGAAAGCAAAGCATTTTCAGAGAAGCTTGCGCATTGGATCGCGCTCTATGCGGCGTATCTCTTTCTAGCAGGTTGGACATACATCGACTACTACTTCGGAGTCTTTGGTATCAACAGTCGGTGGCTGGAACTTGGGCTGAACGATACGATTGCACGTGGATTTACGGTTCTGTTCAGCTCGGGCGCTTGGCTATCTTTCATCTATGTTTGCGTTCTTGTGGTCTCGCTTGTGGTCGAAATCTTCCTCACAAAAAATAGCCGGGCAATCAGCGCCCTCGCGAGCATTGCCCTCGTTCTCTTGTTTATTCCTACATACTGTGTAGCGAGAAAGGCAGGAATCGAACAAGCCAACACGGATCGAAGTGCGAAGACAACGTTACCAACGATTACTTTCATGCAAAAGCTCTGCGCCTATCGTGGGAAACTCGTCTACGTCAAGACAGACTTGTTCTATATCTACAACCTTGCAAATCTCTCGGGAGGGTCTTCCCCCGATAAGACTCACCCGTGTCCCATCGACATAGATGGTGGGTCCACTAGTGTGCCGCAACTTTGGCTTGTTCGCGCCAGCGATCTTGCAGACATGAGAATCGTTCAGTACGAAAAGGAGGCAAAACCCTGACATGTTTCGCAAAAATGTGATGCTTATGAGCTTCGCCGCGCTGACGATCCTGGGGATGGTGAGCGACCTTCGTTGTGACATCCTCTTTCGGAGCAAACAGCCGTGGAAGATCGGCCGGGGTCAGCAAGTCGGAAGCAAGATCACTTGGACCGATTGCGACGGCAATAATAAGGAGATTTATGATGAACCTCCCTACTCTCTCGATCAGGCCGATAATTGCAGGGTCGGTCCTCCAGCGTTCGGTTTACAGTGTGATGGGGAAACGTGCAAAGTGGTTGACCAAGACAGGCTTCGCAAGTACATACCCGATGCTCGGAACGGGGACGCTGTGAAGCTTCGGATTGAACCGCATTCCGTCAATTTGACACATGGGAACACGAGGGTTTACCTCGAACGTTAGTTTGACGGCGCTGACGCCGATGATATCAAACAAGGCCAACAACACTGCTTTGACAGCCAACGTATAAACACGAAGAATTTGGTTGCTGCGCGCAAATAGCAAGCGAGTGACGAACTACACAACGAATCTCGTCTGAATTCGGTTTTTCCCGGGCAAACATACTAGAGTGGAAAAATGGAATGCCGACTGAGCGGGAGTCTCTTATCATGCCGATTCTAGACGCAACTAAGGACGTAGCTAGCAAGAATCAACGAGGGGGTTAAGAAGGTCATTGGTGGCGTCATCGGAAATGATGTTGTTGAGAAAACTGAGCGGTTCCACAAGGACATGGAGGAGGTTTACGCCGCCCTAGCTAGCTAGTGACCCGCGTCGTTGCGGCGGAAGAAAGAATCGAGAGCTTGGAGCAAGAGCGAAAATGGACCCGTGTAGCGATCGCCGGATTGCGAACAGACCGTGCCTGCTGGAATCGTGGTAGAGATTCTTGACTTCGACAACTTCGCTGCGAATCCGGAAAGAGAACTTTCCTTGTGGTCTCCAGAACTCCGAGAATACTGGGCAAAGAACCACGCGCAATGGGGTCGCTGTAGCAACGATTGCCCCTGTCGAGTCAAGGGAATGACCTCATAGCGTTTTGACAGGAATTCCTGCCCGACCTTCCGTGCTAGAGACTATCGAGCTCCAGCCATAGCCGTCCATCATCCCCTTCAGTCGTGGTTCGGCTGCATTTTCACCAGCACGCCGAGATTCCCCCCCGCGAAATTGCAATCGCCCAACCCAGAGCTTTCAGCGCCGGATGCAGCCCCGCGTCCACCGAAAGGAGAAACACACGATGCGTTGTCCATATTGCGGAGACAGACGAACAGAAGTGCTAAAGACCGTCTACCGAGGCCACAACTCCTATCGCCACCGACGATGCCTCTACTGCGGGTCCCGCTTCAGTACCCAAGAGAGGCCAGTACGCTGGAGCCGCGTGGACCGGAAGTGGCCGGGGCGTCGCCCCTTACGGAAGGGATGGGGGAATCGGCGAACGCCAGCTCTGCGGGGGAATTGTGAAGTGGAGTCGTGCGGAGTGGACTTCAAGCAGGCAGATGTCAGGCGGCATGTAGACCACATCGTGCCGGCGAGGCTTATCCGCCGACTAAACGCTGGCAATCCCGACCGCTGGGAAAACCTCCAATGTATCTGTGGAACCTGCCACGGATGCAAGCTTCAGGCCGATCACAAGCTGTGCATGGGGGATAAGCTGGGGTACCTGGAGATTCTTCGCACCCACAATTTCGATCTTGCTCGGGTCGAGCGCGCGCTAACCGTGTACGGATTATAGGGTTCGCGCCAGGTAATCTGGCCTGACTTGACGCAGTTTCAGTCGAAACGGGCACAACTCAGGCACATACAGATGCGCTAGGCGAAAAGTCCCGCAGGCCTAAATCAACTGTCGCTTTGCACGTGATTGTTCGCCACGGGCACATTCTAGGCACAAAAAGTCATCCCCCGAGGTGGGACCCATTGCATCAGTGGAAGATAAACGACGGTTGGCAACCGTGAAGTGTGGACTTTCAGTCCCCTCTTCATCGGGGAAGTCTCTGGAACGAGCAGGTGCCAGAGGACCGGAAATTCACTTGTTGCTTTCAGTCCCCTCTTCATCGGGGAAGTCTCTGGAACTGCGATGCCTCTGTCTTGGTCTGCCAGCCGTCCTTCCTTTCAGTCCCCTCTTCATCGGGGAAGTCTCTGGAACCCCAGCCCGGACACAAACACCACGCTTCCCGTATTCTTTCAGTCCCCTCTTCATCGGGGAAGTCTCTGGAACGGCGAACGATGCGTGTGGTATCCCACCATGCGATTATTTCTTTCAGTCCCCTCTTCATCGGGGAAGTCTCTGGAACGCCAGCGAATCCGGCATGGGTAAGACCAGTTTCTTGACTTTCAGTCCCCTCTTCATCGGGGAAGTCTCTGGAACAACCGCGAATCAGGCCGTTACCGACAATCAACTGATTCTTTCAGTCCCCTCTTCATCGGGGAAGTCTCTGGAACGAACAAATCGCCGTGTGTACGACAGATCATTCTTCCTTTCAGTCCCCTCTTCATCGGGGAAGTCTCTGGAACCGCTCGCTAACTCCTGTACTGTCAAGGGATTATAACCCAAAAACCCGGGATTTCTACGAAAAGGCCGCACTTGCCCAAAAACACGGGAGGTTTGCGAAAAACCAGGGGAGAAATCCGCCATTCCCATCACTAAAAGACGTCTCCACAGTAGTTTCGGAACTCGCACTCGGTGCATCGACTTCGGACCTCTGTCGCAGGGGGCAGTATGCCTTCCCGGATCATGTTTCGAATCTCGGCTAAGAGATTAAGCGTTCTCTCCTTCAACTGCGGAGTTATGCGAATAGCGATCACTTTCTGCACGGGAGCCAGATAGATGAACGCGGTTCCAACTTCAGTGTGAAACTCCTCCTCGACAAGGATTGCATAACCCGCCAGTTGGAACACGTGATTTCGGCGAGGCCGCCCGCGAGTGTACTTGAAATCTACAGGGAAATACCCTTGAGGCGACACGACCAGCAGATCGAGTTTACCGCTCAGGCCGAGCTTTGAAGATTCAATCCACAAGTGAAAGCGGCGGTCGCCGGACCCGAGCTGATAGCGTGCTAGAGTCCGCCGCTTTTCGAGAGCATCCAGTTTGAACTCTTCCTCTTTACCGCGCTGCATTTTGATCGTGCTCTTCCGTTCAACAGGCATGACCGTGTTGTAGAACACGATACGCGGACAGTACTGAAACTGCTTCAGGTCATTAACTCGAAGCGGTATCAACTTCGGTTCTGTCGATAATTGTTGGAGCTCAATCATCTTTCTGCGCCCGTTTTGGAAGTCGGACTCGATTGCCGGGACTCGCGGTCAACTAATCTTGGCACATCAACAAAGAGATAGGCGTAAGCCGCGCTGTTCACATCTTTCTCGCACAGAGGTTGGATGAGAATCTTAAATGCTGGCTCCCATTTGCCAGAGGCCTTCTCATCGGGAGGAACCGGGAAGTCGTTTTGTTGAACTTGCGACTCCGGGAAGTCTTTCTTCCAGCGAACCTCCCATTCTCGTTGAATTTTCCGCATTCGCTCGTACAGCTCTTCGCGTTTGTTCTGCGAGAGTCTTCCCCGGAAGCAACTGTACTGAATTCTCTCCAGCCCGAAATCCTTGCAAGCTTCCGCCACCCGCGTTCGCGCGCGATCATCTTCGACGTCGTAAATGACGAGCGTATGAAGTTCCATGTGACTCGCCGTTTGGCCATGCGCAGCTTCAAATCACCAACGAAAGCTGAAAGGTTTGTATTTACCTTTATTGCGAAGGAAGCTGACCAAAGATCGGGCCTGCATCTGGATAATCGACCGAATCTGAAACTGCTGCCCGCGAAAAGGCTCCGTGCTGCTAAGCCTTTCGAGGATTTTTTCAGCAATCGCTCTTCGCGTTTCTTGGTCCAGGAGGCCGTTCTCCATTCTCATTGACTGTCCCAAATTAATGAATGCTATGACCGTGCGGTCAACGACAGGCTGACGAAATTCCTCAACCAAGTCCAAAACCAAAGAAGGCTTGCCGGGGCGATCCACATGGAGAAAGCCCGCAAATGGTTCGAGGCCAGCGTTGACCACCGCACCCCACACGTGAGCGTAGAGAATTCCGTAGCCGTAATTCAGCAGCGCATTCACGATATCGGTGGCGCCACGATGGACGCGGCCCATGAACTCTACTTTGCTTTCCACGATCGTTCTGGTGCCATCCCAATAGAGCCGTCCAGCGACACCTTCCACTCCCATTAGCTCTTGGCGTCTTTCTTCCACCGAAGAGCCTTCAATTTTTCTGGCTTGCAATTCCAGCGCGCGGAGCTTCTTCGCTATTTCCGAAATAAACTCAAAGCGCGCTGCATCGGACTGCTTCAGGTATTTGCCAAAATATGAAAGCACATGACGCTGGTTACGAATCTTGCCACGTACGACTAAGCGAGCAAACTCCAAGCCTCGCGAGTCGTTATACGCAAGCAATTGTTGCCGGCGCGATTCTACAGTGGCGGTCAAGATGGGTGAGGAAAGCATGGCGTACGGCTTGCCGGATGGTTCCACGAAACTCACCCGGATGCCTCGCTCACAAAAGTCTTTGATCAAATCTGAAGAGAGCGAGACTCCGCGAGAGGCAACTATCACTTCACTTATGCGGAAGAATGGAAATTCGTAAACCACCTTGCCGCTCAGCTTGACGAGGAGACGTTCGCTTTTCTTGCTTAGAAAAATCCCGAAACCTGAAAGAATCAGTTGTGCTGAATCGGCTGCTTTGGCAACCGTTGGCGGTTCTTTTGCGCGCTTGGGCAACACGCCAAAGACCAGTCGTTCTTTGGGTATCTCTGAACCACCATCCGGAAAGGCAATCGAAACCCCTTCGTCAACAACAACTTCCTGTCCAGCGGGATTTTTGGGCAAGACCATGCCCCATTCAGGGTCGAATAACCAACCGGATTCTGGGACATCCCCATTCTGCGCGGGTATTGGTTCCAACTCGCCTGTGAACAGATTCCATTGACCAGCCGATTCTTCAGGCCGCAGGGCCCTTTGGGAGTAGAGCGACTGGGTACTCATGTTGACAACTCAGGCTGCAAAGGGTCCGCGCCAATGGATAACCCAATTCTCTCTTATCCAATCGCAGGCCAAGCGGGTAATATCCAAGTACGTTTCAAAAAGCTCACCCCGAGGGTCCGAAGCGGATTTGTTCAACCCGCAATCCCCGCAGCCAACCGCGTATCTTTACTTAGGCGAGTCGATACTCGCTGAAGCCCGGGCCCGTGTTAGTAAGACCCATAGGGATTATCGTCTCGACGAATCGGCGATGTTTGCCTCTTTTGGCGGGTTTTGAAGTGAACGAGCTCAGCGTCTCCAGATCTGCATCTGGACCAAAATCATCGAGCGGCCGCACATGGGACCGGGCCGGAGTGACAAAGGCGTTCCCTCGAAGTGGCTGGGTAAAACCCGAGCCAAGATCACTTCTGCGATGCGGTCTACCGAGAAACTGAACGAAAGATCCGCGTTTACCGATGTAGTTCACGTGCGGCGCTAGCGCAACAAGTTGCCCCGCGAGGATTTCGCCGCAAGAGGCAAGATCAAAAGCCCACGCCCATGTCCCCGACAAGTACACCAGCTCTCGGTACGCAATGCTGGAAATATACGGAGATTCGGCGCTCGGTGTCTTAGGTTCCTGCCGTATCTTCACGAAGGTGTTAGTGACAACGGCAGCCGCAGATGGCGCAATCCGAATACCCACAAGCACAAGCGAGCGAAGCAATTCAGCGCAGGTGTCCAAGGTATTGCCAAATCGGAACGCAGCATCGACAAATGCCATTTTGATCGCATAAGGGGTTGGGATGATCAAGCTGACGCCCACCGAGCTGGTGGCTTCGCTTGTTTTGAGTGAGAAGAGCGAAGTGGGCTGATAATCCAAGACCAACCAGCGACCCGGCCCCGGAACCCCGGCCACCGGATCCTCACGTTCCAGCATTGCGAGTCGCTGCGAGTCAGGCGCCAATAACGCGTGCTCAGCTTGTCGTTTTTTCCTCGGAGGGGTCATCGTGCTATGTCCCTGGAAGCTCAACTTGGGCGGCGATATCCGTGAGGACCTTTGCGCCATCAGCGAGATTGTCAAACCGCGCGGTCGTTATTGCACCGCTCTGGATTCCGTTCAGTGCACCAGCTAATGCATCCATCTGGTCGCGGTAGTTGTCGTTGAGCGGACTCACCGTCGGAGCTGGTAGGGAGTTTGAGGATCGCGCAACAATCCCCTCGCAGGACACAATATGTGGGTTTTGCGTGTTTCTTTGGGCACCCGCCGGTTTGACAAGCGTACCGGTCAAGGCGTGAATCAGCGCCTTCGCTCGTTTCTGCCGGTCTGCCTTTGAAACGACATAGGTCCGGGTTATGTCGTTCAAACCAATCCGGTAGAGATCTAGGTTGCAAATTAACGCATAAACTCCTGAGGACGCTGGCCGATGGAAGATCGGCTGCTTCCCCACGGTTGTTTCGCCTCCGGCCGCTGCGCCCCGCTCGGCAGCATACTTGACGTGGAAGTATTGCTCAGTGGTCGTGAGGGGTGATCCGTTTCCGTCAGCGGGCAAGCCAACAACCCACCCGAATTCAATACAAGACTTGCGGGGCAACGCTTTATCAACGAAGAGAGCCCCAGCAAGATCCGTCAGGCTGCATGACGTCAGCACTCTTGTCAGTAATTCTGAATTCAGACCTTTGTGCTTTTCAGCAGCCTCCTTGAATTTCTCATCTGCGGTGATGCGATCCGGATCAAGTTGCCTAGCGGGTTCACACAGAGACTGCTTTTCCTCTTCGAGCAAAGGAACTAGATGGCCCACGAGAATGCGCTTATACATGTCACCGCTAATGGCATTGACGACGGCACGTTGGCCGCGCTGGTCAATTATGTGAACCATGCGAGTTTGCTGTTGGTTCCCTTCCGTTCCTTCATTGTTCAGACTGTGAAGATCGAGTGTAATCCGTGCACAGAGTGAGAGAGAGTTGACAATGCTCATAGAACTTTCCTCCTTTATGGGGTTTGCGCCCCTACTCCGTGGTTTGGGTGGATTCGGCGGCCCTTGCTCCAGCGTCTGCCAACTCAGGAGTATCCTCGTCACGCGGTTCGCGGCAAGAGCCATAGGCACAGAGCAAAGCCCCCACCGTAGATGCGCCGTATCTCTCGACTAAGCCCGCAAAAGCCGAAAACTCTTCCGTGGTGACATTTCGCGGTGCGGATTTGGACATTTCCCGCCGCCGCGCGTTCTCAGCGTTGTACTTGGAAATGAAGTCAGAGACCGTTTCTATAAGCGGCTCGATGCCTGGCAAACTACGTTTGCGGCGAAGATCATGCAGAAGGTCGTAACGGATCTCCCGGTAGTCTGGCCGACCCATGGCTTTCTGAGCTTGCGCACTCACCGTGGCCTTGCGTACAGCCGTGGCGACGGCCTGGAATCCGACATCATTAAGAACCCCTGTTAGCTTTGGTGCCGTTCCCATAGAGATCCTCCTGAAATGATCTGTCCGAAACGACTTAACTCTTCGCTTCTGCTCGCGTGCACGAATCAAAAAAGGTCCATATTGCTCCATAAACTCAACGAGCGACCAAATGGCTGATTCACCGCGCCGCTCCAAGAAACGCCGATAGGCCATAAGGAGACCGATTTCATCCGATCGATCATCTCGCAATCCCGACACAATTCGCCTGTGTTCATCAAGAATTGCTAGCCAGTCTCGGGCATCTTGGTTGGTCTTGATTGGGAACCAGTCAGGAAGGGCCAGCAAACACATTGCCTGAACGCCGTATGCTTGCGAACTCGTTTTCCCATAATGCGTCACGTAGAGTCCCAGCAGAATGTGCGCTGGCGTGGATCCCACTGGCAACGATAATTCTGGGTCGGGCTCAGCTTCAGGCGAGTGATATTCTCGGGAGCGCTCGATCAGTAGTTGAGCAATCGTAAGAGTGGCAAGAATGTCTGATTGGGGCCCGCATCCGCCCAGTCGTTCCTTCTCGAGACCTGAGGCGATGCGTCCGATACTCCTAGAAGTAACGCGTCCAGGCACGGGAACGTAAACCCGAATGCTATCACTGCTCGACACAAGGTTAGCGCATTGCCAGTAACCCCTATATCGGAGCCATTCCTCAAAAGCATCAACAGGCACCGAACCTCGACTTGTGCTCTGCGGCTTGAGCTCGTTGACGCCCTTGATCTGAGATGGGCAGAACAACCCATTAGAAGAAGCAGGCCACTCAACTGATGATAGGTCGCCAAGCGACAGTGCCCGCAGAGATGCTTGAATCTGCTCTCGGAAATCGTTTTGCCTTACCGTGACGATTGCTTGTGCAATGCGATTCCATGTATCAATTCCCTTGAGTTTTGAACGTGTGAGAGCCGCGAGTATCCACCAACGGGGGATCGGAGCATCCTCTTGGATCAGTTGAAGGAGTTCTGTGTCGGCGTTTTTCTTCATTTTGGACTTCTTGCGGTTCTCTGCCCACCTTTTGATTCGCGCGAACTCGGCGGAAACATCAACTGTTGTGACGCCCTTGGGGGTTTCGTCCCCGGAGCCGGACCTGAGCAAGGGGTAGCCCGGGGAGTGAGGGATTCGCTGGATACCGTCACCGAGCGCCTCCGGCAAAGAAACCACGAAATGCCCGCCGGCATCCCGGATTTCCACCGGATCATCAAAAGCGGACTGCAGCAGGTCCGCCAGACCAACGGCCTTTAGCGGATCCGCATGCGTGGCAGTCGTTTTATGGATTAGGAATTCGCGCATAAGTTCACTCATCTGTCTGCACTTCGGAGGTTGCGCGTTGGTCGGAGAGTCGCAATGTGCGCGTCAAATACGCCACGACGGGCCACCAGGTGCTCAAATTGTCGGGAGCCGTAGTTGGTTCGAGCCAGCGCTCCATAAATCGCCGACGGTCGTCCTGGGATTCCAACTTGCCCAGCACGCTGGGATTGAGGTCCTGCCCGACGGATTCAGCAAGCACTTCTCGACTGCCTTGGCAGAGTTTCGAAACTCCCAAGTCTTGGCCGACCCTTTGCGGCGACGGAAGCCAGCCTCCATGATGAGAGAGGATCGCCGCCACGCATGCAGATGTAAGCCCGTCGCGGACATCTCGCGCAATGTGTGGCGCAAGCATCATGACCACAAGCGAAACACCGTAGTAGGCGCTGGCGACAGCGTGAGGCGGTCGGCGTATGCTGAGCGCGCCTTCACGGTCTCGATCATCCGGGTTTTCCGGATCGAAGTCCGTGTGCGCCAAGGGCGTCCTGTGTTGATATCCGGCGTCCCGAGCCTTTTGCGCGGCTTCGGCCCAGCGTTGCCAACTGTCTTGAAGCTTCCCCAAATCATGAAGGAGCGCACAAGTCCGAACAGCTTCAGCGATTGCCTTCGGGTCGAGACCGTACCGCTGGTAGAGTCCTATCCGCAGCAGGCCTCGATTGCAACCCTCACTTTCCAACCGTCTTGTGGCCTCGCGCGCAACTCCAGTTGCATGCTTGGACCATGACTCGCACCGAAGTGGTGAGTAACCAGGCCGGGGAGGCTCCTCACGGGGCGGGCTTTCTTCGGTTCCGACAGCTCCCAAACGGAGCCCAATCTCGCTGTCATAGGCTGCTACTGTGGGCCTCAGGCAGACTACATACGTGGCCTTAAGATCCTCGCCGCTTTGCAAAGGTTTCCAGGCCGCGTCATCCGAGACATCCCACACCCAGCCAACTCCTTCTGGGCGATCACGCAGTAGACGAACAAGCACCCCGCGTCGAACCGTAACGCCTTCCCGCTTACTCGGTGCGTCAGGCCGGCTCGCTTCCTCGCTGATGATGACGCGCACCGAGTCTGTATCGTCCCCGCGAATAAGATCCGCGACCCGTACTGTGTTTCTGACGATTGCGTTCTGTTCGATTCTTCTGAGGCACTCCGTGAGCCGCAACTTCCATCCTTCCCTCAACGCTTGTTCATCCTCGTCGGAATGAACTGCTTGCACCCATTCTGCTGCCTGCTTGGGATCTACTTTTTCCCGCCGGACGCGTTCCAAGAGAGAGCGAGTTTTCTTTAGGACCTCGGCTTCTTCCTCCTGATCTCCGTATGGCAGCCAGTTCCGTTTACCGGGCGGCAAAGGATAAACATGAACCGTGCCCTCCTCATGCGAGAACCTTGCGCATCGCCCGGCTCGCTGGATCAAAGCATTCATTGGGCACAGTTCTGAATGAAGGTGTTCGCAGGAAATGTCCAATCCGGCTTCAACCACCTGGGTCGCGATGAGAATGGCACTACGCTTGGAACCCTCGCCAAACAGCCCTTTCAGTTTTTCTTCCTTTGCCCTTCGGTCGTTTTTGAAAAACCTTGAGTGGAGCAGGATCAATTCCGGCTTTGGGTTCAGTCCGCCGATTCTGTTTCGTAAAGCTTCGAATATTGCTTGGGCACGGCCCACGGTGTTCAACAAAGCGATCGAGCGGTTCGAGTGTCGTCGAACTACATCATCGGCAGTCAGGGGATGATCCTCAGCGACAAGGTTTCGCGTGACGGTCGTCACGGCCGGTAGTGAATTTAGCAACTCCTCTTCCTCTGTGTTGTCCACTGGAATACGTTGGGCGTTCAACGCGTCCTTTAGCGCGCGTTCGAGAGGAAGCGTCGCGGTCGCCGTCATCCACACCGATTGGCAGAGCTCTCTGAAAAGATGAAGCCCCGCTACGGCGGTCAGGAAGCCTTTTTGGGGCTCCATCAGATGAAACTCGTCAAACACGACAAGAGATCCTGCAACGGCAGCAGCATTGATGTTGTGCAGGCGGGACGACAGCCCGTAGGGGCCGTCCAACAAACCACTCAGAACCTGGTCGTACGTGGTGACGATAATTCGCCCCCGGTCGAAAAAGCGATCGTCGGGCTGTTCCCCGGTTTGCATGGTCACAAGAGGCGGAAGGATCTCGCGGCCAGATTTCATGCGCGCTTCCTGTGGGAGTCCCATCTTCGCCGTCACTTCTCTCGTTTCTCGATAAACTCCTTGCGCTAGGGTTCGGAGCGGAAGGGCATAAATCAAGCGGCTTGGGCACCCCTCCCAGTTTGAGTGGATTGCATATAAGAAGGGGATAAGTACCGCCAACGTCTTACCTGCTCCTGTCGGAGCGCGCAAGATGATGTTCCTCCTCTCCGCAATCTCCTGACAAACCGCAGTTTGATACTTGAACGGCAAATGACCAGTGAAACGGCGAAAAAACTCTTCATAGGTGCGGGAATTCAGAGTGCGTTCTTCCTCAGATACGCGGCCGGATTTTTCCTCCCGAACCAACACGCGTCTCCTTCTTACCTAGGTCTCTCTATGCGAATCCAGCCGTTGCCCCAGGCGGTGTGCTTGCCGATGTGGAGAAGTTCGCCTAGGGCCAGCCACGGCAGAAACTCACCCAAGTCGCCCTCGTAAGTGGCCTCGCCAACGAAGCCCGAAAGTTCGTGCCGCTGGCGTGTCTTGGATGAAGTGCGGAAACGTTCGACCCATTCGATCTGATCCGAAACAGTTTGAACCCTTTCGGCACGCTCACCGAGCCCACGAAAATCCAGATCAAGCGGGCCGTCACCAAAGAAGCTGCTCAGGGCGTTGACCCGATCACGGAGGCGTTTGAATACGTGATGAAACTCCGGGCGGCGGACTACTTCTCCATCGGCGCGGAGAAACGTCGGCGTCAGAAACCGGATCGTTATGCGCTGTGTAGATTCATCGCCGTTTGAAGAGTGGAGTTCGCGGAGCCGGGAATTCAAGCAGTCTTGGACGCTGACGCTTCCACTCGGCCGGAAGACCTGGTTATCGGAGCTATAGATGAGCTTTGCCTCGTGATTAGTCGACCCCACACCGTTTGCAGAGAGGCCGCTCTGTTCAACTCGTTCCAAAGTGCACTTCGCGCGGTTCAGCCCCAGCCCTTCGCTGGCGAGCTCCCGGAACGACAGGACGAAGTAAGGCAAGAAACCGACAGCACGCCCGATCAGAACAAGTCCGAACTCGAATGCCTCGCCCTTCCGAAAACGACTCTGGCTCGTCTCGGGCGCTCGGAAAACAAACGGACGCGGAATGTCCTGGTTCTTCGACAACCGCTCCGAACCGGGTGGTGGAGAAGGCTCGAACACAGCCTTGTACGGGCAGGTCGCCGCGAGCGGGCAAGACTTCGTGTCTTTGCACTGGGGAATGCAGCAGAGCTTGCGAAAACCGTGACCGAAACCACCCCGAAGCATATTGCCCTTGTTGAGCGCGGGCACTTCCAGCGGCTGCTCGGGCACAAGCCTGAATCGGAACAGACCGATCCGCAGAGAATTCCGTTCTAAGGCATCACACATAACCGACCCCGAGAAACAGGATCTGATTTTATATCGAAAAGCCTTTGGGCTTTTATCGAATCAACAACATTAATCCCTCGCAAGCCGACGCGCAATCTTCTTCACTCGCAAAGGGAAACCGAATGTGACGTGAACAGGTCCGCAGTACTTCGATCGTCGCTGTTCGTAGGTGGTGAGCCATGGGAATGCTCTACCGGAGAGGTCGCATCTGGTGGATCAAGTACTACAGGAACGGGAAAGCCTTCCGAGAAAGCAGCAAGTCCGAAAATGTTTCGGAGGCCAAGCGATTGCTGCGGAAGCGAGAAGGAGAAATTGGTGCAGGCGAGTTCTTGGGGCCGAAAACTGAACGGGTGTCATTCGAAGAATTAGCTGAGGACTTCCTGAACGAGTACCAGACCAACAACAGAAAATCCTTCATCTGGGTGAAACGGAGAATCGGCCTGCATCTGACACCGTTCTTCGCGGGCCTACGAGCGGTGAACATCACAACTGATCGTGTCCGCGCTTATGTAGCCAAAAGACAGCAGGAGGGCGCAAGCAATGGGAGCATTAACCGTGAACTCGCGGCGCTTAAGCGCATGTTCAACCTAGCCTCAGAAATGACGCCACCCAAAATCGGCCGTGTGCCTTATATTCCGATGCTCAAGGAATCCAACGTTCGGCAGGGATTCTTCGAGCATAACGAATACCTAGCACTCCGACGCGAGTTGCCCGAATACCTCAAGCCAGTGCTTGCGTTTGGCTACTTTACTGGCGCGCGCGAGGGGGAAATCCTGCGCCTGAAGTGGGGTCAAGTTGATCTGGAGGCTCGCACCATACATCTCGAACCGGGAAGCACAAAGAACGATCAAGCCCGAACGATTCCGCTCAATAGTGAGTTGCTCGAAACTCTCAAAACACAAAAGTCCACTCGCGACTTGCGTTTTCCCGATTGCCAGTATGTGTTCTATAGGAAAGGCAAGCGAATCGGCAATTTCCAAAGAGCTTGGAAGTCGGCCTGCAAGCGCGCTGGCGTAACAGGGAGACTCTTTCACGACCTGCGGCGCAGTGCCGTGCGGAACATGGTCAGGGCGGGCGTTCCAGAGCGCGTGGCAATGGCAATTTCGGGGCACAAGACACGCTCTGTGTTCGACCGCTATAACATCGTCGCCGAGCGTGACCTGCATGAGGCGGCTCGCCGTCTCGAAGACCACCTCCGGGAAGGGGCTGGTCGAATTTGAGGGATGTTGATGCATGGGAGCAGGGCGCCCGCCTTTGAACTCTTTTCTGAGGGACTAACACCGGAACGAACGCACAATCCGACCGAGTGCGGTCCACGGGCTGGCTGCCGTCTCCGCGCCGGCGAATTGGCTGAGACTGCCGAAGAGTGGAACGCACCAGACTTGCGGGGTTTTGGCAGCGGGCGGAATGAATTGGACATCGTTCGGTACAACCGTGATCGAACAACTCTGATTTCCAGGCCATTGGGAGTGCGTGTTGCCGATCAAAGCGCGGGCCGCGCGAAACACGCCCTCTCCCGTATCTACCTCTACTTTTGTAATTTTTTGCGCCCCACGATCGACGAAAACTGTCTTGCCGTTGTCGCCTGGTTTTGGCGTCTCGCCCCCAAGAAACGGGAGCAAAAAGCCATGATACTCGGGAGGAATCGAGAAGTTTTCAATTTGGATTTTGAAAGATAACATGACCGTCCGACGATATTTTGACAATCGCGGGGCCTAATACCTCGCCGTCGGGTTTCTCGAACGAAACGCGTGCAAAACCCGTGGTCGCGCCGTTCGGAGGGATGAATTCTTGGAGATTCCAGTGGCTGATCATTGAAGCCTCAATTTTGCCTACGAAAAGCTTAACTTTGGGACTTCTATCTTTGGTTGGGGCGTCGTCAAAGCAAAATGTGGGCGCTTCTATTCAATTGGGAAGCAACCTGTGATCAGCCTCACGTCTTGGATATCCATTCCTCGAATTTCTTGGGAACAAGTTTCCGAGTCTTGCCTATGTTCAGGCAGAATTCATCCCAATGATCGAATCCTCTATTGGGGGTAACGAGCAGGACGGTGGGGAGCTTGGAATTCCGCAACAGCGAGGTTCCGAAAAGCTGTCGAGCTGGGGCATCCGCGGGATAAAGCTGATATCCGACCACAATCACTTCTTCAGAGTTGACTAGGGCCTCTGATGCTTGATTCCAGAGGTGAAGGAGCAGGCGATTACCAGCTATATCCTTAAGGTAGCTGGGAATGATCAGATTTCTACCTTCGTTCCATTGCCCAGCGGCCTTCATATAGACGTCGTGGTTGTCAAAAGATCCCGCGAAAAAAGTTGTCTTGTGCTCGATTGACGGCTCGCGGTCGTGTTCGTTCCGTTGTGCCCAATTGACAGAGCCATGCAGCTTTAGGATTTTTATTTTTGAATGTACTTCGCTCGGAGCATCTTCGCACTGAAATCCGTATCCGTCCGCGTAGTGCCATTTTTCCGCCTTCCACAGCGCGCTCTCGTGCAGTATGTCCCAGTTGAAGGTAATGATGGTGTCTCCCTCGCGTAGAAAACTTGTCCAGTTTCTGAGCACTGCGGCGGCGGGGGACGATTTATCCCTCCACAATTCGGTTTGAAAGTCGTATTCATGACTTAGAAAGACTTCAGAGATCATTCCCATCACCTTAGGACGTAACTCAGTCCAGTTAACAGTCTCAGGCCAAGTGGTTCCGCTCCCATGGCCGCAAGGTCGAGAAGAGTGAAAAGCCCCTCTAAGTTCGGTTGGTCGACGACCCTCGGAGGAACTACCCGCAACACTTGTTCCATTGCCTGGATAAACGAGTCCGCCCTTCTCTTCGCCATCACTTCGATCACGGGGAAATCGCGAACAAATTTCCACAACTCAAGGCTAAGGGGATAGCCCGCGAACCGTGAGGCGCCCGCGCCGAGAATAAAGACTCGCGCCATAAAATTAACTCTCATAGTATTTTGACAGGAACTCCTGCTGAAGTCCTTCCGTGCTGAAGAATATTGAGTTCCACCCATAACCTTCCATCACCTCCTCAGTCGTGATTCGACCGCAGTTTCACCAGCGCGCCCAGATTCCTTCCGCGAAATTGCAATCGACCAGCCTTTAACGTCGGATTCGGCTCCGCGCGACGGTGAGCCAAGAGCTTCAGCGGTGATGATTTGCATGGCCGAGTTTTGTTGCATGTACCTGAGAAGAAGGAGAAGAACGATGAATCAATCGCAATTTTTCGCCCAGCGGCAGAAGTCGCAGTCTCTATGCCGAGAAATCTCATCCACAGGGGGTGCGCACCGTGCTCGACAAGCACTCTTCTTCTAAGAATCCCCCACTCTCATTCAGGCTAAACAATCTAGACACGGCTCGACCGCAGCTAGCTCGGCTAGGGATTGAGCCGCGCACCGTCGACCTTTTCGATCTCGGCTATCACTCCGGCGTCGGCGCTCTCTCGGGGCGGATCATTGTTCCGATCCACAATGCCGACGCGGCTCTCATAGCATATGCCGGCTGCTTGGCGGAACCTCATGCCGACCCTGAACGGCTCTTTGTGCCAGGACAGTTCGATGCGTCGCTCGAGGTGTACAACCTCCACCGCGCCATCGCTGCTCAAAGCGAAGGGGTGGTCGTCGTCGAAGACTTCTTCGACTGCATGAAAGTCCATCAAGCAGGATTCCCGGCCGTCGTTGCGCTTATGGGGCATGAAATGTCGGAGGCGCAGGAGGTCGCTCTCGTGGAGGAGTTCACCACGGTCTTGCTGTTTTTGGACGGAGACGATGCCGGATGGCGGGCAACGCAGGACTGCGTCCGGCGCCTCTCGACCCAAGCATACGTGAGAGCCGCCGTTCTTCCTTCGAACAGCAAGCCGATATACTTGAGCGAAGATGAGATCCGCGCCATCATTCGCTCCTAAACAGGCGGTCTATAAGACCGGCTTTTTGTAAGCCTATGAATCCATGGTGGTTAGCGGGGTCCAGGATGCTCCCCGTTCATTTTTCTTGCGCGCGGCCGCACACTTTCGAGGAAAGCTGCACATCTATGAGATAGGCGGAGGAAACAAGCGCCGCCTCAATCCAGGCTGCCATGTGCAGCCATGAAAACTGGAGAAGACAATGATTATCGATCGTCTGCTGAACGAAGTTGAGCGACAGAAGAAGTACCTGGCGCGCCTTCCGAAGGGATTCACCTTCCCTCTGTTCAATGCCAAGCAAGCGCTGATGTCGCAGCGCAGGAACGGCTATCGCAACACGGCCGTCGCCGCGCGCGAGATCGTGGACAATGCCGTTGAGGCCGGGGCGAAGTCGGTACACATCGTATTTGAGACAAAACGGCACGGAACGAAGGACATCGTAACTTCCATCGCATTCATCGATGACGCGTCCGGCATGGTCCCCGACATGGCCCGCTACGCTCTCAGTTGGGGCGGCGGCACCCATTTCGACGAGCCGGGGTTCATCGGGCGGTTCGGCTTTGGACTGCCGAACTCCTCGATCAACCAGACGCTCCGCACGGAGGTCTACACGCGCACCGACAAGGCGGAAAAGATCACGAAGGCCTGGCTTGACGCGAGCGACGTCCCGGAGCACGGCCTGCAAACGATTCCGCCGCCCGAAACCGGCGAACTACCGGCGTTCGTGCGCAAGTATCTCGACCGGAACGGAATGAAGTTTGAGTGTGGCACCGTCGTGGTTTGGGTTGAACCGGATCGCCTGACCTACCGGACGCCGGCGTCTTTGAAGGAACACCTGCTCGACGACTTCGGAGTGACGTACCGCTATCTGTTGCGCGACTTCGACCTGCAGGTCGAGACGGCGAAGGTCGAGCCGGTTGATCCGCTCTTCCTCGAACCCGCGGCCCGCTACCACATGCCGGAGGAAGACGGTGGGGCGCAGAAGGTCGCGGAGCGGTCACTGGCAGTGAAGCTCTATCGCGACGATGTTGTGGGCGGGCTTCACCTCCAGAAACTCGATGCCACAGAAGTAGAAAAACTCAAGGGCGCAAAACCGTCGAAGGGAAACGTGCTTGCGGTGGGCACCATTTATATCCGCGTCGCGCGGCTGCCCCTCGGTTTCGCCGTCGGGCGCAAGGGCGAAGGCGGGATCGAACCCTTAGACGAGTTTGCAAAGCATCGCTTCGAGATCCGCCAATCGCGCCGGGGTATGTCCTTTGTCCGCGGCGGCCGCGAGATCGAGACCGTGGACGTATTTCCCCGGTCGGGGCGCGACGTGAGCTCGGGCCTCGGCGATTGGCCACTCCTTCAGAGCTACGCCTATCACTGGGGAATCGAAGTCAGGTTTGGCGCCGAACTCGATGACGTGTTCGGCATCACGAACGACAAGCAGCGCGTCCGCCCGATTGAGGACTTCTGGAGGCTGCTGCACGACGAGGAAGTCGATGCATTGCTGAGCCGCGAGAACAGCTGGCAGCACGCCCAGCGTGAGGCGCGCGCGAAGGCGAGGCGCGAGCCGCAGCCGTCGCCGGAGCCGACTCCGGCGGAATTGTCGGCGGCCGCAGTCGATACGATCGTCGGCCGTCCCACGCCGATTCCCGAGCACGAGCTGGCGGAAGTCCGCGAGAAGTTCGAGGAAGCCGTAGCCCACGAGGCCGAGATCAGCGGGAAGTCCCTGGATGAAGCCGCCACCGCGATCGCGGAAGAGGGAAAGCGCCGCCCGTACCGGTTCGAGTACTTCGAGGAAGCCTCGGGCCCGTTCTATCGTCCTGAATGGGGCCTGAGCGGGCAGATCGTGATCTGGGTCAACCGCAAGCACTCCTTCTATGATGCGTTGTACACGGCTCCCATGGGAAAGCTGGCGCAGGAGGCGTTGAACCTGTTCTTGATCGCCCTGGGGAAGGGCGAACTCAAGGCTACGGACGCCACGGCGCGGCTCTGGTATGAGGAGCAGCGCGCGAACGTCTGGAGCCAGTTCCTGTCAACCGCTATGCGCGATTTGATCGGCAGGATGCCGACCTCTGAGACCGAGGAAGAGGTGGGCGCGGCCGTAGCATAAGTGAGTCGGGCCGCGCCGGGCGAAAGATGTGTACTTCCCGGCGCGGCTCTGGATGTATAATTTGTCAGTCACGAAGGCGCCGTAGGTGCGGTCAAAGAGCCGCAATGCTCCCGGGCGACGCTGCGACAGCCTTCGTTTTGAACGAAGGCCGTTTAGCAGCGGCCCGAGGAGGCAGTATGCCTGTGATGACGCCGGATGCCTTGAACCGGCTCCTGGCCGGCTTTGTTCTTCGCGACGAGCAAGCGGCCGAGGAGTTCAAAAAAGTAGTCCCGCCAATCGTGAGGGGGCTGGCGCGCCGCTTCGGCCCCGACCTTCCCGCGGATCTCATCGACGAGGTCGCCTCGGAAACCTACGTCCTTCTCCTCGGGCGACAAGGCCGCAGTTTCGATCCCGCGCGCGGCTCCGCGCATGAATTTCTCTTCGGCATCGTCGGAAACGCCGTCAAGAATGTGAGGGCGAGCAATCGTCCGCCTGGACTGCGTACGAGGCGTCGCAAGGATGAGCCGCAGCTCGTCGAAACGCCGGTCATCACGTTCGACGAGTTGCTCCACAGCGCGGAGCAGCGCCTGCTGCCAGACATTCGTCAAATAGAAGCGCGTATCGATGCACAGGCGCTCCTCGGCACCGTAGCCTCTGTGCTTGCGGCCGCCATCATCGCCATCCATATTCGCGGAGAGAACGCGAGCAGCGTATCTCGCAGGCTCGGCGTCAGTCGTTTTCAAATCAATCGGGCGTTGCAGAGAATCCACCGCGCAGCTCAACCTCCCGCCCGGAGTGCCGCCGCATGAACGCGTCCCCAGCCAAGACCAGCGGCCGGTGCCCGGTTGTCGCCACGCAAACATTCATAGCGGCTATTCGCGACTCCGGTTACAAGGGCACGTCCTGGGCCGTGGCGGAGCTTTTGGACAACGCTATCGAGGCCTCCGCAACAGTCGTGGACGTAAGCATCCTTGAAGGACCGGGTACCGATGAACGGACCGTCATAGTCACTGATAACGGCAGCGGTATGCATCATGAGCTAATGCAGGTCGCTCTGCAATTCGGCGGCTCCACACGTTTCAACTCGCGGCAAGGGCTCGGCAGATATGGCATGGGGCTGCCGTGCAGCGCACTGAGCCAAGCGCGGCGCGTCGACCTGTACAGCTGGCAGAAACCGGGCCACGTCTGGTGGACGTATTTGGACATGGATGAAATCGTAAAGAAGCACCAAGACTTCGTGCCCGTCGCGCGGCATGTGCCGGCAACATCCCTCCCGTCCAAGATGCAATCGCAGACAGGCACTGTCGTCGTCCTCACCAAATGCGACCGGCTGGAATACAAACGGACATCCGCCCTCATCGCGAAACTCCGATATGAATTGGGCCGTATCTTTCGCGGCGTACTCGCGCGCGGAATTGTGCTGCGCCTAAGCGGGGCACCCATCGACGCAGTCGATCCGCTGTTCATTACTGGCAGCGGCCTAACCGGGGCCAAGGCCTTTGGACCGCCCCTCGAATTGCAAGTCCGCGTGCCCGGTGCCTTCGCCCCCTCGACCGTGACGGTTTCGTTCTCCGAGCTCCCGGTGGACGCTTGGCACTCGCTTCCGAACAAAACCAAACGTCAGCAAGCAATCTCCAAAGGCGCCGGTGTTTCGATCGTGCGAGCGGGTCGCGAGATCGACCATGGCTGGTATTTCATGGGCGACAAGCGCCGCGAAAACTATGATGACTGGTGGCGCTGCCAGATCGAATTCGAGCCCGTATTGGACGAACTCTTCGGAGTAACCCACACGAAGCAAAGAATTAACCCCACGGACGCCCTCAACGAAATTCTCATGCCACATATCGAAGCTGCCGCGCACGCGCTGAACGCGCGCGTGCGAAGCGCGTTTACTGCGCTGCGCGAGCAGATGCACATCACCAGCGCGAGTAAGCGCGCGGAACACACGGACGGCCTCTTGGAACCCCCAAGTGGCCTCTCGCGAGCGTCGCGCGCACCGTCGCCGGATTCCTTGCGAGTTCGCGGGCTCCGATACCGCATCCGCCGCAGAGAATTGAGCGAGCAGCTGTTCATCGAGCCGGCGCTGGTACGCAGCGGTTGTTTACAGCTCGACATCAACGTGCGGCATGCCTTTTTCGAAGCAGTCTACGAACCCATGTCGAAGCGCGACGGAGAGGGCATGCATGCTCTCCGCTCGATTGAACTCTTGCTGCTCGCCTTTGCACGCGCGGAATGCACGCTCCGAAACCGGCGCGACCGCGCAGCGGCCCGTCGGCTGAGAGAGGGATGGAGTGGCACATTGGCCGCATTTCTGGGGTAGTATAGTGGCCGGTGAATGAAACGGTCAGCATACCCATTACCCCGAGCCTTGATGGCGTCAATCGTAGACTCTTCCTTTCCCACTGCCGACAGCTGGCCGAGAGCGGAACAGCAGAGGCTAAGCAGCCGTCCCCATCGAACATCAAGCAGCTTCGTGAACTCGCACGGCAGTATGGCGTCAGCGCGAAAACCGAAGATCTCAAACTGCTTGTAGCGCTACAGGTTGTTGCGGACCTCGTTTCGCAGGGTTGGAAATTCACCGCGCCTCCCAATGGCCAAGTGAGCCTCGAAAATTCCCCCGGAGCGGGCGCCAATGGCCTGAAAGACCAAATCCGCCAGGCGCACCTCATCGAACGGGACGCGCAGCTCGGCGAACCGGCGGTAAAGGAATTCATTCAGCGCATGGAACGTCGGCGCCTTACCGAACGGGGCTGGCACTCGATATTTTCCGTGATGCGCGACGGCGTGAGTTTAGCGGAAGCGCTGCGTCCCATCGCCGCATTGCCGGATGCAGGCATCCGCGCCGCGCGCCTTGCGCAGGTCATATCGCCATACATTCAGCGCGTCGAGAAAGGAGTGGTCTGCGAGCACACGGGACTCCTCCTCACGGACATCTGGCGGTACTTCCGGCACACATGGGTGAATGCCTACCGCAGCGTACCGGGGCGTTCCATGATGCTCCTCATCCGCGACGCTGCCGCCCCGAACCATTCCGTGATCGGGATCGCCGCGTTGTGCAGTTCTGTCGTCCAACAGGCTACGCGCGACGCGTGGATCGGTTGGGATGCAAAACACGCGCTTGCGACGATCTTGAAACGTCCCACAAAGCGAACGCGGGCATGGCTCGCGGCCGAATTGCAACGGCTGCTGCGGGCAATCTATACGAAGGATCTCCTGAGAGACGGCCTGGTAAGCGATGAGATCATGAGGCGGCCGACTGAGCGCGCTCTGCTGCGCCTGAGACGCGAGGCGCAACGCGCCATCGCGAAGCACAGGGAGTTTCCCCAAAAATCCCTACACAAGTCAGCGCGCTCGGAAGGTGACGGTCACAACTGGGAAGAGCGCGCTCTTTCGTCTCTCTTCCGCAGCAAACGATGCAAGACGTTGGCTACCCTGCTCGATATACGCTCCACATTTCAGGAATATCTTGCCGGAAAACGGGAACAGGAATTGGCGAACGCGTTTCAGCAGAGGGCGGTCGGGGCAGCGATCGCGAAGCTCGTACGAGTAATCAAAGCGGAGCACGTCGCGACCGATATGATGGACATTACGGTGTGCGGCGCGCTGCCTCCCTACACGCATCTCCTCGGCGGCAAGCTCGTCTGCACCCTTCTCTGCAGCCCAGAGGTCAGGCAGTTTTATGCCAAGCGGTATCGTCATCAACCAAGCGTCATTGCCTCGTCGGTGAGAGGCAAGCCAGTTGTTCGCAAACCGCGGCTCGTGCTTCTTTGTACCACAAGCCTTTATTCGAGCGGTTCGAGCCAGTACAACCGGATCAAGATTCCGGCTGAAGCCATTGGAGGCAGGGCGGGAGATGTTCTGCAGTACGAGAGTCTGGGGCACAGTCAAGGCTTCGGCTCCTTTCACTTTAGCCGTGAAACCGTAGGGGCGATGACTATGCTCGTCGGGCGCACGAATGGCGGAAAACGAGTAAACAGCATCTTTGGAGAGGGCGTTAATCCTTTGCTGCGGAAGATCAGGGACGCTCTTGAATTTGCGGGTTTGCCAAGCGACATGTTGCTACGACACGGAAATCGCAGGATCGTGTATGGTGTCCCCCTCGCCAGGAATTTTCGCGATATCTTACTCGGGTTTTCGAAAACTTCACGGTGCTTCATACCGATTGCAGCAAATCAAGATGCGACCAAGCGCCTCGCAGAATATTGGTTGAAACGATGGCTATCACCCAGAATTGGCGTGCCTGGCATACTGGACAAAGCAGCGGAACATGCCGTGACGTATCCGGTGAGACACGGTGCGCGTGTTCCTCTGCCTCCAGAAGAGTTTGAGCTATTTGCTGCGGCAACGGCTTAGCAGTTGCTCGATTGCCTTCGCGTACGTGGCAAAGATGAACTGCTATCAGTGATTCGTGGAATGGTATGCTTTTCTCGAAGAGGACGCATGCCTCGGAATGCAAAACAGATCGCGCCCCCTGAAAGCGAACTCTCGGCGGCTCTGGCTCGAAGCTGGAGCCAAGAAACATCGCATGATCCTTCTGGATGGTCGGAGCATAATTCGGCTTGGGGCCAATGCGCTGTATCGGCGCTGATTATTCAGGACCTGCTCGGCGGGGAACTGCTCGTCGGAAAAGTTAATGGAGTCGAGCATTATTGGAACGAACTATCCGACGGACGAGAGGTTGACCTTACGAAACATCAGTTCGGTCACATCACGTCATTTGAGGGACCGTCGCGCGTGAGCCGCGAATTCGTGCTTTCCTTTCCGGATACACGCAGCCGATATGAACGACTGCGCCGGCGGGTGCTAGCTACGATGAGCAATAAGGGCTGCGCTGCCGGAAGCATCTGATTTCAAACAGGTCGTTTGAGACCCAGAACCGCAACGACTGCGGTAGCAATCGCCAAAAGGGCGAGCCCCGCAATAACTCCCGACGACACACTTCCCTTCGACTGTGCCGAAAGAAATTGCTGCGCAAACAAGAGAGCGGCTATGAGGCAGATAAGCGCAGCGGTCCTGAACCACGCAGGTTTTACCTTGATAGGTATGAACAATTCCGGCTGTGAAGCAATTGGCTGCCCGGTGTTCTGGACGGTGCGCACCACGACTGATCCGAACCTGGCTGCTGTCGTCGATGCGGTCCGAAAATGAAACCTTTTCAGGTCATATGGAGAACCGACAGGCAATGTCGGGGATGTGACAGCCTCAAGATGCGGCTGCGACACCTCCACCTTTATGGCACCGGCAGTAGATGCCATTATGTGCTTGTCCGCATCCGGGTGAAAATTGAAGAGTTGCAGCAAACAGTTCCGTTCAGACCGGATTACGAACTCTCCGTTTTTCGGCTCACATGGTCCCGTTTCGCCTCTTACATAAAGTCCTTCAACCGCAAAGAAGAATTGCTCCTTGCTGAAATCCTCGCTCTTTGACAAAGATGCAATAACCTGCTGCCACCCGGTCAGTTGCTTCTCCTTCCCGCAAGCCTTGTGAGCGCTTTGAGATTCAAAGCACCACAGTCCTGCGACTTTTTCTTCTGATTTTTCTGAAATCCAATGAGGACGATCTCCACTGATGCTCTTTTGGAAAGCGACAAGGTCCGAGCAGGTCGCGAATTCCTCAAGTCGAAACTGAAGAAAATAGAATTGTCCTAGCTTAAGTGAGCTTACCAAGATTGAGTGCCGGCACGGAGTAATTGGACAGTTTCTATCTCGCTGTGCTGAACGATTGCAGTCGACGTGTGCGAGTAGCACCGCTTTTTTGACAAGCTTGTTGTCCGCTAGGGGTTTTCTTAAACTGTCGGATACAATTCCATCGTCGTAGCGAAATTGAATGTATGAGCCTCGGGGCAGGGCGAGCAGGGTCAGGACATCAACTCGATATTGTGGTGTCAGCCCAGAACTGAGACACACCAGCGGTTCCACGGGGTTTGATTGGCTCATTTAAATAGCATGTATTACGTCCTTCTCAGCGACCGGTCAAGCCTTTTTTCTCATGTTGATGTTTGGTGGGAGCCGTTCGCCTTGATCCGACGTGCACTTACTCGAGAATCATCGAGTGGGGAGAAAGCCCAACGCAGCAATCGCGGGTCCTTGACCCGCGTACCGGCGCCTACCCTTTGCCTGAGGGATTTCTGGAATTGTCAACGTGAAACGAACAGGGGCTCTGTACCTGATGTGATCTGAACAATTGGCATTTCTTCCTCGCCACCTGGTAGAACATAGGCGTCAGCAAATCGAACGACGTTGCCGGCGTTCATCTCAGCTTCAAGTTCAAAATCGCTTTCGCTTAGACGAATCAGCACACGTCTCCTGTTTACGGGTACACTTCTTGAAACACGGCATTCTGCTTCCCAAGTTCGGTTTGTCTGACGCTCAAGTAGAGTGACCTCTACGTCGTCGAATTTTGAGACGTTGTTAGCACCGACGGAGTTAGGCCGGGGCTTAGTCCAGTACTCATCGCATAAAAGCCTCACTGAACAATCACGGCAGGTTGCGAAGTCTACCTTCGCTTCAGGCGTGATGCTGGCCATTGCTAGTCTCACCGCGCTGGTCCGGTTTTGTAAATCCTGAATTACCATGTCGAGTTTCTCCACCGACGGGACAGGCACCTCTACTTCACCCTGCATATAGGAAAGAGTTAGGCGCTTTGCCGGTAGCTTTTCCGGGTTGCGATCTGTGTCGTTTCGCCAAAGCCACGCGTAAACAAGCAGTTGAGTATCGTGTCTGTCTGACCTGCTGCCCGATTTGAAATCCGTAATTGTGCACTCTCCTTTTCGGATTTCGATAAGGTCAGCAAATCCCTTCCACATATTTGCTTGATCCATTAAATCGACTTCGCAATATGCACCCTCGGAAAGAGCAATGCGCTTCTTTCTCTGTCTACTTCTCTCCTCAGTTCCAACTGCACTGTAGTCAGCAATTGTCCGAGGACTCCAAGACAACCGCGACAGCATGATTTGCACCTGTTCGCGAATCTGAGGCATCCGGGACCGCAACTCAACGGCAACACGGTCCTTCAGTCGGAGAGTTCTCGGATTGCCTTCGAGGGACCTCAGTATGGCCTGCGTCTTAGAAAAAATTACGCCAGAATAACCGCCAATTTGCTTCAATTGAGCCACTGCGTTGGCTTCGTGAACTGACTGACAATTCGCTTCGATCAGTTTTCCGATGATCTCTTGGATTGTGGAATGAATGATTCGCCCAATAAGCACATATTGACTCGATCGATCTGGGTACCCTCTTCCCTCCCACAGTTCTGGGTAATCCGCACGTTTCAGAGCAACCGCTCGCGGACACCTCTCTGCTTCAAGCAGATAGTGAATGTCCATGAACTCCGGTAGCTTTGCCCAATGTGAAGGAATCGCGACACGCCAAATTTTGAATTGGGTCTCCACAATTTAGCCTACCGGAGGCGCTCGAGAAGTTCTCCAGTTACGCTGGGAAGATTTCTGCGAACGAGAACTTCCTCACACGAAAGAACGGGGACCGAAGAAACATCTTGTAGATCACGGACAGAGGGGTCCTGGACCTGTGTGGGGGTGAGCGCTCCCGTGAGATCCACGATCCTTTCAGAGCCGTCCGACAGACTTATGTAGATAGGCGCTACGACTCGTCCAAAACCAGGGACTTCAATCCGCTTGTCGCGGGCTATTGTGATTCCTTTTATCTTTTGGCGTCGCAAGTCGTTGGCCAGGAGATCCAGCGATTTCCGGATACCATTGGCGTCCCAGTTCGGCTGCACTCCCGTCAGCAGGTATTTCAAAAGAAAGGCTCCAACGAATCGGTCAAGGAGGTCGTGCTCGAATTTATTTTTGTACGAACGCAAACATCGGTAACATGAGCGCTCGCAATTTGCAGGGCACTTCACCAATAATTCGAGTGATTTCCCGAGAATCTCCGCCGCTCGGTCTCGCACCTGTCTCGCGAACCCCGCCCCACCGGGGAGAGTGTCGTAGAGATAAATTTCAACTTGCTTTCCTTGGCTGCCTAACTCGGTCAGTGCCGGGCGGTATTCTGCTTGTAACTCGTTCGATTCAATTCCCAGGACAGCGCAGGCCGCCTTCGTGAGGGCCTCGCTAAGAGTTCGAAGTGCAATTTGCGTCGCAAAGTAACTGGGAGTGAGAACCAGAGGCTCATCAACAGTGAGGGAAATGAGAACGATGTCCGTGATGAAGTCTGTTCCAAGCACTATTCCGCGAGCAGTAACACCGCCTGAGCACTTTGGATCCTGTTCATCCGGATATGGTTTCTTGTGGACTCCACCTAACACCGATTTCGGTGATGCTGCGGGTTCGATCACGCCACACTTAAGACAGTAATCGTAGCCGTCCTCAGCGGGTCCACGGTTCGTCACGAGTAGGTGTTTTTTTAGGTGATGTAGCCTGATCCGATCATTGTGTCGAACCCATTCTGCGTCGTCTTCAGGTGTTGGAGCGATAAGCTTGGCACGAGTTGCGTAGCTGCGAGCGGGCTGATCCTCGGCAGAAGTGGTTTCATCCACAAAGACCGGATGCGCAAAGCCGGGAGGCCGAAACCAGTATCTGGCTTCGCCAAACGTGTTTGTTGCCCGACAGGCCGGACAATCTAATCTCTCACCGCGATTGCCGTCCTTTAGCTCGATTGTCCTGGCAAATCTGCAAACTGAACATTCGTAGTATAGTCGGCGATTATCCCACGCGCTTGCCCGCTCCTTTGGATTCGGAGAGAAGATCGCGCCGGATGTGTACTGTTTCCCGGCAATCCACACTTCCTTTCCCGGCGCATATTGAGACAACGCCACCGAAAGCCCCTGAGAAGGCGAAAACCTATATTCCGGGCGGAATCGCGTTGATTTAACGGTGTCGAACACATAGAAAGTCGCTACATCAGTCGGGAATGCGTACCTAGGCAGAACCCCTTTGTAAAGCAGGCGATCTAACAGGTTCGCGCCTGAAGTATCTAGAGCCGGTGTTTCCTCATCGGGCTCGGCTGGGACCTCAACTGTCTGTGTGGTCTGATCAACAGCGGAACCAACGTCGGGCGTCGATCCGATGGCATAGTCGATCTGCTCGATCACGTCTTGACTTAGGTTTGAAATCAACTTATCGCGATCGGTTCCGGAGAATTCCGTTGGAATCCAGTCGTCGAGCTCTTTCTGTAGCCCATTCAGATTGTCCTGCAACCACTTCTGGAACTTATCCCGATTGATGACTGTGTCTTTGCGTTTGAAATCCGCAACACTTCCTAACACCGCAAACAGTTGTCCCTGTTGGACCGTTGCCACGGCTGTCAGATTTTCTTGGTGATACCGCTGCAGCAAATACGCCGTGACATGGCGCCTGATAATCTCCAGATTGTCCAACGTCAGTTTGGGATCGTCGACCGCACCCCGAATCATGTGATCCGGTTCCGAAAAGTAGTGCTCGTCATGGCTATCTGCGCTCCCAAATGCGGTCACCGTTGCGACCGCATTCCCCCGCCGCCCTGCGCGACCTGCTCTCTGCTGATAGTTGGCTCTGGCCGGAGGCATATTCCTCAGCGATACACCCGACAAGGTTCCGATATCGATACCCACTTCCATCGTGGTCGTGCATGAAAGGACATCAATTGCTGGCCTCTCGTGATGGGCTTCATCAGGACCTAAATCGACGTCCTGAAACAGCAACTCGTACTCCTCCGCTTTTGAGAAGACGTCCTTTGCCTGGGCAGCGTTCAATTGAGCCGTGTGTTCGGCCGCGATCAGCGAAATCGGACGATCGTTAGGATCTCGAAGCGCCTTCACGGTGCTGGAGCGATAGTAACCTTTCCTCGCAAGAAACACTGGATCGGAATCTGGATCTATTGTCTCCACTGTCGATTGGCCGCAATTTATGCAAACACGGCTACCAGGGAACGGCCTTTGGGTCGTTTGGCAGGTCTTGCAATACGCCCAATCCCCGCCAATCTCAAGGGTGAGTTCGGTACCTTTGAGCCGCAATTTGTTTGTGGCAAGAGTCTCGCAGAACAAACCCCCTAAGCGGGGCGCCCACTCTTTCTCGAATGTCGCCTTCGCCTTTTTATCCTGAAGGAATTTTTCAACTGCCAAGAATTTTCCTGAATGCGTCTTTACTCTCTGTCCCTGCCAGGCGTGCGGCATCCCGGAAAACCACAAACCAGACTTGTTCCACTGCCGAAGCCACAATCTACAAAGCGCCAGCTTCTGGTCGTCTGACTCCGCCAAGCCCGGAATGTTCGCGAGTTTCGCAACTTTGGGTCGATGCTCAGCAATTTCAACGATAGAAGCCAACGCCAACGTCTCTAGTCCGTAGTAGCGATCAAGCAGAGTGTCCACAATCGATGCAAGGAGCGATTCCGGTGGCGACGCCGCACGGAGTCGACCAAACAAACCCAGCATTTGATTCGGACTATTCAGGGCCCCTGCGTTTAAGGCATCTGAAACGGTGATCTCTTCGGCGAATGTTTCATTTCCGCGGAGTTCGGGCCTAAGTCGCACGCCGAGTTGTTTGGCAGCAATCAGCACAGCCAGATACACATCCTGCAGAGACAGCAGATTCTTGAGATGTTCAAACTCTTGCAATTTCCGATAGCCGAAACAAATCAATGGCCGCAGCGCATCCTGCGTGGAATACCTTTGCAAATTCGGAGCAAGTCTTGCGGCTGTCTGGCGGGAGTCGGAGAAGATCAAAACCTTTCGGCCACGCAGAGGTGCCAAACGAGTCTCCGGAACCGGACTAGGTGGCTGGACCTCCAGTTGCCGATTTATGAGAGCCTGGAATGGTTGGTCCCCTTTCGTTTGGTGGTCTTGAACCGAACTTTTTCCCCAAGCGGCGGTCTCACCACAGACTGCGCAGGGCCGAAATTCTCCAAATCCAACCGTTTCTCTTTCCTCGTCGTCACTGTCCGAAACTTGCGGTTTCGTGCGCTCTTTTCTCAGAAAAACTCTTCGGGTCCGCGAGCCCAGTATCTCGGGATTGAGCCGCCCTGTCTCCAGATCAAACTCGGCCGGCTCAACATCTCGTCCGGATGATGGTTCTTCAAGAAGTAAATCGAGCGCTTCCAAAGGTTTCTTGTCACCCGAAGCGGACCTTATGATCATTCCAGCTTCGGCCCATAAATACGTCGGCGTTCCCAGATCATCCGTGTAAGCTCTGGCGTAAGCCGTTCCGCAGTGCCGACAAGTAAAAAGCTCAAGCACCCGAGAACCACACTCACAAGTCTCCCGGGGCTGAGCGAACATCTTCCCCACGGGCCCTCTTTCACTCTCGTTGAGCTGGGTACATTGCGGATCCATACAAACCCACAACCCAGGTAATCCTCGGTAGAATGAGTGTACTCGGCACGGTAGCAGCCCAGGTTCGTCCGGATGCTTTCTGGCGAAACTACCCAAGGCTGTCAATGCCGTAATTGCACGCTCAGCGATCTCCTTCGTGCTATTTGGAAAAATGTCTTGCCCCACTGCGTCGAGCGGACGTGCCTCCTTCATCGTCAGATTAACCAGCCTATTCAGGGGTGGGTAGTCGCTCAGAGCGTCGGCGAGAATTGCGGGCAGTTCACCCGGACCAGCTTTTTTTCCCAAATGCTCAACAACTCGCATGACCTCTGTTCGTCGGTCTTCGAGTTCACTGGAATAGAATCTCTCCAAATTGATGCTACACAGAGACTTCGCCTCATTATCGCTGCCAACGGATTCCGGTGTACGCAGCGCCAGAGTGCCAGTGATTGGGACAAAATCTGTTTCGCTCTTTCCCGTTAACTCAGCGCCAAACTTCGGCGCATTCGCGTGCTTGCTAAAGCTAGCAGTCGTGCATATTACTTGCAGTCGTTCGGCTGGAATTCCAAGTCTTCGCCTAAGTCTCCTTATCAAAAGTGCCACTTCGGACCCGGCTGCCCCTCGATAAAGGTGCGCTTCATCCAATACGAGTAGGAAAGACTCTCTGGGATTTGCTTCGAGCCACTCACGGGTCCTGTCAAATATCGGACGCTCAAGAGGACGCATCATCATGTATTCCAACATCGAATAGTTAGTGACAATGACGTCAGGTGGGGCTGCTTGTACTTCATGACGAGTGAGCAGTTCTTCGTCGCATGGCAGAGTCACACACCTTTTGAACTTCTTGTTTGAATCCGTCCAATGGCTTCCATGTTTTCCGTACCAGCCCTGTAAGTCAGGTTTGGCCGGCCATTTCCCTCTTCGCTTCAACTCCGTCACCAGTCGTTGCGAGTGTTCGTACTCCGGAGAGGACTGATTCTGTGAATTCTCTAAATGCTGGACGTAGTATTTCCCAATAGGCGTAAGTCGGTCCGCGTCTTTCTTAGGGTCACGGACGCCGGGATAGAGCGTTCGACTTGTGTAGCGCGCGAATCGCGCGGGCCTGCTAGCCCACTTCATGAACTGATCGCTGACTCGGGAGTCCGCGAATAGTAACCTCAGGCGACCAAGTTGGTCGTTCACAAGTGCGTTCATCGGATACAAAATCATGGCTCTCATGGCCGAATGCTGAGCGAATGATTTCGGTTTGTAAGCTGCTTCTATTGCGAACTTGCCCAAGATCGGCAACAAGAAACTTTCGGTTTTACCGGACCCAGTTCCGGTCATGACCATTAGGCTCTTGCCATGGACGAGGATGTTTTCGACCGCTTCGGCTTGATGTTTATAGGGCGGGTTGTAAAGGACCTGTCTATTTGTCGTGCTGGGCTTCGAAAGCCTACTGAAGAGGTCGGCAATTTGTGGGTCTAGGCCTGAAATCTGTTCGAATCTTCTATCGACAATATACCGCGGTGTGCTTTCAAGAAATGGTCGTTGGTGTATCACGCCGAGTTCGTCAAGTAGTTCTCGCCGTCGTTTAACCATCGTCGGGTCACTAATGTGATACGCAGCCTCAATATACTCCCGCAGAGCCGCGTGAAGCTCTCCTATCGTTTCGTTAATCGTGCGCGTGAATGTCGTCATAGCTGACGTAGCCACATCCTTTCTCGCGCAAATTTCAGTTCCTCTTCAACGCGTGAGCTAGGGAACACATAGGTGAAGAGACACTTGTCCGCTAGCGCGGGCATGCCCGAATAGTCCCATCGCCGGCGCGCCCAATTCGGAACAGGAGAGAAAAAGTCCACGACGACAGTGTCTTTTGCTGTCCCCTTCCGCAAAGCAAAGATCTGTGGATGACCAAGGGATGAATCGATGGCCTGTTGCAGATGCCATGCTTCATCGCAACCTCGCCAACGAGTTTCCAACCGAGGCAAGTCCACAAACCACTTCACCTCTCCCAACTCGGAATGCAGATAGCACCAGAGTTCGGCCCCGTAGGCTTGCGGTCTTCTCGCCACGAACCTCCCTGATTGCTTTTTCAGGAGCGTCCACCGGCCGGGATAGAAGTTTACCGGACGTTCCGGTTCCAAGATTCTGATGTTTTCTAGCGTCCCGACCGGTCCGGTTGGAACGAGAAAGCGGTCGTACTTAGCAATGTGAGCCTGCGCTGGGAGCGCGCCAGGGGCTCTCAACCATTCGTTTGCATCTACGCTGAGAAATCCAGCGCTCAGAAGCGATTTGCGCGTCTCCTCCAGGTTGTGGGCGATGAGTCTTCTGTAATGTCCAACAGGTTCGACACGCTCCTTCAGATGTTCAGGGATAGGGAAATAGCCATCTTGTCCGCACCCAATCAGCAAAACGAGCGAAGAGGAGACTGCTACGAAACTCGGTGGTGTTACGTAGACGAGCTCAGTATTCGATTTTCCTGTGATGTCAGGACCCTCGAACAAGTCGCCATAGGAAATCAGAGCCTCAACCGATTCCGCTACCGTCTCACGACGAAACTCCGGCCCGAGGAGCGGCGCGAGAAGTTCGAAACAACCCGTGGCTAGGTGAGCTGCCGAGCAAGGGCATGCAAAAGCGGCAGCACGCCGGATTGTCGAGGCGATCGCTTCTGGGCTTGAGAGATCGATAGCCGAAGAATCAAGACCGAGAATTTCGATAGCCCGTCTTTGCAGCACATCTGCTGAAACCAGTTTCATCCCCTCCGCTCCTCGAGCCTTCGAACTTTAGGAACTACACGGGCGCTTTGCAGCAAGAATATGTATCGAGCAAGCCGCAACAGAATCGAGTTCGTTCGCAGGTACGCGAGTCCCGCAGAAAAGTCCGTGCTCGCCCACGCAACCACATCCTCGGGGCGACTCATCAAGCGATAAGCCAATTCCGCAATCCACAATTGCGACGTCGGTTGCGCGATGCCGTTGTTCGCAAATAGTGGTAAATCAAGCTCCCGATGGACAAATGAGGCCAAGAAAGCTGACACGTCGTTCGTTTTCATACCAGCCAGCTCAGGTTGACGATCAAAAAGCTCAGTTCCTATCCCGCCTGGATGTCCTTTCCTCGAAATGGCAAATCGCAGATCCCATAATACAGAGGGTGCTTCCTGGAGCTTTTGCTCAATTCTTACCCAATCGTTCCCGCAGAAGTGCGACAACAATCGTTCTCGCAGTAAGCCCACAACCTTCTTTTTTCGCATTCTCGAAATCGGGTCTCCCGGGATGGAGGCTCCCGCCCAGGCGTTCAAGACTTCCAGGAACTGCCTTACCTCAGTATCCGTATTCAGAGAAACCGAAGTGTCAACTCTGTGATGCAAGTCGGAGAGCGACGTGATTTGACCTGACACAAAAACGGAGCACAAGAAATCGCCCGTTTTTGCCAGATAGAGGCCACCTCCTGGTGGTACTCTGAATCCGGTGCCGCTAGATACAGGCAGAATTGAAAATCGAGTCGGAGCTTCATAAGGAAAATATGTAACTAGAATGTCCGAACTTTCATATTGTGCCAGACGGAGCCAGTAGCCATTGTTTTCATACTTCAGGATCCACCGAGTCGGTGTGAATTCGCGCTCGCAATCCAGACTATAGGCGCCTAATTCCTCGCAATCTATGTGAAGGCGACAGCGTACCGCTTCGCTGCACGCATTCTGAACTCTTGTGTCCCCTTGGATTGAGTCCAGACTCTCTTGCCAATCGTCCGAAGTGCAGGGCAGATCGACCGCAGGTAGTACTTTTTCCACCGGTCTCTGGAATCGTCGCTCGTCCAGAAAGAACTCGAGTTTTGGTTGCGCCTTTCGGCCCTTCGGACCAAGAATTTCGAGTCTAGCCTCTCCCGACCACAACTGTTCGAGCGACGGGGCGGCCGGTGATACTAAAACACGGAACGGATTGCTTCCCCCTGCGACATTCTGTGAGCCCCTCGGATGACGGATTCCGAAATTCAATGTTCCGACCACATCGGGGCCACTCTGTCCAGCCACTTGGGTGATCACATGGAGTTTGTACCTTCCCGGCAGAAGTTCGCCAAGTTCGACGTATAGCGGTGAGAGCACGTTCAAATCGGCGATTTCCAGGCGAGAACCCGAGGGACCAACAAGATTCAGAACCATTTCCCGAAGCTCATGGTCAGCGTTTATCGTCAGCAGAGGACTATCGGACGTAAGCCATTCTGCATATCCTTCGTTGTCCCAGCTAGCCGCTGCAAGACCAACAGGCTGCACGCGCAAGGTACCCGCTGAACGGAAGCCAAGCTCACGCACCTGGTCTCTGTAAATTGCCGAAACGGTTTCAGGGACCTCCAGCCTTATGGCGCTAATCCCTTCACATTGCACGTCTATTGGACGTGAGTGCAAGGCTCGGAATTCACTGGAGTCCTCTTTCTTCGAAATTACGATGTATTCGTTCCCCGGCCGCATTACGCGACCTTTGACCTCGATCGTTGTTCCATCGCCGAGAATCTTGAAGAGCCATCTGGGACCTGGCCGCAGTAAGCACTCTGTTGTGAGAAGAAAATCCAGTTCATCGGTGGAGTTCTCGAATTGCAGCATCACCTGCTCAGAACCGGGCCAGGAAGCCAGAACAACTTCTTGCGACCCGTAGAGGAGAAATCCGCGAGGCAGTGGCGCACCTTTTGCTCCCTTCACGGTACAGCGCTCTCCCGTCAATATTCGTTTGAACTCGGGAAAGCGTCCGAGAAGTCGGGACAGATCGGGCAGCCGAACGTGTACTTCCCAAAGATTTCCTGAAGCCCGAACGATGAACAGATCCGGCTCGATTCCCAGATCAAGCACCGTCTTTCGCAGTTCCGCTTTTCCACCTGAGTCTATTTCATCGTCATCTTCATCATAATCGTACCCTCGACTCATGCCGCGGAGAGCCAGTCGCGCTGCGCTTGTCTGAGCAGAGACGAGCCACTCTCGGGCGCGCCGCTCCCTTTCAAGATCGGTCGCGATGCGTTTAAGTGTCCTGGGCAGGATCAGGCTTGATTCCGAACTGTTCGTGTCGCGAAGAAGCGCTGCCGCAATTTGGCCGACGAGGCAATGTTGGTCTGCAAAATGTTGAAATCTGGAGTTCGCTCGCCAACTAAAGGCATCGATTTTCTCACCGAGGGCTTCGGGCGACTGCAGAAGGTCAAACGTGTAGTGGTCTCGAAGATCATAAAGAATTTCGGCAAGCTCTCTTTGCAAATCCCTTGGGAGAATCGAGTGAGTGATCGGCCAACAGATAATTCTGAATGCTTCTGCCCAGCGTCCCCGAGGGTAGGCTCCGCCCATCTCCTTATGAAATCTCTTGAAGATTGCCCGGATGAAATTTCTATCACCATAGCTAGCCCATCCTGGCGTTCTCTCGGCAAATGTTTGCCAGTATTCCTCCCCTGAGTATTCATATCCGATCTCGGCCGAATACACGGCCCACGGCAACCAATGGCGATCCGATGAAGAACCCGTAACCGACTGCTTGTGGATATCTTGAACGAGTTCGACTAGTTCCTCTGCCGCCAGGTTGTGCTCTAAAGCAAAGACCGCATTGTCCTTGCGTGTTGCACGAAGGGAGGCAAAGTGTTCATGAAGATGCGCCTGCCATTGATCGAGGCTCATAAGAGGAAAGTTGTCCCACACTGGACGAAATCAGTCTTAACTCTACAATTTTTAACCCACCGTATTAGTTGTTTTCTAGATAAGTGGCGCTATAAAGTCTAACGGTTAATAGGGCAATTGCTGACCATCCCCGTGCGAAACTGACCTCGTCGAGTGGTTAAGGTTCTCTTCCAATTGCCTCTATTTCCACTGCGCATGCCATTCGGTTTGCGTTATGACACCGCCGGAGGCGTTAGCAAGGGCGACGAAAAATAGCTCGTTGACAAGTGTCTTTCGCCGTTGCTTCGTTTCTCGTAAAAGAGGTTCATTCGAGTAGCCTCGAACACGGATGAGCCTATGCAGAACTCCCAACCCCATTATTATTGTGAAATCGAACTGTAGCGGCCACGGTCACGTTAGTTGCAGTTGCGCTCGTATTTAAGAAGCGCGTTTCTAAGCTAGATTGAGACGCTCTTGTTCCGTGAGCAAGCGATCCACGGCCGTCTTCGACCGAGCCACATTTTTGTAGAAACTCGAAGCAATCATGTATGGGGCCCTCTTGGGGTGAATGCCTGGCTTCTGCTCTTCCTGAATTCCGGTTTGAATGGCCTCCTTGAAGTCTCGCCAATACTCCGCCAAGCGGGTTCGCATATAATCGTCTTTCGGCAGCGCATGAATGGCAGCCTCGAATAGGTCGAAAAGGGCGTGCTCGTCACCAGATCTTCTCCGCTCCCAAATTCGACTGATAAATTCAATTAATCGGTAGACCTCAAGTTCTATGAGCTTGGGTTTTAGCCTCTGGCAGCGCCACACGGACCAGCGGCAGCTGATGTGCGGAAGCCCAGTCATGGCAAAGGCTAGATTGCGAGGGTTGCAAGCGTAACCCTCTGAGCGGATGAAATTGAAAACTTCAGCCCGGCAGTAATAAGCCTCTTGGTCCCGCAGCTTCTTTTCAAGCGACTCTACTTCCCTCTTTGCTTCCTCCAAAGCCTTCTCCGCAGCTTCAAGCTCTGCACGACGATTTTTAGCCAACAGTACAACCCCCTCACGTTGCTCCGGTGTGGCCTGGGATAGGGCTGCTTCCGCAAGCTGGGAGCGCTCCAGAAGAGCCCTGTGGCGCTCGTCAGCTTGACTTTGACGGGCCAGCGCTTCCTGAAGAATCTTTCGGCTCTTACGCAGGTCAGCAGCCGTGGCCTTCTCCCCTGTCAGTCGCAGGAAGGGGTTTAAGAAGCCTCGGTGACTTGAATCCCTAAGGGGCTCAAATGCAGCCCTGATATCGTCCGGTTTCCTGACGTGCTGGAGCTGCCAGCCGATATCCGCCCAAGCTGAGCCTAAGAGCCAGTTGAGTTCCCCTGCATGGCCCACAAGTGTCGCGTCGTTAATCGGGGTGGGCCGACCAGCCCGCTTTTTTCCCTTTGTCTCATGGACTTGGCCCCCAATCCATGCGACTCCCAAGCCATTCCGAAAATCAATGTCAAGGGGTGCCTCAATTTTCTTCCCCCGGTAATCGGGTCTAGCTCCTGGCCTATTAGCAGGAAATTGGCCAGTGCGCCTTTGAGAACGCGCAGGAAATTTCTTCCGCCGGTTCTGCTGCGGCCCTTTCTTTTTCGAAACTGGGCGTATTCTCACGCCATGAATCATAAAGCGAAAGGTTCGGAAGGGCCAATCGGAAACGGGTTTTGCGGGTTCTCTGGGCGCCCTTTGCTGCTGAGCGTCTCAGAGTCTGAGGTCCGACGGAAGAAGCACATACCCAGGTCCTTTTACGACAAGGGTAAGGAACTTCTGGAACAGGCGGAGAAGACAAGCCACTTGGGAGTCCGCAGATATGCGCTGAGCGCAGCTAGGAGATACTACGAGGCCGATGTGAAGTCGAGCGAGCCCTTCGCTGAGACACTTCCTTTTACCTTGATTTCCTGGATTGTGATCTTTGTCTCAACTGTGTTTGCCTTTCGAGAGCTTCCTCTTTTTGAGGCCGCCGGTGTTCTAATCGGCTCATTCCTGGTGCTGAGCTTCGTGGTGGGGACTGCGCTTCGGGTAGCTGGCTACATCTCAGAATCAAGTCTCATGAGCATCTTCAAAGCTGGAGTCTGGAAGCTTCTCCTCCTGCGCAAGTCGCTTGGAATATGAGTCTACTCGGCACCATCGAACGTATCAGTTTCTCCGGACACCATGCCCTCAGACCCTCAGAGGTGAGGAAAGTTGTGTTCGAAAGCGGGCAATTGGCAATTTGTCGCACGGAATTTATATCAAACAGCGCTTCAAACACCCTTATAACAAAGAGTGAAGGAGATGCGTGTGGACTTAATGGCGGCGCCGGACAGGCGGAAGTTCCAGGTGCGTTGTGATGCAGGGAGTCCAGGACGATTTGAAGTCGGCACAGATACCCTATCGGTGCGTGTCGGCCAACGAATGCGAGTCGGAAAAGAAGAAGAGATGTGGAATTCCGTCCAAATCCTATGCAAAGAGCAGGAGGATGGCTCCCTCACGGTTGAAGTGCTAGTTTGCCATCCCGATTGGGAAGAGCCACAGATAATTGCCGCGATTCACTCGCGTCCTCAGGAAAACGATACAGCAGCGCCGAGTCTGACGTGTGATCTGAAACTCTCTCAATCTGGCGGACTGCACAGGGCAAGCGGCGCACAATAAAACTCCTCAAGAACTAGGCATATTCGATTCTGACGGTCATCATCGTGTCTCTTCTCACGGGAGAGATTGCTGGCCCGGCGGAGAGCGATGCTTCACGGCTCGAGAAGAACCTTGGTGATCCGATGAACTAGTTCAAGCTGTTGCGCATCGCACTTGTCGAGCAGGAACTCGATTCGTCGCCGGAGGTCCCGGGGATCCTCTTCTCGCTCGAGCATGAGCAGAGTGCTTGGTGCGACGTTCAGGCCCTTGGCCATGGCTACAATTGTGTCAAGGCTTGGGACCTTCTTGCAGCGTTCGACGTCACCCCAGAAATTCCCTGTTATGTCGGCGCGCTCAGCGGCTTTCTCAAGGCTCAGTTTTGCTGCTTTTCTGAGTTTCCTGACCCTTTTTGCGAACAGCGGCTGATGTTTCACGCTCTTTTACCCGCGCAAACGATAGCGGGTGCCAGTGGGCATTAACACACTCAATAGATTGCACTTTACGACTTACAGACACTCAATCGCGTTGTAAACAGCCCAAAATGATCCCTAAAGAAGTCGAATATTTGTTGAGTGTCGATTGAGGAGGCAGTCTGAATTCCTTAGTCGTCGTTGCCTAACGGCGCAGCATCGACTAGGAAACTTGGGATCACCCCACTGACGATATCAGCTGGGATAGTCAAGGATTAGCTTCGCGATCTGATGGATGAGCTCCAGCTTCTGCGCGGGAAGTAGGTCAAGCAAAGCTTGAACTTGCTTGCGAAGTTCACTATCAGCCTCTTCGGAATCAAGCATGATTAGGACCGGCGGCGTGGTTCCCACTCCCTTTGCCATCGAAACGATAGAATCTAGCCCGGGTTCTTTCTTGTACCTTTCGACTTCGCCCCAGAACCCTGGGCTCAACTCGCCTCGTTCGCTCGCTTGTTCAATGGTCAGTCCCGCAGTTTCCCTAAGCCTCCTCAGTCTATCCGCAAATTTAATAAGGTTGTCCACGGCTCCCAATCCAAGCAAACCATAGCGGTGATTGGGGTGCCAAACCACATCCTATGGAGTAGATTTTCCTTGCCTATGACACTCTATAGAGTTATATTGTTGACATTTCCACATCTAAAGAGGTTTCTCTTGAAGGCCATAAGGGTGGGAGCGTCGGTTGGAAGACAGATGTGCCGAAAAGGCCAGGGAGGTCATTCAAGTTACCCTGACACGGAAATCTTTCCTCGTCTCGCCGGAGATCCCGCTGACAGCGAGTCTCTCGTCGCCCTCTATGAGAAGTACGAGAATGAACTTAAGGAAGCAGCCTCTCGGTATTTCGGCCGGAACGAGGTCTCAGAAAGTGCGGTGCACAACATCTTGGTTGCCCTTGGGCGTCAAGCAAGGACCTACGATCCGCAATCTATGAATGCCTCAGAATGGGTCAGCCGAGTGGCCGACGCTGAGGCCAGAAGACTGCGCGAGGCGCTGGACAAGGCCGTCAGTGAGAGCCTCCGGGCTCGGAGGGCTACGTGAGCACCTACGCGGAGCCCAGAAGCGCGCACGGTTCCTCACGAGTGCTTCGATGTATCGGGGTGGACGGAAAACCGACCAGAATTTCAAATCGGAACACCGCCACAGCGACTTCATCTGCTGCAGAATGGTTCGCTCAGCTCGCCCCATTCAATCGGGATGCTTCTCTATTCCCGTTCCCACCACAGGGTGAGTGTTTCGCTCCTCTATGTGGTTATCCAGCCTGGACCAAATCAACGCTCGTCACATTACCAAACGGTACCGCAAGTACGTCGGCCGGTCGTCCAACCCTTAAGCTCTTGAGCTTACATGAGTTGCCACGTGTCGCCCGATGTAGGGCATTGACAAACGCAGGTTCCAGGGCATATGCACGCTTACAGAGAGGCGGGCCGAGGTGTGGTGATTCGGCCGCCAAAGCAAGCGGTTCGGTCCCCGGGGCTCTTGACAACAAGAGGAGAAAACTCGGGTCTTGACTTCCTCTACACAAGGCCGGTGGACAGTTTTTTGCCTCGCCCAAGGTGGTCGCTTTCCCGACCACTTAGCGCCCAATGTTGTCGCTCTTCGTGATGAAAGAGGATGCTCGACTCAACCTCTCGCTGGTCACAATTCCCGAAACATCTTCAAGAGAGCTGACCTGTATTTCGGAATAGCAGGCTTGGTAGCGTGCGGGTTCTTTTTAGGAATTTAGCTTTTGGAGGCTATTTGGGTTCGTCCGCAAATGCGCGCGTTTTGGGGGCAACGGAGACTCTCAAAGGGATAAAAGCTGTAGACTCCTCGCTTCAGCTCAA